>Ga0181412_1000858_pt1 | contig 12184 bp, 12 predicted proteins | sample 35SPOviralmetaG_FD_130113 | JGI IMG/M metagenome (GOLD analysis project Ga0181412, IMG submission 130113) | Marine viral communities from the oligotrophic San Pedro Time Series (SPOT) site, San Pedro Channel, CA, USA - 35 SPOT_SRF_2012-08-15 | ecosystem: Environmental > Aquatic > Marine > Strait... | reverse complement strand
TCATATTCATCAATATCACCGGTAATATCCTTATTTTTTAAAAAACGATTGTAATCATCAACTTCATCATTTTTATAAAATAACTTAACTTTAGAAACATCGGAAATTTTAATAGAAGATTTTTTTTTAAACATTTTTGTAAATCTTATAAAATCTTGTGTTTCTTGTTTTTATATGATTTTAAACAAGACACAAATTAGGACTCATCCATTCGTATGTAATACCTTCTATACCCTTTAATGCATCATAGCAAATTTTGATTTCAATTTCATCATTTACATTCATATAAAATGTGATGTCTTCAACAACAATTTCATAAATATCTTCATTCTTTTGAATGTGAATCAAGTCTTCTATTTTTCTACTTACAATAGGAATAGAAATTCGTAGATTTTCATTCTCAATTCGTGCAAAACCATCTTGAATATACAGTAATTTGCCTTTGATAACAACATCATCTTTACTGATCATGTCAATAACATTCAATTTTGAATATAGCAACTTTTCTGCTAATTTTGAACGATTAAGTTTCAAGATTTTATCAAATTCCAAAGTGTCTTTCGTTTCTTTCTCTAAGATTTTAAACAAAGCACGATGGACAATTTGGTCAGCATAGCGACGCAATGGAGACGTGAAATGCGTATATAAATCTACATTAAGACCTGTATGGCGGTTTGTTTCACCTTCGTTATAGTAATGATAATTGACGGTGTCATCTTCAAACGTCTTACGAATTAACGCATCACTATTCAAATTTTCAACAAGAAATTCTGCAACATATGCATTGGCTTGAACCATCAGGTTCTCAACAATTTTATGTGTGTCCTTAATAATTTCACCAAAAATGTCATTATAACTCTCAACAAGATTTTTATAATCTTTTGTGTCTAACACATTTTCATAAGTGTAATTCTTGTCAATCTTAATAAGAGAACGAACCAATCGTGTATCTTTTGTTTTTGAAAATACAACAGACAACACATAACGTTGCGTATTCTCGTTTAAAGATGCACATTCAACAACTTTATCTGGAAGAAGATTTATTGTTTCCTTATTTCCATAGAAGGAAGTAATCGTATTTGCAACATAATCTTCAAGCTCATTATTCATAAGTTTTGTAGGTGTTGCAATATGGACGGCTATTTCTCCTGATTTTATAGAAACCGCATCATCAATATCACAACAACCATCTGGGTCAATTGAAAACGTTCTGTATTTCCTCCAATCTTCATAGTATTTTTCAGTAGATTTGTAATCAAAATCACGAAATTTTTTAAAAAGTTTGTTACGAATTCGTGGAATATTCTTTAAAATAAGAATATTTTCATATTTTTCTATTTCATTCACATCACAGATCTTTTCAACTAAACTTGCATTCAAATTATTATCAAACTCAACTTTAACATAAGAATCAATATTTGATTTCATACTTGAAGCCACTATCAATTTTGGAAAACGATTATCTCTTGGTTTGAATTGATATTTTGTCAAGCCTTTATTCGTTTTTCCAAATGTAATTTTTGAAGACAACATTAGTTTTCCAGGAATTAGAGTAAAATTTTTATCATATTTACCTTGAACTACACTTGACTCGTATACAATCCCTTTAAAAATTCCACTATTAGAAATATAGGTGGGAATTATAATACTGTCATCTTGCGTAATTTTTAGTAAATTTGTCAAACTAACAGATTGATTAGGGGCAAATGTATTGTCTTCCTTTGTAATTACAAGATAAACACTTGTTTCAAAATAAATCCAAACATAAGTTCTTTTATTGGTAATATCTAAAACAAACGCCATATTATAATTCAATTATACTTATTATATAATTTTCAAGATATATTTTAAAACATTTTTCAAAATACTATAAGGTATTTTTATTTCAATATTACAAATTCTCTTTTAACAGTTTATTATAGTACACTAATGCCAGTAAAATCAGGCCAATTTTTTCACAATCCTCTTTTTCATCTACATCACGGACGTAATAAAATTTAGTATTCGCACCTATACTAGTCCCACTCACGCAATTTTCTACATTTCCATCGTCATCAATATACGTTAATAATTCTTCCATTCCCATTTCATATTTTTCTTTATATTCTTTCAAATAGCCCAGTCTCATAATTTCCCCTGTCGCTGCTAATATAAGTGAAGAACCTGTTGTTTCAATATAATTACCCTCTTCATCAACAAAATTTGGATTTTGAAACCATAAACCATCTTCATCTTGCCATTCATATACTTCCTTTATATGTTTAATAATTATATTACGAACTTTGACTGATTCTGATGAATAACCTAATGAAGATAGCGTTCTCATTATTAAAACTAAACCTAAAAGACCCCATCCAATACTACGTGTCCATCTCACAGGTGATTCTTCTTTTTCAGTAAAGTCATACGCATGTTTTAAATTTCCAAATACATCATCGTATCCAGTGGCAATTCCATAAAAAACTTCTTTAATAGTTTTTTTCTCATCACTTGTTATTCTATCCAAATGATGTTCAACAAGCATCGCAGCAACCGAAACACCCATAGCAACATCGTCTTCCCAAGCAACTTTATGTTTATCTCTTTCCTTATTTTGATTCCATCCTTTTGAGCCGTTCTCGTTTTCAGAACTTCCTCCAGAATTGTCTTGTGTTCTTTTACTTGTTTGCTTTCTGTAAAAAGAAATTCCATTGTCTGTTTTTGTAAGAAAACCCAAATCTTCAGACCCATTATCTTTATCAAGAGTTTTATCTTTTACAAATTGAATGTCAAATATAACTTCTTTGGCACGATCCATTGATAAGAAATCGTCATTCCAAATTAAAGGAGTTAATATTCCAGCAATGATACTTGAGTAGTCTCCTACTGATTTGCCTGACATTGAACCTATATCCTCTTCGTCAAAATCGGAAATGGTTTTATGTTCTCCTTTTACAAATTCAATAACTTTTCTACCAACATCATCTTCATCTTCATATTCATCACGATCGTATCTAGTTTTACCAAGAACATCAAACGCTTCTTTTTCTGTCAAAGAATCAAGACGAACCGCCTCCTGTATAGCAATAAGAACCCACGCAGCATCATATGTTTGCCTGTCTGAATTAAGTTCCTGATTTACAGGATTACCATTCGCAACTGATTTTATAACATCTGTTATTTCATCAATATCGCCATCATATTCTTCGTTGTCATCTTCCTCTTCCTCTTCCTCTTCCCCTTCCTCTTCCTCTTCCTCTTCCTCTTCCTCTTCCTCTTCCTCTTCCTCTTCCTCTTCCTCTTCCTCTTCCTCTTCCTCTTCCTCTTCCTCTTTGCCTTTGTCTTTGTCTTTGTCTTTGCCTTTGCCTTTGTCTTTGTCTTTGTCTTTGTCTTTGTCTTTGTCTTTGCCTTTGCCTTTGTCTTTGTCTTTGTCTTTGCCTTTGCCTTTGTCTTTGTCTTTTTCTTCCTGTTTAATTTCAGTATCTGAATCAAATGGGTAATATAAGTATATAGCCAATAATATGAGTACTACTATTTGAAATACAGCCAATACAATTAACAACATTATATTTTATAATATATTTTTTTTCAATTTTCATCACTCGTGTCAGATCCTATATTAATTAAGAATTTGTTGCGTATGTTTATGAAATCATCAAACGTAATATCAACTAATATATTGTTATTATATTTTGCAAAGTAAATATTGCCAAAGTAAATAATTGGCATAAAATCATTCAAATTTGCTTGCGTATCTTTTGAATCTGTTTTTGAAAATATTTTAAAAACAAAAAAACCATCTATTAAGCAATCAACACAATCAATTGTATTTACAAAATCAGTATTTAAGTTTGTATGTTCTAATATTTTAATTTCACCATTCTGCTCTATTACACATACCTTCACCATAATTACTTAACAGTTAGAAAAAAACCCTTAGGGAAAAACGCGAACGTTTTTTGACCGAACTATTTAGTCTGCCTTAATAACATTACCCTGCTCGTCGAGCATAATATTGTAATCAAAGACACCTTTATCGCAAATCAAATAGTTGTTGTTATCACACCAATGATACATAGCGTCAAGGTAAATGTCCTCGAACTCATCACCGAAATAATCAATCTCTTCAGGAGTTAAAAGCGCAATTTTGCGATCGTACCAGTAAGTGAAATCATTATATTCAATGTAGCGAGGATCTTGCTCGTAATCATCAAATGTGTCGGTAATGGGACAGTAGCTCATTTTGTTCGGTCTCGTTTATTTTCGTATTTTCTTAATATGTAAGGTTAATAACATAATTCAAGTTCCTTTTTTAAACATTTTTTACTTTTTTATATTATATTATATAAATATGACGACTAAAACAAGAAGTGTCCTTAAAAAACTTATGTCACAATTGTCACGAAAAAAAAGTAAAAATATAGAAAAAAAGATGAATCAAGAACAAACTTCATACAAACACAAATATGAATATTACATCACACATTTTAATGGTATTGAGTCTCTTGTTAGAGATGATGGAAAAAAATTGTATATTCATAAGGAATATGATAAAAAATACAGAGATGGTAAAATACGAGAAGTTCTACATGCTATCAATTATTACAATAAAAAAAACCTCTATATTGAGAAAGTACCAATTCATACAATTGAATATAATAAAGTATTTATAGGTCACGATGTTGACTTACGAAATGTTGGAATGAAGAATTTTGGTTATGGTAGTACTCTATTAGTTTTAAAAGAAAATAAATACTATCTTATCGATGCTGAAAAGATTGTAGAATTTGACAAAAAAAATTTGAAGGCGATATTCTTGATTTTATATCAATAATGACACCTAATGATATCCCAGAGTCAATTATAATTACCTCATCGCATATTTATAATCTTAATATGATGACAGGATTTGAATACAAAAAAGATAAAGGCACTAATCAATTGATAAAAAAACTAATAAAATCAAAAATTCCAACTGATTTAATTGGAACTAAAAAAGAGGATATTTACACTCTCATTTACAAAGATACAAATTTTTCTTCATTAAAATTGAAACCATCTTTTAAATCAAAAGTTTACAAACTTTTCAAGTAGTTCATATCTATGTCTTCAACCTTTTTATTTTTCATAGGAAAGAATTTTGGTTTGCCTTTACCTTGTTTTTTCATAATATACATTCCTTTGGCCCCGTTTCTAATAGACCATATTTCATCGAATTCCTTTACAATAGTTTTTGATTTTTCATTAAGTTTTTCTTTAATTTCTTCGACGGTTTTGGGTTCTTTATCAAAATTGACTGTTTTTCCGTCTGACGAAACGTAGTATCCATATTTTGATACCTTAATTTCATAATCTCCTATTTTTTTGGAAACTTCATGAGATTTAAGGCATCTTCTGTTTTTAAACCTTTTGACATTTTTGTTGGAATCGATTGAAATGTTGTTTCACCATTTGCGTCTTTTCTTAAACATAAACCATATTTAGTCTTAACAAGACCAATTTGAATATCATTTTTATCATAAAAAATTTTGATGTAATTTACAGTATTATTCTTTTCAATTTTAATAGAAGAAGTCTCATTTGACATATTTGTATGAAATTCCTTAATAACTTTATTCCAATCGAGACCACATTCTGCAATCAAATCAAGATTTTCTTCTAAATTTGCTGTGAGTTTCGTTGATGTTAGCTGTTCTAAATTTTCTATAAAAAATTCACAAACTTTCTTGCCAAGTTCTGTTAAAATTAAACAATTTTTCTGACCTCCCTTTTTCTGCTCTGTTTTTATTGCAGAAATGATTGTGTCCTTCAAAATCATTTTACGATTTTCTATGATTTTTGTTTCATTTGTTTCAATAGTGACATAATGTCTATCTTGAAGTTTTTCTAATATTGAAGCATATGTTGATGGACGCCCTATTCCTTCATTTTCCATCATTTTAACAGCTGCTGACAGATTATAAGGCGGTTTAGTATCCTTTTCGTGTTCTTCAATCGAAACCTCAGTAAATTCCAATTCATCATTTATAGCAGCATTGAACTTTTTATCGTTGTAAATCGAATTGGACAATACTTTAAATCCATCAAAAGTGGTGTGTTTCGTTGAAATATTCCATACATCATCATTCGTTTTAAGAGTTGTAATTTTCTCATTAAATTTGTGAGGCGACATTTGAGAAGCAAGTGTACGATTCACAATCAAATTATATAATTTTATAAGAGGAGCGGAACTTGGGAAACGTATTAGGTTAGTAGGCCTGATGGCCTCGTGAGCGTTTTGTGATTTACCTTTATTTGCAAATTGACGTGTAGTTGAATATTTTTCTCCGTATTTTTCATTAATGTAATTTTTTGATTGTGCTAAAAAAGAATTTGATAAAAAAACACTGTCCGTTCGCATATAAGTAATAAGTCCTTGCTCATAGAGTTTCTGGGCAATCGACATTGTATTTTTTGGTGTCATACCTAAGGTGTTGTATGCTGTTTGTTGCAGAGAAGATGTTGAAAAGGGCGGAGGTGGATTTTCTTGTCTTTCTTTTGTTTCTTTTGAAATCACTTTGAATTTCTTAATTGTTTTAAGCCATTTTTCAGGGTTCTTTTCGGTAAATTTACTCTTTAAGATTGCAGTGAAGTCATCTATATTTGCTAAAATCTTTAAAGATTTTTCAACTGGCTCATATTGTAATTTTTGTCTTTTGTAAATCTCTAAAAGGGCAGGTGACTGAACTCTTCCTGCTGAAAGTCCGAATGTTCCTATAAATTTTGATAATACTGGAGAAATAGTAAAACCGTATACTAAATCAAGAACGGCTCTGGCCTTTTGTGCGTTCACAATATTCATATTTATTTTTGTAGGATTTTCTAAAGCAGTTTTTAAAGCCTTCTCTGTAATTTCATTGAATATGATACGATCTGTTGTATCAGGATTAAGATTTAAAATCTCGCAAATATTTAATCCTATCATTTCGCCTTCTCGATCCTGATCTGAAGCAATAATAATTTTATCATATTTCTTTGTTTTTTCCTTTAAATTCTTAATTACTTAGCTTTTTCCTTTATATTTATATATTCGGGATTTATATTTTCTACATCAAACCACTTCAAAGTTGGTTTTAAAGTTTTTAAATGACCTAGTGACGCGTCTACATCACAGCCTGTTAATTTTTTAATTTTCTCAATTTTTCCTTTCGATTCTACTATAATTAATGTCTTCATTTTTAGTTCTTACTAACTCTTATATTTATATGATTTTATTTTGTGATCATCACAAATAAAATTGCTTATAAAAATTATTAGGTTTGTGATGAACACAAATGACAATTTTACAAAATTCCTTCAAAATTCCTTAATAAATTTTGAAAAATGTTTTGAAAAATAATCATAAAAAAACATATAAACATAAGAATTCAAGAAATTCTAAGAATTCAAGATGGATTTCGCACCAGGAACTGAAGGAACTTTTATGCTAACAGAAGGAAAATTAGAAAATAAAGAACCATTTATCAATCGCAATAATGCTATTATAGAGGAACTTGAAAGAAACCCTAATAATCATTATTATGCTGGAGACACAGAATTGAAACCAAGTTTTAACCCAAATGATGAGTTTATTCCAGCCGTTTTTCATGAACTTTCTGCTGATAAAAAAAGTATAACTCCGTATAAATTCAAATTTCCGTACAAATTTGACAAAACTGGAACAAGGTTGTTTAATGAAAATAAGGAAATAGGGAAAACTGATAGAGACCAAGTTGGTTTAATGATTGAAGGAGAAACTGACAAAAAAATGTTTACAATTCATCATTTACAACTTGTAAGCTTAAATCCTCATTTCAATTGGCGTCCTTTCTATCAAGGAATAGAAAATGGAACTTTATCAGTAGACCATTTGTTAGGAAACCACGAACGTTGTCACCCTAATCTCCTAGAAGTTGTTCCAAAAGATGAAAACCGTAGGCGTACAGGTTATTTCGAACGAACCGAAGCAGAAATTCAAGGTTCTATACAGACTGGCGAATCCAATTCAATTCCAGTAAGTCTCTTTGAAAAAGGGAAGCCGAGATGTGATGAGAATGGTATTATTGAATACAAAAATGCTTATGACTGTGCTGAAGCAATTTATAAAGGAGAATATGATGAAGATGAAATTACAAAGTTAAGTGCTAAAATCGCAAATCGTCTAAATGGAACTACAAAATCACCAACAATTAAAGGCTACGAAGAATTCACATATAAATACGGTCAAAGCTATCTTGATATACAAAAACCAATTACATATGATGTATATGTTTTTGAAAATAAAATATGGAAACTAAATGAAAAGGGTGTTCTTGAAGTAGTTATTACATTTGAGGAATTGGAAGAATGGCGTCAAAAGATGATTAAAGATAAATTCAAAAAAGATATCCCAGAAGGGGTAGCAAAATCTGGAAGGATCAATATTAAAACAAATAAATATGGTATAACAAATATGACTTATGGAACTTGGAATAAAAGGTTTAAAAGGCGGATGTATAATAATTCTTGTATTTACGCTTTATCATTATATTGGTTTGGAACAAAAGAAGAAATTGAACGATACGAACAAAAGAAAATTGATAACGAAAAAATAATGATTTGTCATAATGACGGAGAGTTTCCTCACCCTTGTGTGAAACGTCCAAGTGATGTCGGTGAAGATGGTGAAGAAAATAGTAATCAATGGGGAACATTTAGAGTTGACACACAGTCTAATAATAATAGAGACACATCTTATGCCAAAATAAGAAAAGATGAAAAGAAAAAAGAAGGTCATTTTAAAGCGTTTAAAAATGGTAAGCAAATTGGTGATAAATTTTTCTACTCTATTCAACATTTCAATTTGTGGGCACAAGAAAATGGATATGAAGAAAAGTTTGAAAATATCAATAGAATTTTAAATCCAGACAAAAGCAATAAAATAGAACGCGGTCTAACCTTCGAAAGGCACATATATCCATCTGAAACTCCTATTGAAGTTTAAAAAAATCTAATTTTTAAGATTTCAAAATAAAAAATAAAATAATTTTAAATTTCAAAAAACTTTAAGGGTCGTCGTCGCTTTTTTAATAGAAACTTTCATTGTTTCCTACATTAGGAACTCACCTAATTGAAAAACGGTCGCGCTTTAGCGGTGAATACAGCCTGAATTTTTATATTATTCTAATATAAATGGAACGTTGTCGAAACTTGAACACAAAATCAATAAACGAAAAAGGAAATTACATATCAGTTTTAGTCAAACGCGATTACAGGTTAAAAAATAACTGGTGTTTTTATAATGCGATTCAGCTTTCAAAAAAATATAACAAACCTATTGCTGTTTTCGTATTTGTTCCTAATAAAGTATCTGATGGAAAAATGCCTTCAAAATATTCTCCTTTCTTTCCTAATCAAAGACATCATCATTTATTCAAAAATGTGATTACGAACTTCGCAAATGAATTATCAAAATTTAATATATCGTTACAGGTAATTAGAGGTAATTCACCTTATGAGGCGATGAAAAATATTTTGAAAGAATCGGTTGTTTTATTAACAGATTTCAAGCCTATAAAAAATTTCAAAGCAATTGATAAGGATTTAATAAAGAATTCACCTATTAGAATTATTCAAACTGATTCTCATAATGTTATTCCTGCTTGGGTTCTTTCAGATAAAGCAGAATACTCAGCACATACATTTAGGTTGAAAGCTCAAAAATTACAATTACAATATTTAACAAAAATTCCAAATTATACGAGTTTTAAACAGAAACCTATTATGAAGACAATTTTAAATTTGGACGAGAAATATTTTGATTTACATAAGGACGTTAGTATAATAGATCTTAAAATGACTTACTCAGAAGGATATGGAAAATTTAAATTATTTGTTGAAAAGAAATTAAAACACTACTCTGATGAAAGAAACAATTCTAACAATGATGTACTATCCAAGATGTCAACATATGTTAACTGGGGCGTTCTGTCAGCTCAGGATCTCATATATAAAATTAACAAGCTTCGCAAGAATGATAATGTGAACACGTACCTGGACGAATTGTGGATACGTCGCGAGGTCGCAGACAATTTCGTAAATTTTAAGAAGGATTATGAAAAGACAAGCTCAGCATGGAATTGGATGCAAGATTTGATGAAAAAGGAAAAATATAAAACAAGATATTCTTTACAAGAACTTGAAGATGCAAAGACAGACGATGCTCTCTGGAATAGTTCAATGTGCGAATGGAAAAATACAGGAATTATGCATGGATACATGCGTATGTTCTGGTGTAAGCAAATTGGTGTTTGGAATGCCTCAAAGCAACGAGCTATGGATATATCTAACTATTTAAATGATAAGTATTCTCTTGATGGTTATGATTCCGGAGGGTACACTGGTGTTGCTTGGTGTTTGTTAGGAGTCCATGATAGACCTTTTTACGGGAAGCTTCGACCGATGACATTAAACTCGCAAAGAAAGCAATTACAACCTTATATTGAAAAAAATATATGTTAAAAAAAAATATATGTATAAAATATACAAACAAATGGATCTCAAAAAACTCTTCGTTGGCCCACTCGATTCTAAAAAACACTGCAAATATTTCCGCATCATTAATTGGATTCTTGTCGTATTACTCGGCATTTTATTTTTAACTATGACATTAGTTCTAGTTACATCTAGAAAAGAATTCAAAAAAATGTATCTTAATGAACGTTATGCTGTTCTTTTACCTAGTGCTATTCTCCAAGTATACGTTGTTCGTATTATTCACGGCATGTGTCTTAAATCGCTTGTTTAAATTGAATTAACTAATCATATTTTTTATATGTGTATTATATAAAACAAAATAATGGTAAAGATGAATAAAACGAGTGTTGCTCTTATAGTTGTTGTTATAGCCGCTATCGTCGTAGGCGTCCTTATTAAAACAGACAAAATTTCTTTAAAATCTATTAAAGAAAGCTATGTTGATTGCGAAGGTAAAGAACTTGTCAGTGGTAGTGGATGTGGTGATTTAGACGAAGATTCGTGCGAAAATTATTACAAATCTGGCGGCGACAAAGGCACTCACCGTTGTACTTGGCGCCCCGATTCAAATGATGGAAAAGGTGCTTGTAAATTCATTTCAAAAGATAACAGTAAGACAAGCTCTACAAGATGCTTACAAACCTCTGGTAATTCAGTAGGTGGTAATAAGAATAAGGATGATGATGAGGATACAGGATTATTGATTGGTCTTGTTGTCGGTACTATTGCTTTATTAGCTATTGGTGGTGGAGTTTATTATTATAAGAATAAAAACAAAGAATACTAAATATTTATATATGTGTATTATATATAAATCAATTATGCTTAAATTCAAAGTTCCAAAAACTTTCAATGTAAAAAAGTTTCGTGATGAAAAGACTTTAGCACTTGTTCTAAGTGTTGCCGCTGTTATTTATGTAGTTATGGTAACAGATACTACAAATGTTCGTTCGAAAGTAGTGTCTTTCTACAATAGCAAATTAGGTCTCGGTTTCGCAGTTATATCTTCTGTTCTTGCTGTAATTCTTCCCCGTCTTCTTAAAAAACAGAGCCCCAAAACACTAATATTAGCTGGTGCTGTTACAATTGTGAATCTTTTCTCAATTGCTTATTCTGCGTCTGCTAAGGAAGATTTCTTGGTTCCAACAGGAGGCACGTTGAAATTTACTGATGAAGAAACCGGAAGCAAAGTATCAAAGAAATTCAAATTCACAAATTCGGATGACATTGATTTTGGGAGTTTTAGTTCGGATGATGACGATGATGACGATGATGACAAAGACAAAGGCAAAGGCAAAGACAAAGGCAAAGACAAAGACAAAGGCAAAGACAAAGACAAAGGCAAAGACAAAGACAAAGATTATGATGACTACGATGACATGACAATGGATGAACTTAAAGAAGAAAAGGAACGTTTAAGACAGAAGGATAAAAAAAAATATAAAGATGAATTACGGTATCTTACGGACTTAATACTTGACATGAAAGGCAAAGACAAAGACAAAGGCAAAGACAAAGACAAAGGCAAAGACAAAGACAAAGGCAAAGACAAAGACAAAGACAAAGACAAAGGCAAAGACAAAGACAAAGACTATGGCGATGATGCCGATGTCGATAACGGTGGTAAATATCCCATCTCCTATTGGTATGATATATATGAAGATATGTCTGA
>Ga0181412_1000856_pt1 | contig 12193 bp, 11 predicted proteins | sample 35SPOviralmetaG_FD_130113 | JGI IMG/M metagenome (GOLD analysis project Ga0181412, IMG submission 130113) | Marine viral communities from the oligotrophic San Pedro Time Series (SPOT) site, San Pedro Channel, CA, USA - 35 SPOT_SRF_2012-08-15 | ecosystem: Environmental > Aquatic > Marine > Strait... | reverse complement strand
TGTCCTAGAGTGTTCCGAGACACTTCTCATAACCACCAGTGTTGCAAACACACGCAAACCGCACACATGGGCAAACGAAAGCTGCACGGCCACACATACTATCAATGCGACTGGACGGGCTATCCAATGCGAAGCGCAAACTGTTTTATGCCGACATGGACGACCGAGGGCAAGCTTGTGAAGCGTGGCACGTACTGTAACTGGGAAGCGGTCGTGTCGCACTGCACATACCTCAACGACAACAGCGACGCATGTATCAACGTGGACAAAGTGAAGGAGTTTATAAGCACGCAGACTGGTGGCCAGATCTGCTTTGCAAACGTTAACTTTCTCGATTTGGAGCACTTTAAACACGACGGCAGCAAAAACCTGACTATGAAGGCATATCATGAAGCCTGCTGTCACGCGACAAACGACGTTTTTGTCGTAAAGATTAACGAAACTGGGCATAGTTTTGAGGTTCTCATGCATCAAAGCGATGGCACGTTAGACTTCGCTGCGCAACTGAAACAGCCTTCTTTAATGACTGGTGAATCACAACCAAATATGTTTCAGTCTTACCGCAAAGGCAAACACAAGGACACGGACCTATGTGTCTTCTACTATCCTGGTAAGAACGGCTGCGAGATCAATACGCTGGCAAGCAGTCTTTTTAAGATGCAGATTTACGGCGAGGTGTTACTTGTGCAGTGCACCAGGGAAGCGAGCTTCATGCCACGCGAACGGTTTGTAAGCTATACCCTTGCGGACTTCCAAGAGAACTTCCTACGGAAGCGCAAACGAGTGGTTCCCGAACAGACGTCGCTTCGACCGGAGGAGTACAAAGCACTTAAGGTTGAGATGGAGGCTTCGCTCTCGACTTACGAGAAACAGGCTTCTTCGCTGGCTCAGGTTCCGTCGATGCTGGCAAAGGTAGCACCGATGCCTCCACCGGATGGTCGCCAACTAGCAAAGCTGGTGAAGCATCAGAGGGCAGTGGGGTCAACGGTGATTCCCTAGCGTTTTGTCGATGGACTAGTATGGGCACAGGGTCAGGTGGCACATTCTCCTTATCTGCCCACGCAACGCGCCTTAGTGGTGCAATCATTCTTGGCATGACTCGTGTAGACGTATCTTAGAATTTAGAATGTTTATGTTTAAAATGACATCTTTTGAGTCTCTTCGTTCCTTCCCGTTTTCAAGCACCGTTTCAAGTTGATTTAAGTAATAGTCTCTACAAAAATAAAGTGTCCCCTTTTCCCATAGTTCGTTATAATAACTATGATATTGACCGATTGCACCGATGCCTGCAATCCACAGCGCGTCACCCTCTTTGCGCAATTCCTCGTCTGGGGCCAAAGGATATTCTGAGAGTACGGCAACCATGTCTGATGTCAAACGCGTCACCATGACCTGCATGACAACAAAGCAGAAATTTGAGGCAGAAGAGCCTACTGTTGTGATACTCAAGAACGGCCGTTATGCGTATAAGGCGCAATGTCCGTGGGTTGGCAAGGCTGGCAAGGAGCTGTTTGCGTTTAAGTTCTGTGGTGCCGCTGATTACGAACATTTCAGTAACCAACAGTCGGAACTGGCAGAAAGCGAACACTCTGACACTTCATGAATTTTCTTGGATACTTCTAGGAACGATGCCGAACATTAGGGTCGCACAGGTTAGCAGATTGTTGCATCGCTCGCAACCAAACACACATCGCAATTGGGAGACTGGCATGGTGAAGCGAGCACGAGACCCAAACGTGACTACTTCTGGAGCAGATCTTCAAGTGCCACACACAGCCAAGACAAAGCAAGCATGGCGGTACCAAGGCCATCAAATACAGAGGGCACCCGGTCTTATGATCAATGGACGCAGGTATGAAGACCCAAAGGATCCTGGGCAACCACGTCGCAAGCAGGAAAGCAACTTCTTCATCACAATCAACAGTAACAAATCGCCCACAGACGACCAAATGGAGCTTGGCGTCAGGCACATGGAGCATATGCTTAAAACACTTGCAGATGAGCGCATAATGTCCACCTATGTCAAGTTTGGACCTGTCTCACCTGAGTACCAAGACGACCACTACGCAGATGTTATCCACGCAGTTGACTGGAAGGCAAATGTTGAGACTGGTGACGTGATGAATCGTCTACATGCACACATTTGGTTGACGATCACACATTACAGCCAAGTGCAGATGAATGTACAAATGTTGCAACATCACGCGGCAAAGGCGTTCAATGCAGATATCACAATGCTAGGATCGCCCCTACGCATCAACCAGAAGGTTTATGTGCACGTCAAACTACTCCCACAGAGTGATTGGACCACAGTCATGAAACAGTACATTCATAAAGGTATGAACGGAGCGTAAAATTCCGACGTCTTACTGTAGAATGGTGAGCTACACCAAACACGGGTTCACTATTACACTTGGTGGACTCGGTGCCAAGAATAGCGATTTCGCCTTAAACATTGAAAAACATGCCAAAGCGATGAATTTAAAGGTCCCATCCGATTTAAAACGGAACGGGCGTTGGAATAACCAAGTAGCAGACGAGTTTGCAAACAAGATAAAGAAGACGGCGATTGATCGCCGTAAGCTTTGGAATGGTCTAAATTTGGACGACGACATCCTCTCTAAAATGCAAAACAGTACGAGACCATGGCTGACTGTTAAGAAACAACTGACATCTGAAGAGAAGGACGTCCGCGCTAACAACCGTGCAGCTCACCCCAAGCACATGATTGGGATGCCCGTATACGGTGTAGGTGATTATAATATGCAAAGTGCGCTCGCGGAGGCTGCACAAGCAAAGAAGAAGTGGACGTTCAACTGTGTATCATTCGAGCTCTGGGCAGCTATGACGGGCTACGACGATTCAAAACCAGACGGTGGTATAGCATTCCAAAAGATGTGTCATTACTTACTTGTTGATGGCAGATATTCCAAAAACCACACGTTTAAAGAAAATTACTTTAACGATGAGGATGGTGGTATGACCAGTGACTGTTGGGGCAAACTAAAGGACCCTTATTGGGACTCGACGCATTATGCGTACATCGGTACCGGTGCTAAGGATTGGAAATGTGAAAAGGGTGGGTTCCTTGGTTATAACTCACAGGGTACTGCTTCTGACACTAGTGCTGGGTTTGATGGACAGGGTATAGAAGGTATCGAGATGCCGGTTTCAATTCGACCGGGCAGTAAGGCGAATTGGATGCGTGCGCTCGGCATAAGCTTTGGTGAAATGGCAGAACATGGAACACACGCACAACAGTTTACTAATGGTACAACTGGTTCAGCTCGTGAAGTCGACGGTAAATCCATGGCAATAGGTAACCGTCTCGCTGCGCTCATCGGACTGTACTTCTACAAAGGTTGTCGAGAGGCTGGCCTGAATTGGACGAAAGGCGGGACAGTCGACAACGAGATGTATCACATACGAATGAGACTACCTAATCCTAACTACACAAGGAGCAATAACACACTGCGCGTGATTGAATCAACTAATAAGAATAGCCAAGCGGCGCTCCCGTCCGTAAGAAGCAAGGTCTTGGGGGGCTCTGATGGGTTTAAAATTGACACTATCTTTACTTATAGAGCTGTACCATTGGCACATATTAACCTATTTCTCTTCCCACACGAAGATAACCTCGTTACAATAGTAGCACCCTTCTTTGGTGACAACACCCTCGCGAATTTCAAATCAAAGAAGGCAGAAACAGACCGAAAATACATCAATGCACTGAGAACACACAACCCGGAGATTGCACACATGATACACAAACCTGAACCTAACAATGGATTTGTATTTGGCTGGAAGATGTCGAAGGCGTTGTGGCTGTACCCGCACGTTAGTCTAGAGGAATGGAACGATGTTACTCTAGATAAAACGAAACTACCTGGTTGGCAGCCCACACCAACATGGGCACAGGGTTTACAAGACGGTAATTGGCGACAAAGAGACCTTAGGGGCAAGCAAGTCGGATTTCTTCTTCAGGAATACGCGGACATGGAGAGCCTGCTTACAAAACGTGATGACTACACAATGGACGAAAAAAGTAAGCTGCGTCGCTACGCACTTGGGTTACGTCAGCAAGAGATCGCTAACCCACAGCAAATGCAGGTAAACTTGGAAGCACAGCCACGCGACAGAGGGCAACAGAGGGATGATGTCGATAATGACGATGAAGAAGATGAAGTGCAAGAAGAGACACCGATGCAAGTTGAGCAGGATCCAGACGTGCAGTGGGACACAGACGACGTTACGGGTACAGCGGGCCAGGCAGAAGTCATGCAACAGGATCAAGAAGCACTTTCAATGGACTTTGGCAATAAAGCGATAGCGGTTCAAAGTCTAGTCCAAAATCTGAGCTTTGCAGGCGAGTTGGTAGAATCTGGTATAGCTGCTGACATTGAAGCTGCAAAAGAACGCAAGGTGTCTGTACTTGGGGTGTTTTCAAACGAGCCACTTGAACCTGGGGCACCCAAATCGTCGCGCGACATTAACGAACATTTCACTAGTGTTGACGCACAGCCGTGGCCCCACACTGATATCTACGAACCGGGTGTGCACAAATTTGAGACTCGGCCGCTAACCGAAGCTGGCGAGGCGGCATATGCAGATAAGTATGGGGACGTAAGCAACCTCTACATCAGATCTGCACGTGCTACAGAGGTAACCGGAGTCAAAGTCAACTTTGGTAAGACAAAGGCTGGACCGACGGGTAAAGATAGCATACTTGACGAGCTAATTACTGTAGACCATCCAGTGTTCAGGAAGAACTTGAAGCGAATATTGCTTATCTATTATAACTCACAAAAGATAGGTTTTACGGACAAGAAGGGTGGCAATGAAGTAAGCGTTACAGCAGAAGAAAAGCGTCGAGGTATGCTTAAAGGTGTGTATCGTTACAAAAAGCAAACGCCGCAGGGCTATACCTTCCCAAAATATGGCAACAAGGCAACAAAAGGTTATACGAATAATGTAGAAGGCCCACTATGGCAAAGTGTCTTCACAAAAGAGCCACCACGTGAATGGGCAGAATGTTTTGACTTCAACCTACACCAAGGGTTTGACAAAAGCTTAGTTAGCTGCATGGACAACGATACTAAATATGACCTGAACAAGATTGAGAGCAAGATGACTGTGCTAGAATGGATCACATCGCCGTGGCACTACGCCTACTTACCCTATCAACCACAAAAGGCGCTGTTTCGTGATGGTGAGACGTACTCGGAGGGCTGCAGGAGGTGTTCGCGTCCCTTTTATGAGTATGACGAGGAGTACAGTGCGTACAAATACTCGGTCAAGGGTACAGAACATTGGCCTGGTACGTATTGGCAATATGATGACGAACGGTGTCTCAAAAACGCGGGGAACGAAGATAGCAAAGCGCCTCAACCGTTTCACGATGCAGAATTTTGGAGTGATACGCCGACACCGCCTAGATTTGCTAGCACGCTACAGGAGGTTCAGGCTGGGCGACGCGGTACGCCACCCATCGACGAAATTGACAGGAACGACGGCTCATGGCACAACTGGCCTACGCACGAATTTAAGATGCCTAAATGTGAGCGTGGATACCGGAAGCTTGATTCAAAGAAAATGACACAGGGTATGCCACTAAGCAAACTGTATAAAGCACTAACTGACAACGGCGAACCTGCTACGTTTCGCAAATATTATAATCACGTATACGACGAGCAGCGAAGCATCCATCAACAGAGAGAGATAACACAAGGCAAGTTAACCTTCAAGACAGCAAAAGTCAAGTATGGACAGACACATTATAAGCTGCGTCGAGTGTCTAAATACTGTAACGTGTGCATGGATTGTGCAGCAGTACTCGAGACTGCGCCGGGCTTGTTCCTACGCAACCACCGAGTGATTAAGCCTCGCACAATCGTGCAGGGGAATGACAGGCAGGTCGAGACAGGTATGGACTGGTGGACAAATGTGCTAGCAAAATCGGGCAACGTTGACTTTGACCCCGCTACATTGCATCGACAGGGTCCAGTCTCACATCTAAGCGCGGACGAGCAAGTAGCATACATGAAGCAATGGAATGACACATTGGATGGCATATCAAAATACTTAAAAGAGACGCAACACAATCTACCCGGCAGTCGCACAAAGTTCAAGAACCCGCCAGAGATAAATATACAGAATGCACTAGACCATCCAAAGAACAAAAAGAACAAAGAAGCAGCGGTTGCTACATTGCAAAAGCTGGTCAATGCTGGCGACAGTCAGAGGGTTGAACTGGGTGACGCTGCGCCAACTAGAGAAACTATTGACGCAAAGGAGTTTATGAATCCTGCGTTTCGTGATATGGTTGCGGACCTGGCACGCAAATATTCAAGGGAGAGTGCCTTTGTGCAGGACGATTACACTGATGTATTTGACTCAAACATGTTCCGCAAAGAATACAGGAGCGAGCAGTGGATTGTCGACGGGGCTGTGTTTGGAAACTGCTTAAGAGTGCGGCAGTGGAAGCTGAGGCTAGATTCGTCACCAGGTATTCGCCAAAAACCTCAGATGCAAGACTACGAAACCGTCATCTATTTGGCAACGCGTTACGGTAGCAAAGGTGAGGTTCAGTCGGGTGGTTCAATCAAACTCGATTCAAAGGCAGGCACGGAGCCACCCAATGACGCGTTCCCGATCTTAGCAGAAGCGGTTGTCAACGGCCGAAGCGTTAAATATCGCGCAGAGCGGATTGCCGACAAATCACAGTGGGGCGGTGATGGCTTCGTAACTACTTGGGATGACTCTATGCAGCGCGAGGAGTCATGGAAGCAAGTGAGCCCATTACCGGTGTCCATGGTACAAACACGCAACCTTCGACAATCACGACTATTCATCACGTACTCTTTGCACAGACCAGTCACATCCGAGATGGAGGCGCGCCTTGTGATGGAACGTATGGCGAACGCGGCGCACCTAGTGTTTGGTGATGACAGGTACCTCTCACAATTATTGGTCTTTGGACAGAAGCTTGTCAACTTTAAGCGGGACGCAACGAAGCCACCTGATAGTTTAAGTTCGGCACATTTTGGCATCATAGACAAGCCACGAAAGAAAGAAGCAATTGCCACATTTTACGCCAAAGGTAACGGATCGAGCTACGTGTTTGATACTTACGAAACACACGTTGATAAAGTTGAGGTAGATGGTGGAATTGAGATCGGACCACAAATGAAACACCCACACTTCCACATATTATTGACGATTTCGCACTACAGCTACGTGCAAATTGATTATTTCAAAATGAACCAGTACCTTGAGCTTCTGTTCCGTGGTCACGATCCGATGATGACGTTCCCAGATAATTATGTTGCTAACAACTTTAAGCTCTTGGATGCATCGGGAGGGCCGTTTTACACTGATAACGAACACCCGTACGTTGACATCCGATTATACCCACAGGATAACTGGCAAGAAGTACTAGCAGCATACGTCCGCAAGCAAAATCGGTCAATGCTCGGCGCGACGACTATTAGAACAGGTATTACAAAGCCAGGCAATCGTCCTAATGATTACAACAGACAAGCCACTTAATTTCTCATTACACAAACAAGCATGGAAGAATTGACACCGACACTCAACACGACCATCGAGTCATACTCGGGAGAGCATGGCACAGCCGCAGTATCCGCACCAAAGGCAGCAAAGGTTCAGTACACCCCTGTCACACCAGCATGCGACGCGTGTCCTATGCCTATGCAGGACAACGCAGAGACTGCTGGCATGGCGTTTGCACTTGGCGCAATTGTGGGCATTGTGCTTGTGCTAGCATTTTCCAAGCAAAGTACAGTGGAGCTCGATGCGTAAGACTAGCTTTTTTGTGTCGCTCAGCACTTCTGAGCATTTCGACGAGAAGGCGTACATGGAGCAGGCAGTCGTCATGGCAAACGTCTTCAATAGCATCTTTACAGACGCAGACAAGATAGCGGTGCTCACAAAGAAAGTGCAGCTAAGCAGTTGTCACACCGAAGTCGAGGTCTCACACAGCGAGGGCGGTCTTCTTGGACGCGCCGTTGTGGACTTCGAGAGTGAGGCGCGTGTAGGGCTCGACAAGACGAAACTCAGTCAAATGTTGAAGAGCGCGGGCACTTGGGCCGATATGAAAGTAGAGAAGAGACTTGTCCCACTGGAAGGACTAGAACCAGAAGGTGACCTCGTACCCTCGCTGGCAGTCGAAGCATAGCTGCTCGGATGGGTTGCAGGCGTTGCCGCACCGAACCTCATTGCCGTCGTCGTCATAGCCAGTGTTGAGGCACCTACCCGGGGTAGTACCGCATAGAGTCTGCCAGTCGTCGTTGCTCAGGTTTTGCAGCGATTCCTCCAGGTCCATGTTCGCCTGTAAAATTAAAAAAGGGGCATTTGGCCCCAGTGCATGGGGCGTAGGTTTGAGGTGTGCTGCCGCACCTGCTCGTCCTCACCGGAGCCCGCATCGTCAAGTTGCAGGACGGGATGCATCGCCGCGCGGCGACGCTTTTGAGGCTGTGACCCGTGCGACTTTTCGTTGTGCCGCTGCGTCGAGTCCACGAGAGGACTCGAACCCGGATTCCGCCGGTCCGGTGACGGGCCACCTGACACACTGGACTGCTCGTCGTCCTCGCGGATACGAGTGTGGCGACGCGGACTGAAGTGCATGCGCGTGTTGGTCTGCCTCTGGCTGCGATCGGGTGACGAAGCTGGCGTCGAAACAGGTGTCGATCGCGTCTCGTACAGAGCGTGCCAGGGCGGCAAGTGGTTGTCGACATACTCGTCGTCTGCACCGTTGCGAAGCGTGAACGGAATCTTCCAGAGACCACGTGGCAGCTCTGAGGGCATCGTGTACGAGTAGTGCTCGAGGAGCGATGAGAGGCTGTACAGATGCTCGATCGTGCACCCCCCTTCGTTGATGACATCCATGCACAACTCGCGCTCAGTGAGGACACCGCCAACATTGAGGAAGTTTTGTGGGCCACAGTACTTGCCAAAGGTGTGCTTTGTAAGCACACGATAGCCAAACCAGCCAACACCCTCGTGCCCAGTGACAGCGTTGAAGAAGTTGTACGACTCGCCACCGAAAGACGAGTTGATCTCGATGCCCTTGTAGTCCACCTGCACACCGCTGGCACGACTGACACTGTTGACAATCTCGTCAAACTTGTCCACGCGAAAGAACACTGCAGGGAACCGCTTCATCATCTCATCGGTAAGCTCCTCTTCCTCCAACGGCACCTTGGTGCTCGTGTTCGTCGTATCGTCCAAAATGGTACGCGCAATCGGATACCCGTTGACAGCACAGTCGTAGAAGTGGCAATGGCCTTGTTTGGCCCATTCCGTCTCGCGGACAGACCGACTGATCTCATTGGGGTTGAACTTCTTCTTGAGGACATTCTTGATGACGACAAGCACAAGATCAATGCGGAAGGCATGGAACTGGATGTTGCCGAAGACCGCGTGGTGTGGCGAACAGTTGGTGCGGTGGTTGTGCCAGAAGATGACCTCATCGTCTCTGCCAAGAGGACTCGGGCGCGCCGTCATCACCTGGTTGATCGCGAGGATGACCTGGTCGAGGAGGGACTGGTGATTGTTCAGTTCGTAGACCGAGCGCGTGACCGACTTGATCATCCATTCAATTACATCCTCTTGGTCTTGTCCGCCGCACTGAGCCAATTCAGCGCGCCAAACGCAGTGTCAGCATACAGTGCACGGCCGTCACCGGTCACAGCGTAAACAGCCCACAATAGGCCATGCAACTCGCGTTGTTTCGCCCACCAAGCTACCCCCCCGAAGGCACCGATGTGCCCATCCTCAAGTCCACTAAGCCAACGATAACTAATCACTGCAGCAGTAGCTCTGATTACTGGCTTATCTGCTTGTGAGGCGATGGCTAATCGAGTAGGTATACAGACACCCCAGAACAAAGCGCCACGACAATCCATGTATGTTCTATTTGGAATAACCTGCGACATGAAGTTGATGTTGAGCATGAAGTAGAGAAGGATGCCCCACGAGTTGACATTCCGCTCGCGGCGCTCGCGACCGATTGCGTTCTGCAGAAACTTGACACAGTCCTGGATAGCAGGCTTGTCCAGTTTACCGTTGATGACAAGCGACGAGAAGTCGATCATCAGCGCTGACATGAGCTCGCGAATCTTGTCCCATTGGTCACCCAGGTCCACGTCGTCGGCGTCGCTTGAAGCGAGCGCAGCAAACTCGATCAGAAGGTAGCGCGACTGGAAGGCCTTGTCCTCTTCGTTGATGATCTGATTCGACTATTTTCCAGAATGAAGACAAGTGTTATGGCACGTTCACAAGGGTATAGAGCAAGTAAAGAGAACAAAGCTCAGGTAGCTCTACTAAGAGCAAAGCTAGCAGAGTGTCGTTCGTCACAATGGCAACGAGCAGGTGCAATCATGCAGGATATCACAGCATTAACTTCAAAGGGTGGAACTGGTCCTTCTGGCAGTCGAGTGGAACCAAGGTCATGTAAGTATTGCGGCTATTATGGACACACAAAACAGCATTGCAAACGGAAGCAAAGTGATGAGGACCTAACAACAGACTACTTGATTGCGCAGTGGAGCAGAGAGCGCACACAAACACGTAGAGTGATACCTAGCGAGTTGCCGTGGTATCAACGACCATCGCAGGCTGATTGGTTTGATGAGGCAAAGATTCCGTGGTACATGGATCGGCATGTCGGTCCTTTGCCACTAAGCGATAGCATGAATGGTGGTGATGGTAAATGGGTGCGAATTGGTAGTACCGTAAAGATCGCAGACGAATGAGGTTGGCGAACTTTGCCGGAGACGGAGCGAGTCGAACGGTCGAACAGAGCACGACCCACGTCGGCGTACAGCTTGGAGGTGTCGTCCCTGATCTGTCAGCGCATGCGGCGTGTTCGTAAGTAATTGCGTGTTGGTCTTAGGAAGAAGTCTACAATTACATTAACTATTTCTTGTGGAAGTTTGTGCAATAGCAAGCGCTGTACATCTTGTACATTAGCAGGTTTAGGAGGTGCCGTACGGCGGCGGCGGTTCTCCATCGAATAGTAAGTAGAAAAAACGTACCACGACGTCGTCGATGGTTACTGCAATGTCGGTCTGTTGGTTCAGGCGCTCGAAGATTGCCGGCTTGGTTATGTCACCAGCAGCCGGGGTGCGCGAGTAGAAGCCGAGCATCGAGTTGACCGCAAGCATGGACTTGGTCTTGCCAGTGCTCGGCTCCCTTGAGTATAGCCAGCCAAACGGACAACCTTGTCCAACCCCAGACTCACCCTCCCATAGCTTCGTCGCGTACAGCTGCGCGACACCGAGTGCGAAGACAGCCCGTGCTTGGATCGTGTTGTTCAGGAAGAAACTTGGTAGCACCTCGTTCCAGAACTGGAGCTGGATGTAGTAGCGCACGTGGCACTGCGGGATGATGATGTTGCGCGGGAAATCCGTCATGGGCATCGGGAGAACCGAGTCAAGGAATAACGAAGGGATCACCGCGATACCAGCCTCCGCGTGCGACAGCAGACGCTGTTCGCGCCACGCACAGTTGCCGGACACCCACGAGTTGTCCCGCTGGCGACCGAAGCGGACGATGCACGACGTAACGTCCGGCTGCGGTTGCTCGCCCATCCAACAGCAGAGCATGTCGGGCGTCATGGTGGTCGCGTTCAGGCGCACGTGGGCACTCTGGAACATACCCTTGACGTCCGCGCTCGTCCTCAGCTTGCCAGTCTGCACGAGCACCTCGATGTCGAGTGCCCAGAGACCACGCGTGCTCGGCGTGCGGTTGACATCGTCCACCTTCAGCAAAGCCACACCCTGGCCGTCGGGGTCGATGATTGACCGACAGATCAGCTTGATGTACGGCGGGCCGGCTCCATCCTCGATGAACATGTACAGCGCGGCCTTCTCAAGCAAGATGAAGTCGCACACGGTCACCCATTGCGGCTCCGAGTCCTTCGGGCCCACGTGGCAGTAGGCCATGCTGCCGTTGCGCTCTTCGAGTTGAAAGCGGATCCCCGCCCCAGACGACGCGTGCTGCGGCATGCCCTCCAGGTCGTCGTCGTCGTCGGCTGGTGGTTCTGGCCAATGCGCACCGTTCTTGTTCACCTAGAACGCAAGGGGAGGGGTGTCATGGGGGGTGCCCTGGGGTGCCCTGGGGGTGCCCTGAGGGGGTACCCTGTGGGTGCCCTAAGGGGGTACCCTGTGGG
>Ga0181412_1000852_pt1 | contig 12248 bp, 8 predicted proteins | sample 35SPOviralmetaG_FD_130113 | JGI IMG/M metagenome (GOLD analysis project Ga0181412, IMG submission 130113) | Marine viral communities from the oligotrophic San Pedro Time Series (SPOT) site, San Pedro Channel, CA, USA - 35 SPOT_SRF_2012-08-15 | ecosystem: Environmental > Aquatic > Marine > Strait... | reverse complement strand
TGTCTGTTGCATCTGGAATATATGTAAATACGCCTGTACCTTCGTCCATACCAAAGAAACCAGTTTTTGCTGATCCATCGTTATGTAGATAAGTAACACCTCTGTCTAAGTTATCGTTAGTATTTGAACCTACTTGGAAAAGTGGGTCTGCAATAGTAACAACTGTAGAATCTGTAGTTGTTTGCGTACCTGTAACTGTTAAGTTACCGTTAATTGTAACTGTAGCCGCTGTAATGTCATCTGATAAGAAACTACCAGTAACACTTAGGTTATTACCTATTGTTACGTCGTTAGGTAAACCTAAAGTTACTTTAACGTCTGTTCCGTCTTTAGTAACTGCTGTTTCTATTTCATTTGCTGTACCCAAGAACTGTAAATCATCTGCTGATAAATCTACGTTTTGTGTTCCTGAATCACCGTCTATTGTTAATGAAGTAACAATACTTGCTGTAGTTACTGCTGTAACTAAACCTTTAGCATTAACTGTAACAACTGGAATTGCACTTGTACTACCAAATGATCCTACGTTACTGTTTACTGTTGCTAAAGTTGCCGCACCTGAAACATTTTCTGAACCATCAAAATCTCCTGATGTCCATGTAATGTCGCCTGTTGCACTAATTGTTCTTGCGTTTTCAAGTATAGTGGCATCTGCCGCTGTACCTGTTAAGTCACCAGTGAAACCACCGGTTGCTTGAATTGTTGTTCCTACTATAGTACTTGCACTATTGGCTCCAATTGCTGTCCCATCAATGGCGCCGCCATCAATGTTTATGCTGTTAGAGGCCTGTAATGCAATATTACCTAATCCCAAGTTTGTTCTAGCATCTGCGGCATTCGTTGCACCTGAACCACCATTTGCTACTGGTAATGCACCAGTTACATCTGCGGTTAAGTCAATTGAGCCAGCGGACATAGTGCCACTTGAAACTTTAATAATACCTGAACTACTAGAAAAATCTTGACCAGTACCACCGTATTGCGATCCGATTACTGTTGCCGTCCATGCACCCGCTGTAACACTACCTAGTCTTAAATCTTCTAGTGTAGAACCGTTACTTTGAGTTAGGTCAAATCTTCCATTACCTGAATCGTATTTTAAACGACCCCCAGATTTACCCATTTGGACATCAGCCGCTATACCTTTGATACCAAAGTTTTTAATATCAGCCATTTGTATCTCCTAATACTTATGTGTTCTAATTCGTTATCGATAACGTTGCTTTCGCTGAACGTTACAAGTATTTATCTTTTTTAAGTATAATTTAGTTGTTACTATTAGATGTAAGTTAGTTTAATAGTAACGTTTCCTGCTGATGCACCATAGTGATTACACCTTGCTCTGATTAACTGATCTTGAGTTTCAGTTGCAGGATATTGATATTCAGGATTACAAATAAATGTATCTCCTGCTGATGCTGTTAAGTCGTTACTTGGTGAGTCACAGTACACATCTGGGTCTGCTTGTGTGCCTATTTCTATATTAGGTTCCCCGCCTGAGTGTCCTACAAATGTAGTATTAACTTCAATACTTACACTTTGTATTTTACGTCCAGGAGATATGTTTCCTAAATTTTGTGTTGTACTAGTACCAAAGCCACCAACAGGCATTGTAAATGTAGTTGTTAGAGTTTTAGCATCTACTGTAGCACTATCCTGGTTACTGACTTCTACCCATGCACTACCTGTATAAAGGTACAGTCCCCATTCACCGTCACCTTTATTGGTAACGTATGCTTGGTCACCTGCTTGTGAACTTAAGGCATCTCTGGCACTAATACTTGCTACTAGTGTTGTTCCGCCTGTTCTGATACCTTGTTCAATGTTCATTGCTAACGGATACATTCCTGTATGTCCACTTGCTATACCTGTACTTACTCTAAAGTTTTCTGTGCCTTCATAAATATCAATAGGGCCGCCATCAGCTCTTGTGAGTAGCAGTTTATTAGTACCAGGACTTGCATTTGTTAAGTCAAATCCTGTTAAACTTGAACCACCTGCAAAATGATTACTATTAGAATCCGCATTTGCATTTGTAAAGTTTATAGCATTACCGTTTTCTTCTGTAAGTGTTAATACTGTTGCAGTCGCACTTACAGTAAGATTGGCTATATTTGCCGCTTTAATATCTGTTTCCATATCCTCTGGTGTAGATACATTAGAATACTGTGATCCATTAGTTGTAAAGTTAACCAGTGTATTTCCGCTACCACTATCTATATAAGCACTAAAAGGGGTATAGCCGCCTACAAGACCATATATAGCATTACTGGGATCACTATTAATTGCATTGGGTGTTGGAACTGAACTTGCTACAACACTATGTCCTGATACACCATTAATTGTGGCTACCATTTGTGCCAATGTTGCATTTGCACCACCGGTACCTGCAAATGTTACAGTTTTTGTATTTAAAGTTATAGCATGATTATCTGGTATTGTAGGATCATTTACAGTTCCTGTTAGTGTTGTAGGTATAGCATCTTGTATTTTTAAAAATGCTATTTTACCTGTATCACTAGTTGTAAATTCTCCTGAACTACTGACATACACATAGTCACCTTGACTTCCTGGTATGCTAGGTTCAAAATCTACAATTTTATTATTAGGTAAAATCATAAACTGATTAGGTCCAGGCCCTGCTTCTGTTACAACACCTATCATTTTTGCCATTGTAGATGTATTTGCTTTTGAGAATCCTGTACCACTTACTGCAACTATGTCTCCTTTTTCTAAACCATGAGCAGTTTGCTCTAATACATAGTTAGTTTGTGGATTTAAGTATTCAAATCTACTTGCTACCGTTGGATAGAAAGATGCCGCTACAGTTCCTGGTAGTGGATCTAACATTGGTATTCCTTTTTCGTTTAAGGAAAATATAACTCCTGAGCCTGAACTAGGAGCACCATTACCATTACTTGCTCTAAATGTATTATAACGTAACCAATCCTCTACAATACATGTTACTGATGTTGTAGTTTTAGATGTAACAGAAATGACTTTCCAACAGTCTCCACTACTTGCTTGTCCTAACCAATCACCAACTACTATGTCTAATCCGTTATATTTGAAATCGTCTCTAGTTAAGTGGGAACCGTGTAATTGTTCTGTAACTGAGAATGTTACTGTCCATTGATAATATTTTTTAGTACCTACACCTTCATACCATAAATCGCCAGTACCGTTTTGATGTGGCCAATATGCATGTCCACTTACTGAAGAAATGCTTGTTGCTAATACTTTATTAGGAACGTTTAATTCTATTTGTGTGGATTTATAGTTACTAATTGCCATAACTTATCCTTAATCGTACACAACAAATTCTATCCAGGCATGTGTTGTTGTACCAAAACTTCTACTTGCGCCTGTTTCGGCTTCTCTTAATCTTAAATCTAAAGATATAGTTGCACTACCACCAAATAGTGTTGGTGAGCCACTTGAACCTCCACCTGCAATTTCTCTTGTAGACATTGTTGTTTCTAAAGGTACGAGTAAATATTTGTTGTTTTGATAATCGTAACCGTAAACCATAATACTTGCTGGTGGATAATTTATTGAGCCATCAAATGTTACAGTAACGATATCACTACTAATAGTTGCACTTGAAATTAAACTTGTTAAATCTGATGTTGAGTCTAATCCACCACTACTATCATAATTTAATTTAAATCTTTGTACAACTGCAATACCACTGCCGCCTGGAATACTAATTGTTTTACTTGCGCCAGTCCCTGATGCTGTAACACCTGCACCAACAAAGTTTAGTGTTGTACCTGCTGTTGATAATGCTGAACCTTCATCTTGAATAGTTAGAGCACCACCGCCACCGCCACTTGATTGGTCAACCCATGCTAAGTTACCAGAACCATCTGTTTTTAGTACTTGATCAGCACTACCATCATCGTCTGGCAATGTTAATGTATATGTAGCACCAGCACTATGAGCCGGGCCTTTAATTGTTACACCATGTGAATTCGCTTCACAGTTTAATGTAAATTGCCCTGCACCTCTTGTGCCATTACCTCTGAATACTACTTGTCCGGAACCATTTGGATTTAAATCTATATTTGCATTACTTGTAGTTACAATGTCTTTACCATTAACATCTAAGTCGCCACCTAATTGTGGAGTAGTATCATCTACTACATCTGAACTACCGCCACCTGATTGTGCTACCCAGGCATAGTCTGAACCGTTCCAACTTAATACATGTCCTGATGTTGGATTACTTTGGTTTAAGTGAGCATCTACGTCTGCATTATCATAATTACCTGCTACTAATAAACTTGTTAAGTCAACATTACCTGATTGTCCTGTTAAACTAATTACGTTGCCACTTATTGTTAAATCTTGTGCATCAGTATTGACTGCACCTAGAACTGATGTTAAGTCAACATTACCTGATTGTCCTGTTAAACTAATTACGTTGCCACTTATTGTTAAATCTTGTGCATCAGTATCTGTTTTGCTGTATGGCGCCAACATAGTAGTCAAATCTACTGTGTCGTTGTTACCACTAATTGTAATTACATTACCTGATACACTTAATGTTTGGTCTACGGCTCCTGCGGCACCTCTAACATTACCTGCATCAACTGTTGATGAATTACTTAATGTAAGAAGTAAATTACCTGAACCGTTTACTGTTGCTGATGTTACACCAACACCAGTAGCACCTGTTGTTCCTGTAGCACCTGTTGGGCCTATAGAACCTTTAATATTTCCTAAATTTTGTGTTGACGTATTTGAATACGTCAATAACAGGTTGTCACCGCTAATCTGTGCTGTTGTTATGCCGTTACCGGTGGCACCTGTACTACCCTGTGGACCCTGTGGTCCTACTGCACCTACACCCGATAGATCTAAAGTAGTTCCATCGTATGTTAAATCACTCCCTGAAAGTGCTATGTCTGGTCTTGATTGCAAGTCACTGAATGTACCAGTAAATGCAACCGTACTTAATTCTGTATTACTGTTTGCTAATGCATTGGCTACTTCGCCTAAACTGTCTAAGTTTACATTGGCTCCGCCTATTAATGTGTTGATTTCTGCATCAACATAGGCTTTCATATTTGTATTTGCTGTTCCGGCCGCTGTAGTTGTTTGGAATGGTGCTAATGCTGTTGTTAAGTCTACAGTATCATTATTACCACTGATTGTGATGACATTGCCACTTATACTAAGTGTTTGCTCTAATGCTGATAAGTCAACATTATTACCGCCACTAACTGCTAATGAGGATGTTCCTGCATTCCAACTTAGTGTTTGTGCATCGTTATCTACTACCCAAGCATAATCACTTCCGTTCCAACTTAAAACTTGGCCTGAACTTGCACCACTTGTATTTAAGTGACTATCTACTGAATCATTATTAAATGTTCCTGCAACTGCACCTAGAGCTGATGTTAAGTCAACATTACCACTCTGGCCTGTTAGGCTAATTACGTTGCCACTTATTGTTAAATCTTGTGAATCTGTATTATATGTAGCAAGTAAGGATGTTAAATCTACATTACCACTTTGTCCACTTAGACTTATTACATTTCCGCTAAGTGTTAAATCTTGTGCATCAGTATCTGTTTTACTGTATGGTGCCAACATTGCAGTTAGGTCTACTGTATCATTGTTGCCACTAATTGTAATTACATTACCACTTATGCTGAGTGTTTGGTCTGCGGCTCCACCGCCACCACTTGTATCTGCTGGTGTAAATGTAAATACACCTGAATTATTATATGTTAAACTACCATTACCGCTTGGTGTTGCTGTTGTTACACTAAAGTCTGTTAGTCCAACATTACTTCCGCCACCGCCTGAGCCTGTTTGGTCTCCTGCTTCAAATTTATTTGTTGAACTATTCCAAACAAGTACCTGTCCGTTTTCTATACCATCTGCATCTACATCTTTAAAGTCTGCAATATCCATTGCCGCCGCGGCTGTTGTTGGATTAATTGCAAAAGATATAGTATCATTATTTGCATTGGTAGTGAGTGCCATGCCTGTACTTGCGGCAAGTGTAAGATCATCTTCTAATCTTTCTGCACTAACAGTCGTTTGTCCTGATACGATAATGTTGGCAAAACCTAAACTTGCATTACCACTTCCACCACTGCCACTTACTGCTACTGTATCTACTGAACTTATTCTACCATAAGTATCAACTGTTATACGTGGAGCATGTGTTGTATTACCATATACACCTGCTGTTACACCTGTTGCTACTAGATTAAGTGTAGAATTTGCTTTATTTCCTGTACCATTAGTAACAGTAATTTGTCCTGAAGTACCTGTAATACTATGTATATAATCGCCTGTAAGCGACTCTGCTTGTGGGGAAACAACTGTAACATCTGTAACACCAGTAATTTGTCCTTTACTGTTTACAGTTAATTGGGGTATAGTGGTTGCGTTACCATGTGTTCCTGTAACATTTGCAATGTCTGATATAAACACACCTGAAGTATTACTTACTAATCCACCACCTGTGCCTGCTGTTACATTTAATGTAAGGCCTGACTTGTTAATACCATTACCAGCACTATAAACATCAAGTGTTTGAGGTCTAAATTTACCTGCCGCTGTGTATACAAGTGTTTGTCCAACCTGAGGTGTATATGCACCTGTCGTCTCTATATCTGTAAGAGTATCAGTGGTAATATCATATTGGGAAACTTCTACGTTGCCTTCTGGTCTTACTCGAAGAAATTTACCAGCGGAAAGGCTAGTAATGTCTACATCATCTAATGTTATGAAAGTATTTGCAAATGCCATTCAAGTTGTTCCTAAATTAGTGTTATAACACTATTTATCAACTTTATGCAGAAAGAATAACTTGGCGTATGGACCCGTATGAGGAATCGTATGTTGAACCATCACCTACATGCTCTCTATCCATGTATACTCTAACCCAAGTAAAATTACCAGTAAAAGTATAGCACTCTGCTAGATCGGCTGGCTCGTTACTGTTGAATTGAACGTAACCCTCTCCGTTAAACTCTGTACCAGCAGTTGTTGTAGGTACTATGTCAAACCAGTCTGTAGATTCAGGTGTAATGGCTAAAGTTGCTTGTATGCGAACTCTACCCACAAATTGATTATATATAATTTGTAAAGAATGTAAGCCATCAGAATACCCGTAATAGGAATCACCTTTTACTTCCGTGCTATATTCATTCATGGTAGTGCCTGTGGCACTCAACATGTTAATACTTCTTCTGTTTATTGGCATAATCTCTCTAATCTATAAGTCTATCTATATATTTATCATCTGCTATATATTGATTACCTTCGGCATCTTTAAACTCTGTTCCAGGTTCTACTATAGATATACTTAATATAAATCTTGTTTGATTACTAGTATTAACAACATCGTGATAATCTGATGTAGCAAAATAGATTGCTTGGTTTGGTTTATAAACATGCTCTGCAACTATATCTGTTCCAGTATCATTATAAATTCTTAAAGGAGAATTATCCCAATCTCCTACTATAGGAAAGTTTATAGCGGCTGATCTACCGTAGTCTTTGTGTATTGATAAAGATGTATTAGGACGCATTTCTGCAAAATAGCAACCCTTTGTAATATATCCTTGATCCTTTATTTGATTATATAGGTTGTCCCAGATATATTCGTTCTTTGTCCTGCAGTATCTGTTTGCTACATTCTTTTCTTTACGCCAAGGAGCAGGATCAGATTGTAATATATCAAATAATTTATTTGAATCCCAATCTAAATTTACTTCCTCAAAGTATGAGGACATTTTATACCTGTTCTAATCTTTCCATTAGGCGTTCAGCACGATTAGTAACTTGATTATACCATCTAGAATCTCTGCCCTCAGTTGCGGCATTTTTCCAATCACCTGCTACGATTCCGGCATGCATTTTCTTAAACTTGCTTAGTCTTGTACGACCCATGTTAAACATCATATTAACCAAGATCTGCTGGACTTCGTCTGGCAAGTCTCCAAATACCCCTTCTTCGTATAACAATTCACATTCTGCAATGGCTGTATCGAGGTCCTTCTCAAAGCATTCCTTAACTCTTTCCTCTGAAACCGGAGTGCCAATTTCTGCTCCGTACTCAGGATCTGACTCCAGTACCAAGTGACCCACACCAAAAGTCGGATATCCGAGATGATCGTGGTAAATTTCATTTACTACTCCTTCATCAATTTTTAGTTGTTCAAAGACTGCGTCTCTATCTAATTTTGTATCTTTTCCAAAAAACATTTTACTTCTCCAGAAGTTTGCATTTAACTATGTTATCAATTACCTCACCGTAATTTATTCTTAAAAACGGGTAAACACTATCTAACTCTTCTGAGTTTACATAAAGATAATTGTTATACCATGTACGACTTCCAAAATCATACCAATGATATTCCTCAAACGATCCTGCTATAAAGCCTTTTAAATCTTCTATGCTAAAATTAAATTTTGCATTATATGGCTTAAAAAATTCTATTTTAGTATCGAATTTATTATACCAGTATTTATCTCGATATTCTATTGTATACCTAGAACCTCGGAGTTGTTCTATATGATCTTCATTTAAAGGTCCGTATAATTCTAATGCTTCATGCCCAAATAAATTTAGTATTTCTTCTACCATCCACTTCTTTGAAAGGTAAACGTTCCTTGCTTTGCTTGAAAACTGTGAATTAAATGACCAACCGTAATTATCATATAACCAATCTGTTAAGTGTGTATGAAAATCTATATCTCTGAAATTTCTATTTCCAGTAAAGGATACCTTATAAGGAAACTTTTCATAAAATATTTTATTAGTTGGGTTTACTTTAAGACCCATGAACTCATATCCCAAGGGCTCAGTACTATCCCAAGTAAATTGCATCTCCTGCCAATTATTAGAATCTAAAGACATACTCATCATTTTCTACATCAACAGTAATTGTTGTGTCTTTAATATCTTCAAATAATATTTTTTTACTTAAAGGCTTTTTGATATGCTCTTCAAATACTCTTTTAAGTGGTCTAGCACCAAAGGCTGGTTCGTAACCATCTTCAGAAAGTTTTTCTTTACATGCATCAGTAAGTACTATTGAAACAGAACTTTCATTTTCAACTAATAATTCATTAGTTTCTACAACAAGTTTATCAACAATCATTAGCATTAAGTCTTGTGATAGTTTGTTAAATTTAACTACTGAGTCAATTCTATTTCTAAACTCTGGTGTAAAGAATTTTTCAACTGCTTTACTTACTGCTGATGCCTTAGTTTGATCTCCAAAACCTATTTTAAGTGATTCAGCATTTGCGGCTCCTAAGTTAGAAGTCATGAGCAATACAACGTTTGTAAAGTCAACCACTTTGCCTGTAGCACCTGTTAGTTTACCATCGTCCATTACTTGTAGTAATACTTGTAATACTTCTGGTGCGGCTTTCTCTACTTCATCAAGTAGTAATACACAATTAGGATTCTCTTCTACTTCTGATAACAGCATACCTTGTCCTAGTTTACCTTCAGCATGTCCAACATATCCTGGAGGAGCACCTATAAGTTTACTAACACTATGTCTCTCCATGTACTCTGACATGTCAAACTTAATTAGTTTGCAATCTAATTCAGAGGACAATGCTCTAGCAGTTTCTGTTTTACCTGTACCTGTAGGTCCTACAAATAAGAATGTACCTATTGGTTTATTCTTTTCTCTTAATCCTGATTTGCTTAACACTATGGCTTCTACAATTTTATCTATTGCTTCATCCTGTCCAAACACTTTAGTTTTAATTCTAGTATCTAAAGTTTTATATCCGTCTGTACTATCTACATCAATTACATCTGTTGATATATTTGATATCTTAGCAACTACACTAATAATATCATCTAGTTTAACAGTATCATCTCCTCTAAGTTTTACTGTAGCACCAGCGGCATCTACAACGTCTAAGGCTTTGTCTGGGAAGTGTTTGTTCTTAATATACTTTGCACATAAATCTACTGCTTTGTCAAGTAAATCTACATTATATGCTACCTTGTGGAAGTCCTCATAATAATCATTTAATCCCCTAACAATTTCTTTTGTGCTTTCTATATCCGTTTCTTGTATATCTAGTCTCGCAAATCTACGCATTAATGCTCTGTCCTTTTCAAAACTATTTGCAAATTCATCTGGTGTAGTTGCGCCTATTGTAAGTAGTGAGCCTCTTCCTAATGCAGGCTTAATTAAGTTTGCAATATCAACACTACTGCTACCCGCTGAGCCGGCCCCCATAATCATATGTATTTCATCTATAAACAATATAGCATGAGGACTGTCTTCCAATGTTTCTATAACATTTTTAAATCTTTCTTCAAAGTCACCTCTGTATCTAGTACCAGCAAGTAAGTCACCTACATTTAAACTATAAACAATTTTATTTTTAATGGCATCTGGAACTTCTCCATCTACAATACGTTTAGCAAGTCCTTCTGCAATAGCAGTCTTACCTGTACCAGGCTCACCAACCATTACACAATTATTTTTCTTACGTCTAGCAAGTATGTGTACTAAATCACTGACTTCATCTACTCTACCAATAAGAGGATCAATCTTTTTATTCATTGCCTCTTGGTTAAGGTTAACAGTATATTCTTTTACAATTTCTAAAGATTTCTTTTTGGTATCTTTATTTTCTAAATAATCTATAAACACATTTTTGTCTATACCATTAAGTTGGCAATAATATTGTGCAGGAGAATTATCTTCATTTAAAATACTAATGAATAAGTCTAAAGGCTCTATTTCATCTCTGCCTGAAAAAATTACCTGTGCAACTGCACGTTGTATAATTCTTTCTATTGCCATTGTTTTCTTAGGTTGACCCTTTGCAACTTTACTATTTGCTAATCCGGACCATTCATTGTCTGCAAGATATTGTGATACGTCTTCCTTAATATTGTTTACATCAACACTAAGTTCCTTTATAGTTTTTGCTATATCTTTTTCTTCTAAAAGATGTAATAAGATATGTTCACAAGTAACATACTCGTGATCAGAGTCTCTAGCAAAGTCTATTGCTCTATTAAAAATGTCGTCTACTGGTTTACTATTCATATTTTTTCTTTATACTATTTAAAAGTTCTATATCTTCTGTAGCAGTTACTTTGGGTACGTCTAATTCTATAATGACGTTCAAATTTCCCTGCACACCTCTATTAGGTATAAACATACCTAAACCGTTCATTCTCAACTTTGTACCTGGCTCAGTACCAGGTGGTATTCTAAGTTGGTATACCTTTCCGTCTAAATGGGTAATATTTACATTACACCCTGTTATAGCATCAAACACATTTATATTGTGTCTCATGTACAGCTCTGGCCCTTTACGACCCCAATTATGCGGAGCATCTACATGTATCCTTACATATAAATCGCCAGGAGGAAGTTCCCTCATTCTAACAGGACCTTTACCGGGTATCCTTAGTTTGTCACCCTCATCTGCACCTTGTGGTATGATTACATCTAATTGGGTATATCCTGTATTTACAATCATATTAGTTCCGGTATATGACTGTAGTAGTGTAATAGTTATATCAACTACTCCATCAGGATTACTTTCTGGTCTTCGTCTGGCTCCAAATATGTCTCCAAATATAGACTCAAACGGGTTACCTCCTCCAAAGCCTTCGAACTGATTAAAAGGATTAGGGTTATCATATTGAGCCCTTTTGTCTGGATCACTTAGAACTTCATATGCTCCTTGTATCCTTTTAAACTGTTCTTGATCACCACCTTTATCAGGATGATGCTTACTCGCAAGTTTGCGGTATGCTTTCTTTATATCCTGTTCTGTGGCGTCTCGTTGTACGCCAAGTGTTTCGTAGTGATCCATATTCTTATTATACTGCCTTATGGTTTAGAAGTCAAGAAAAAGGGTGCCAAAAAACACCCTTTATCTGTTCTTGGAATCGTTTAGAAAACGTATTTAAGTCCAAGTTGTAAACGGTAAGTACTTCTATAGTAATTGGTAACTTGGTTATCAATTCTATCTATGTTCATACCATAAGCAGGTTTGTATTCATAAGACCACGTACCATCACCATTGTTGATGGGTGTTGCCTCAGCAATACTTCTTGCTGTTCCGTTTGCTTTGGTTTGTTTACCCCAATCGCTATCAAGCAAGTTGAGTAAGTTTTCAACATCAAGTGTAATTATAAATTTATCCTTGTCTGTTAAACCTAGTCCAGGAAGTTCCTGTGTAAATTTAAAGTCAAGTCTATAATTCCAATCTGTTTCAAACTC
>Ga0181412_1000848_pt1 | contig 12273 bp, 15 predicted proteins | sample 35SPOviralmetaG_FD_130113 | JGI IMG/M metagenome (GOLD analysis project Ga0181412, IMG submission 130113) | Marine viral communities from the oligotrophic San Pedro Time Series (SPOT) site, San Pedro Channel, CA, USA - 35 SPOT_SRF_2012-08-15 | ecosystem: Environmental > Aquatic > Marine > Strait... | reverse complement strand
TAGCCCACATGTTTGTGCGTCCACCGTCTTCTGTTGTTACAGTCATTTGAGTTTTGTGAAGAAACATTACAGTATTATATAGCAAAAATAAAGAGGGGTCAAGCCCCTCTCTGTGTTATTCACTTCTATTTCCCTTCAAAACCAGGAGGCAACCGGTTAAAGTATGGATCATAGTCAAATATTACATTCCAATCTTCAATTTGATTTGCTTGAATTTTCCAAAAATTCCAAAGACCTTCATAACTTGACTTATGAAAAACTTCAATATGTTCATCATGAATTGAAGAACCAAGTTCAAGTTTATATAAGAACAAAGGAATAGTAAAAGTATTTCCAGAGTTATAAATCAAATCATCAGCGACTGCTCTCGGTTTAACTCCATTATCTATCTTATACTTATCTCCTCTTACATGAAGATCAATCAACTTTTGTGCATGACGACGGGTAATCATATAACATGCTGTTGAAAAATCATTTACAAATCTTTTATGCATTTGCAAATGAACTGATGCAGGGTTAATAACTGCAAGTTGAACTACATCATAGTCATAAGGAACTTTTGAATAAAAATCTTTCCACGTAAAAGGCCAATAAGATACAGTAGAAATATCACAATCATCTTCCATCATTAATGCACATGGAGAATCTGTTTCCAAGAACTCCACCATTGCTTTCAAATGGGACGTAGTACATCCTACTTCACCAGAAGACATACTATCAGGGTATCTTCCTTTAAGGATGTCTCCAAGGTCTCTACCGTCTCTACCATCATATGCAGAGATACGAGTATAATTCTCAATCTCCCAATACTTAAATTGTTCTTCAATATATTCTTTTCTTTCTGGTTGTTCATCCAGATTTAAATAATATATCGGAGGAAGACCTTTGAGTTTATAGATTGCCTTATTTCTATCCATTATATAACCTCCCAATTCTCACAATATAAATCCTTTGTATCTTTGTCGGCATAATCAGAACCAAACCACATTCTTGGTGCAATAACTTTACCTCTACCATTCTGCAACCATGCTCCCCACCAAGAAAGAGAGGAGTTAGCAATGATAGCTCCGGAGCATAAACTCATCAAACAAAGGTCAACATAAGGAGTATATGAACCATCAGAATACTTCTCAGTTGATTCAGAGATAAGGAATCTATCATCAGAGAAAAACTCTTGTTCTTTCACCCACTCTGGAGAATCTGAGCACACAATAACAGGTTGGTCTTTGGAGAAATTCTTTAGTGCTTCCTCATAATACTCTATTGGTTGTGGAGGATGTTGAGAGGAGCATTGTGTATATGACCACTTAAATCCTCTTGAGTCAATTAAGTTTGGGTCACCTCTCCTAACATGAAGAAAAAGTGGATTCCCATCAAGAGACTCAATCATTTCCTTACATGGGTTGAGTATTTCATCATAAAAAGTATAATCATCACGAATTTGACCTTCAATATGTTTAAAATATTTTTCAGTCTGAAAGAATCCTCTCAGAGAAACATCATTAGGACAAAGAGAAAATAACTCATCATCAAAATGAAACTGTTTCTCAACAACTACTGGAGCATGTCCTCTATCGAGAATGTATTGATTTGTAGATTTTACACTATCCATAACAAAACAATTCCCAAGACTGTAGTTATCAACTCTTGGAGTAGAGAAAGGGGGAATACACCATTCATATCCTTTTGATGCAGAAAGTCCTCTCAAAGCAGCATACTGAAACATTTGGTTTCCCAGTCGGCCAATATTTCCAAGTTCATTAAATGCTAACATTAATCTTTTCTCCTCTATTTTTAAGATAATCTTGATGTTCGTAATATGTTTTTAGTTTGAAAGAATCCCAGGTTCTTATATTTTGCCAAAGATTATGGTTATCCGTAAATTTTGGATTGTGGTAGTGAGAGTTGAAAGTTCTACCGTGCTCAAAGTGATAGATATCTGACATTACTCTACCGACTCTAAATCCAAATGAATTTAATCTAAAATAAAATTCGCAATCTTCTGCCCCCCAAGAAACAAAATTTTCATTCCAAAGACCAACATCAATCTCAACTTGTTTTTTGAGCATTTGACCCCAACCAATGGAAGAAGCAACTCTAAATTTAGTTTTTTCCAAAGCACTATAATCAAAATTAGATTCTAAAAAATTTTTCATAATAGAATCTGAATAGTTTACTGCCCATTGATATACACCACAACCAAAAGGATAAACCACATCACAGTTATTTTTTATAATACTTTGATACGATATTTCACAACTAGATTTTGGAACAACAACATCAACGTCATAATTATATACTACTTTAGTCTTTGATTCAAATAATAAATCATTAAGTATTCTGGTTTTATGAAAAAATTTTTCCCCATTCTGTTCAAAGACATGATTCAATTGACTAGTGTCAACATATTTTCTTATCATAGGAAGAGCATACTGCTTAAAATTAGACTCATTGTCAACTTCTTTCAAGATTACATACGACTCAGGAAAAGTTTTAAGGAGATAAGTTACTGATGTAATTACATTCCTCAGTCTGTCGTCAGATTCAATACGACACGGTAATAAAAATGTTAACTCCTTCATGCTTCTGGTATCACTGGTGATGGGTCATTGTAAATTTTTACCCATCTCTTAGGTATCATATCTTTCATATTATAGTGAGCATAAGCAGGACCAAACCAAGGATCAGGAGAAACTACCTTTCCACGATCATTTTGCAACCAAGCACCCCACCAACTCAAAGAAGAATTGGCAATAATAGCACCAGAGCAGAGACTCATTAAACAAAGATCAACATAAGGAACTGATGCTCCATCACCAAAAACTTCGTAGGATGAATCTGAGAAATGAAATCTATCTCCCTGAAGATATGGTTGTTTCTTACACCAATCAATTACGTCTGAGACAACAATGACATTAAAATCTTCAGAAAACTCTTTCAGAGCATTTTTATAGTATTCCTCTTTACACAAAGGATGATACTCTTGCACCATTTGATATGACCACTTTTCTCCTCTCCTACCAGTCAGGTTTGGATTACCTCTTCTAACATGAAGAAAAATGCAGTTGTCTCCACCACCCAATGACTCAATAAACTTTTTACAAGGGTCTAAGTAATTGTCAGTAAAAGTAAAATCTTCTCTGATAGAGTCAGTAATATTTTCGAAATATCTTTCCGTCTGAAAGTTACCAGAAAAGTTGATGTTATTATCGCACCTTTCAAAGATATCTTTATTGAAATGCATGTCCCTATACTCTACAGTCATGTGAGATGGTTCGCCAGTATTCTTCTCTAAATCACAATTAGTGAGATTGAATGCATCAAACAAACCATAATTGTCTAGGCGTCTTGCATTAGGTCCAGGTATAACCCAATCAAACCCACGGTTTTCAGCAACACCACGAATGAATGCATACTGAAACATTTGGTTTCCAAGGCGACCCTCGTTACCAAGCCCTTTAAAAGAAATAGTCATAGATTTTGAAGATCAATTTTGTCGTAGAAGTTTGTCCAATCGTATTCAATACCTTTCAGGAACTTCCAAGGTTGAATTTCCGGATTACCATCATTATGTGTAATCAGAATCTCATACTGCTCTTTCTCAATATACTTAGGATTGATCCAGAAGTCTTCAATAACATCACACTTTCTTACAAGAGTATATCCTTGACTAGTCAAGAACTCTCGCTGTGGAATCATTTCAGTTTCTGGTGGATGACAGTATGCATCATGTTCAATTGTAATTACTTTAAACTCATATCCAGTTTCAAATACTCTTTTGAGAATATTAAAACGTTCACCAGGAATTTCAAGATCGATTGAAAGAAAATCAATTAGAGGTTCTGGATTCAACTTTGCAAACTGCTTTTCATAGTTTACAGTGAATGCATCCAGGTTCTGATATGTAGTATTTGGACGATACTGTTTCCATTCAGGGGTGTAATATTCCAGGTCAACTGCATATCCCTCCCATCCATACTTTTCAAGAAGATACGTATTATTATGTTCTACAGGATGACGACACCCAATATCAACAAAGGTTCCTTTGTATTCTTTACCAAAAACAATCAAGGCATAGACATCTTGCATACCTCCTGCACCAATATCATTATCATATTTTAAAGTTTTGTAATTAATCATTTACTTCTCCCAATTTTGAATAGACCAACGAGCAGGCACGATATCAGAAGTATCTAGACGAGTCATCGCAGTGCCAAACCACTTCTTAATATCTGGTGCAACTACCTTACCACACCCATTTTGCAACCAAGCACCCCACCAGGAGAAAGATGAATTTGCGATAATAGCACCAGAACAAAGACTCATCAGACACAAATCAACTTGAGGTAACAAAGTATTTTGCATTTTTCCCGTACCATCGATATTACGATAAGAATATCTACCATTACTTTCATTAAACATAAAACGGTCTTGCTCAAAAAATTCTTGATCCTTACACCACTCAATATCATCAGTGAAGACAAAACAAGGAGTATCTTCAGGAAATTCTTTCAATGCATCTTCAAAATATGAAATAGGAAGAATGGGATGATATTGTTCCCTTCCAATATTATCAGATTGACGAATATGCAAGAAGATGGGAGAACTATCCAGACTATCAATATACTCTTTGCAAGGAGTTAAGTAATCATCTTTAAATGAAAAATCTTCCAATATCTCATCTTTGATGTGTGCAAAATACTTTTCGGTCTGAAAGTATCCGTCAAGATTCACATTGTCTGGGAGTATAGTGAAGAAGTCTTTTGAAAAACAATGATCATTTTCTTGTATAGTATTTGCTTGAACAAAACCTAAATTTTTAGATTTAACGTGAGACATATTAAATGTCTCAAACAAACCGTAGTTATCTTTATGGTTATAATCATCAGGTGGAATGCACCAATCATAACCATTTTTTGCGGCAATGCCTCTTAGTGCTGCATACTGAAACATCTGGTTTCCTAGTCGTCCATTACTTCCTAGTCTATTATAACCAATCATAATTTAATTTCGATTACTTCTGTGTTTTCAGGTGGTTTACCAAAACGAACTCTATCACCATACTTTTCTGGTAAGTGATTTAGTTGTTTAATGATAGAATCAATATCATCAATATAAACTGTATAGCCTTCGTTGAGAAGGTCTAAACAAAGACGATACTGTTGACTCTCTACCAGAATATCCGTCCCTTTCTTGTATGAAACATATTCAAAATAAAATGGACGACTATCCTTATTGACTTTTAGGAAATACTTTCTAAGGAAACTAGCATGTTCATTATTAAAGTTATCCGTAGTCTCACCAAGATTATACTCCAATCCAACCTTTTTTGCAAACGCAGCAAAAGACCGATTATCTCTTGGAAGACATGGACCACCAAATCCATACCCATACTTCAAATATTTGTTACCTACTCTAGAGTCATTACCAATAGCAGTCAGAACATCATCAATCTCATTCTCAAGACCTGCCATAGTCATAACCTCACCAACCATGTTTGCGTAACTAATCTTGGTAGTAAGATAACAATTCACTGCAAGTTTGACCAACTCTGCAGCAGTGGTTGACATACGTCCAATCTTTGGCTTCTTAATTTGAATATCTTCATAGATTTTTTCAAGGACCGCAAAGTCTTCATCATCAGCACCACCGATTAACACCATGTCAGCAGTGATAAGGTCTTTGATGATTGTGCCCTGTGCAATAAACTCTGGATTATAAACAACCTTTACACCATGAGTTGTCAAAAGATCTCGGAATATTACACAATCTCCAGGATTAGTTGTGCATCCAATTACAAATGTTTTACCAGATACATCGATAGATGTACCAGCAATCCGAATATCATGAACAACATCATATACTGCACTCACATCATATGATCCATCACTAAGGGAAGGAGTTGCAACAAGAGTAAAGATAAGGTCACATTCCCTAATGACTTTATAATTATCTGTTGTCGATTCAAAGTTTTTTGTAGATGTCAATCTTTCCTGAACATTTGGTTCCTCAGTTACAATGATTTTTTTATTAAGACTATCTACATATTCTTTCCTTATGTCTGAGACCAAAACATTATATCCCGCACCCTCCATGAGAAGTGCGAGACAGATACCAAGTCTTCCTGCTCCGATGATACCGATTTTCATAATTTAAATGTAGGAATTGGGTCCATTTTATGCTTGTTTTTAGAGTTGTAGTCATGCAAAACTCTTACTGCAGGACCAGTGCCATGCTCCATTGCATATTCCAAATCTTCATAAGAAACACCAAGTTGGTCTTCATCCGTGCGACCATCATCCCAAAGACCATCAGTAGGTGCAGCAGTAATAATTCTTTCATCAACACCTAGATGTTCACCAAGTTTCCACACTTCAGTCTTATATAAATCCGCAATAGGTGCAATGTCTACACCACCATCACCATACTTAGTATAGAATCCTACACCATAATCTTCAACCTTATTGCCAGTACCAACGACAATACCACTAACAGACCCTGCAATCTGATATAGAGACACCATACGAATACGAGATCGAGTATTTGCTTGTGTTAATTTATCAGTAGCAAATCTTTTTCCAATATCTCCAGAGATAGTTTGCAAGAAAGAATCATATACTGCACTCATATCAGTTTTAACAAACTCCACATTTTTAAACTTCTTTTTCAACCATTCTCCATGAGCATCTGATAGTGACTCTTGGTCTTCAAGTTGATTGATAGGCATACCAACTACATAAGTTTTGATACCACTCAATGCACAAAGAGTAGAAACCACGGAGGAGTCAATTCCTCCAGAGATTCCTACAACAAGACTTTTGATTTTATAATAGAGACAATAGTCACAAATCCATTTTACAATTTTATCTTCCAACTCATCACAGTTTTTAATACGATTCATTTACTCTAACCCCTTATGAAAAGAACATCTCCCCAGTTTTTTGCATGAGGAACAATTTGAGTTTCAACAAATCCTTTAGATTCCAAGAAACATTTTAAATCACCATACATCACATTGTCAACATAATCAGCATTCTCCCAAGTTGCTTCTGTAGTTATGTATTGCACACTCTCAAGGAGTTTATTAGATCCTTGCAATACCATAAGCTCTGCTCCTTGCACATCCATATTCAGCAACTGAAAATCATGATATTTGTAATCATTTTCAGTAATCAAGGTATCCAATGTAATTGTTTCAACTTGAATCGTATCTTTATACCAAGATTCAAATCTTCCACTGGTTTTTAGTAAAGAAGAGCATCCTTTATTACCAATTAAATAACCCGCATCAGGACCATAGTATCGATAGAAATCAACAGTTTCATGATCAACATTGCTTGCTGCATACTGAAAAGCATTTGACTCAACAGATGCTTCGGATCGTGTCAAATTGACTTCCATCTCTTTGAATACATCCGGATTCGGTTCTACCCAGATTACTTGTTTTACTCCAAGAGATTCATATTCGTATATTTCTTCTCCTCTGTGAGCACCAACATGCACTACTCCACTGATTTGAATTTGATTATCCTCAAAAAAACTAAATCTACTACTCATTTCCAATAGGTCTCATATAGGTAATCTTCTGCCACTGGCAGATTGTTTGCACGTTCAAAGTTATCTTTGATAGCATCCAGTTTAGAACGATAAAGGTCTTCACTCAGTGTGGAAATGTCAAAGTCATCATCTAGGAATATAATTCCATCTTCGTTGAAATATTCCGTGACTCCTCTACAACCATAAAATACTGGGATTGTTCCTGTGGAGAAACAGTCTGTAAGTTTCTCCGTAAAATATGTATCATAAACGGCATTCTCTACAGCCACAGAGAACATGTAATCTTTCATACCCTCTTCTTTTCGAGGAAGATCTCGAAATCCACGACCATAAAGATCAACTTGATCTCTAAAGTTGTTTACAAATTCCAATCTCTTACGATGACCAGGAACCATAGACTTATTAGAAGATATCATAGATACTAGTTTAGTCTTTTCATAGATCTGACGTTCCTCAATCCATGGAGATGCATTAGTCAGTGCGTATTGAAATTTGGGATGTTTTTTACAGAGTTCCTTATCACAACTAAGAATACCGTCCACTCTGGAAGCAACAAAATCATAGTTTGTAAGAATCCAATCATAAACATTTTGAATAATTTGTTTAGATTCGAGTAACCAAATATACTTAGGAATAGAAGAAGTATCCTGAAGTATATCTAGAGATCTTTGATTTACATAAAGACTCACTTCACCAGAACCATCATATACCCACTCAGTAAACTTAGAAGTATTCTTATCGGATGTAGATGGTTTTAGAGAATCATTGCAGTGTAAATTAATTTTGAATTTTTTCATATTCTAGATTTATAATATTCTTTTAAGTTTTTTACTGAAATGTTATTATAGATTTCAATATTGTTTTTCTTAAATACTTCTCTATCCTCAGAATATTTTTTAGATAGTGTATGAGTATTTTGAATGTGTTTATCTTTATTAGAGGTATTATATTTTTTAGAAACGGATTTCAAATACTTTTCTTTATCACCAAGATCAGAAACTATACGATTTACTTCTTCTCTACTATGATCTAATCCCAAAAATTTAGACAACTCAAAGATTAAATCTTCACCATTATCAATATAGTCCTCATACAGAATGGCAAACTTATTACCATAAACTCTTTTACCGACTTCATAATCAGAAAACCACTTCTCAGCAAAAGTATTATAGTTATAAATTCCACCGTGCATATCCACATGACCCATGGAATAGAAAACCTCTAAAGGGTCTCTAATCTGCACAATGTGCTTTCTATTCTCATCAACCTTGACAAAGAATTCTTCATCATTAATAGACAACTTAGCATGTCCAGGATTGTTTGGTCCCCAGAAACACTCATGAGTTCCATAAAACATTGGTTTTAGATTTTTCTGCTCTTCGGTAAGATAGCAAGTTACTGGTTGCCATTCACCATGCACATCAAACCTGGGTCTACATGCCAATACTTCGAATAGTGTTACAAAGTAATTTGTAGCAGACCTTGGCACTGAGATATGAAGAAAAAAATCTTCATCATTAAGACAATTTAAAAAATCGGATTTATTCATAACTTTTTTTCATTTTATCGAATACTTTATTAATACCTGAATCAATACCAGTCTTAGGCAACCACCAATTCATAATATAGGTGTCTGCTTCATTTCTTTTATCCAGTTGCACACTGTCTTTTGCAAGACCTGGTTTAATTTTCACACCATACTTACCAATCCTATTAAAACAACCTTGAATAATTTCAGCAACTTCTTTAATAGAAGTAGATTTAAAAGATGTAATATGAAGAGAATCTTCTGGTTTGAAATCAGTAAAGTTTTCCATTACAGACTCAAGTGCTTCACAACAATCTTCAGCATACAAGAATTGACGTTCTTCTGTACCATCAGTCAACATTTCAAATTTACCTTCCTCAAATCCCCTACGAATAAAGTCAGTGATTACATGAGACTTCTCATCATCATGTTCAATACCATATACATTCCAAAACTTAACGGTAAGTCCTTTCAATGAGGTAGTGTAAAGTTCACCAACACGCTTCATCGCACCATAAGGAGAATAACTCATGTTACTCATTTGAGATGATGCAAAAACAAATCTCTTATTATACTTTTTAAGTAGTCCAAAAGCATTTGCCATCAGTCTGGTATTATTATCGATAAAGTCAAAGGTATGTTGATATTTCTTCAAATAACGAGAACCTCCAACATCGAAAGCAAGAAAGAAACAGAAATCACAATCACTGATAACACGATCCAATTCTGAATTAGGAATTATAGTCATATCTTGACTTTCACCATTAACAGAATCAAATTCATGAACATTGTGACCTTTATCACGAAGATACTCTGTCAGATATGCACCAATCTGACCACTTGATCCTAAGATTGTAATTTTCATCAGACTATTTCAACCTCATGTAGATTTCCAAAGTTTACTATTCCTGTTCCACTAAAATGAGCAAAATCTGTTACATCATATTTTTCTTCATCAATATCTTCCCACATTTTTTGAATAAGGGGCCAATCAGGTCCAATATCATCATGAATCAAAATACCCTTCCAACCCTTATCCTTTAACCAATCCATCATAATACGCTCTTGCTTTCCATCATGAGGACCAACATCAATTACAATAATAGATACGTTATCCCAATCAATATCAATATCTTCCATAAAGTTTGAGATATGCCAAGAAATATTTTCCTTCTTTATAGAAGATGCACCCTGCTCAACAATATCATAACTTCTAATATTATTCTGAGGGTTATAAGAAAGAGCTAGTGCAGACCCCCCAACCCTAGTTCCAACATCTAATATTGTTGTTTTGTTAAAGAAAGTAGAAAGATACGCATAAAAACAATATTCACTTACACCAGCACTTTGCCAATCATTTGGATTTCTAGATGTATTTTTTAAGTGGGAGATATTTAAATTTCTTACTTCATTTTTTACAATTGTTATCTTCATATTATTTTTTAGAAATTTGTTCTTGAATCCATTTGTATGTCTTGCGGATACCCTCTTCAAGAGTCTGAGAATAATCCCACCCAAGATTCTCACGAATCAAGTCGTTATTAGAGTTTCGTCCTCGAACTCCAAGAGGTCCATCAATATGAATCTTAGCAACTTCTTTCTCTGCAACTTTAGCAGCAGTGTCTACCAATTGATTAATAGTAACCATTTCTTCAGAACCAATATTTACAGGTCCCATGAAATCTGAATCCATCAGTCGTCGAGTTGCTTCAATGCATTCGTCAATGAACAGGAAGGAACGAGTTTGTAAGCCATCTCCCCACACCTCGATTGATCCACCCGACTCCGGGAGGTAAGCAACTTTACGGCAGATTGCAGCTGGTGCCTTCTCTCTACCACCGTTCCAGGTTCCTTCAGGACCAAAGATGTTGTGATACCTAGCAACCCGAACAGGGATGCCGTGGTTACGATTATAAGCAAAGTAAAGACGTTCAGAGAAAAGTTTTTCCCACCCATACTCAGAGTCTGGGTTTGCAGGGTATGCTGATTCTTCACGACAGTCTGGATTATCAGGGTCTAGTTGATTGTGCTCTGGATACATACATGCTGATCCAGAGTAAAATATTTTAGTTTTATTTTGCTCTGTAATTTCATTCAGTTTACGTTGTTCTTCAAGGACATTGAGATTAATAGACACAGAGTTATGCATGATGTCTGCATCATTCTCACCTGTGAATACAAATCCTGCACCACCCATATCAGCAGCAAATTGATAGATCTCATCAAAAGGTTCGGAAAACTTATCTACAATATCTTTGTAGAAGTTTCCAAGGTATCCGGTAAAACGAACGCATCGTTTTACAAAATTAACATCTCTCAAATCACCAACAATAAACTCATTCGCATTAGATGCAGAATATTCAGGTTGTTTAAGATCAACTCCCCGAACCCAGTATCCTTCGGAACGAAGTCTCTTAACCATGTGACTTCCAATAAATCCACCTGCACCAAGAACAAGTGCAGTCTTCTTATAATCAGACATAAAATATTTAAACTCCTAGTATATATTATACCAAAAAAGGAGAGTTTATGCAACTCTCCTCTTAAGGGGGTCATATGACTTCACCAGGGTTTTTTAAGTCTCTCCATGACTACGATCAAACGACCTCAACAGAAATTTGTAAATCAGAATAAAGACAATCCATCAAAATTTCATAATCATCAAGTGGATCACCAGAAAAAATTACTCCATTAGATTCATAATATTTACGAACCTTCTTAAATAATTTCGGACTTTTTACATCTAAGAAAATTTCACCTTTTGCGGCATTACGAAGAGTTTCTAAATCTCTGGTTTTGAATTTTTCAGTCAGTGCCATTGTCCGTTTCGATTACCTGTATATTATACGGTGTTGTGATTATGTAGTCAAGTAGGTTCCTATCGCCGCTGCTCCTGAACCTACCAAAGGGGAACACCGCAGTTGATATATCAACTCATATATTATACTACCTCTGGTGCCCTCTGTCAAATGGTGCCCAGTGCTGCCAGTTATATTTGTGGACTGCCCACATTCCTATGATAGGAACGAAGATAAGACACCATGCCAAGAATCCACAACCCCATGGATTGTTTAATACTGTTCCACAAAACCTAGCAAACTGTAACGTTACTCTTGTAAAATTGAAAGGATAAAAAGAAATAAACCGAATAAAGAATAAAATATTATAAAGGCAATGACCATGTTTTC
>Ga0181412_1000842_pt1 | contig 12297 bp, 8 predicted proteins | sample 35SPOviralmetaG_FD_130113 | JGI IMG/M metagenome (GOLD analysis project Ga0181412, IMG submission 130113) | Marine viral communities from the oligotrophic San Pedro Time Series (SPOT) site, San Pedro Channel, CA, USA - 35 SPOT_SRF_2012-08-15 | ecosystem: Environmental > Aquatic > Marine > Strait... | reverse complement strand
TGTTGGTTAGTAAGCATAGTATTTATATATATTATAGTATTGGTCGATAGACACGATGGGTTTTTTCTTTTTAAAGAAACCCATTGGGTCGCCCTTGTATCGGCGGTAGCCGAGCCTTGGTCTCTAGAAGTCTAACACCTAGCTACACGCCTAGTTACACGCAGAGGTGAGCCGAAGGCGAGAGTGGAGCGAAGCGGAACGGAGAAAAAATTTCGACAAAAAACGCATGCAAACAAAAACAGGTCGATGGCTCCAAATAGTTATGCAAAATGACCTTTGCAGAACGTCAAGCGACTTTATATCCGTAGGCAGTCCCGTATTCTAGAGGCTCAGCGGGTAAGTGATAGTAATCCACTGACAAATTGTGGCTTGCGAGGGGTGCTAGGGGGGTAACAGCAACGCTTCATCGTTATATACCCCTTCACATTTTTGTACCAAAACAAAGGAGGCCACCCCCTAACCACAAGGAGTGACCTCACATATACACATAACAATAACACAGATGTTATAAAGTCTATTCTGTCTGTTGTAGGATGTCTGTCAACACAGAACTACCTAGAGGGACACGGGGGGCCTATAATGGCGATACAATTGAAATCTAACAGGTCAATAATTTATATCCTTGACAGGTATCTAGTCCCAATTACAATTCACCCCAAGGTGATACAAAAGGTTTACCTATAGTATACTCTGAGTATACCTTTATTTATTATGATATAGTTATCATAGTAATAACCTAATAAGACTTAATACTGAGATTACTCTTAGTTAACTCTTAGTATACTTAGAGACCCCCCATATTAGTCCTTAATCTTCTTCTTCTTCGTCATCTTCTTCCCAAATCCAAGCTACATCTTCATCATCTAAGCCTGCATTTAGGTATTGTTGATGGTAGATGTTCGCACAATCTAGCAGACCGTGAGCGGCATAGGGGTCACTAAAGGCTACCTCGTAGGAAGTAGGTGAATCATAGTCTTGAGCAATGATAACATAGTTCTTGAAGTGTTCGCCTAGGATTGCCTTGGCGCTCTCTAGAGGGCTTAGTGGAGGTATACCATTTATATCCATTGTAATGAGCTATTTGACCCCTTAGAACGCCTGTAATAGGCATCTGTGAAGTCTTGGAGTTCCTTGTTGATGAGCTCTGACTTCCTATCCTTGATTTTAGTGTCCATATCCTGAGCCATTTGTTCTACCCAGTAGTTCACACCGATACTAAGAGCATCAAGGCGGTCATCATGTGTTATAGCACCTCTGTCCTTAGTAATACGGGACATCTGGTACATTAGTTGGTAGCGCAGTTGTAGCTCTGGTGGGTAGCCCTGCGCTGTTTCAAAGTCTTTTCGGATAACATCTGGGCTAATAATGAGCCTGTGTTGGTTCATTATGGGCTCTAGGGTGTCTATTATCCTCTTTTCTTTCTGTATATTGTGTCTGACCTCCTCAATAGAGCAAGGATGTATCTTACCCAGTACAGGCTTGAATATCTCGTTGAACATGCCGTCACCGAAGTTAGATTCCACTATGACGTAGTTAACAGAGTGGTTCTTAGCAATCATTGCGAGGGTCTTGAGGGTCTCATCGCTGTATCCTCCTTGTAAACCCCCAGCATCAGGCACGAACAGCATACCGTTAAGCATTTTGACCACTGCGTAGCCTGTTTCGTCCTTACCGCGACCACTGGGGTCAATGGCTAACACTGAGCCTGTAAAGGGTATATGGTCACCTATGGTTTGGAAGGGTCTGTGGTATCTATCTCCACCGAAACCTACGTTAGGAACACTACCATCCCACACTAGGTCAGGAGCCTGAGCCCATACGAGCTTCTCTGGGGCTACCTCGTTATCAATATCCATTACAATTAGCTCGTTGAGCTTCAATGGGTGTCTATCGGTGTCACTGAGGCGTGTATCCAGCATGAACTGCATGGCAAACCCTGAGCGACCATAGGACATCTCTCGTTCCAACAGGTCAATATCGGAGAACCGTGTAGGTTCGGTAGCTTTACCTTCTTTCTCAGCATCCACACAGAGGCTCTTCACAGCCTCGTTATAGCTCTTGGCGTTCTTCTCAGGGGTCACATACTTAGCAGGCCATATACGAGCCATATAGCCCCGTTCTTGTAGCTTGTTGTATATACTGTCCTCAGTCTGAGGTGTTCCTAGGAATATAATCTTAGAGGAGTCCTCTGGCTTTAGGATAGCGTCGAACTCCTTGACTTGTTCGCTGAGCTTTTCCCGCATGGTCTGGGTAGCACTGTTGTTGGCTACCTCGATGTCATCTGCAACGATGATGTCCGCACGGGAACCTGTAAGCTGTGAGGTTATACCCAGCGATTTAACACTAGGTGCGTGAGACGCGGGCGCAGGGCCGACGTCGAAGCTAATCTTACTGAACCGCTGTTTATCTGTGGGCTTCAGGTGAGCCAGAAAGGGTATCTCGTGTATGAGACGCAGAGTAAACGTAGAGAAGTCGTCAGAACGCGTCTTGGACGCAGAGACAACTAAGAAATTCAAAGAGGGGTTCAGGAATAACTGATGAACCACATAGGCAGAACATATCCAAGACTTACCAACACCACGGAACGCCTCAATGATAACACGCTTCTCATCACCTTGCATGAAGTCAGCTATGTTATATTGAATAGGGGTCGGCTCTGGAAGGTTTAGGTGCTTCCAGACGAGGAACAAGAAGTTCCTGAAGTCTTTGAGTTCTTCCATTATTTATTACGGGCGCGGTTCTTTGACTTGCTTTGTATCCGCAAGTTACTGCGACTGTTATTGTGGGGGTTACGGTCGCGATGGTCAACGTCTTTCCCCTGCACTGCTGACTTGCCGTGTGTCTTCACAGCTAGGCGTCTTGCCTTGTTTCTTGAGGAACGACGGGCTCTTTGCGTGGCTGACCCGTGGTAGTCTTTGTATTCTTTTTTATAGTTTCTCATTGGCGGCAAGCATTACGTGTTCGGAGTCGTCTCGGAATGGCAACATATCTACTAGGTTACCTAAAGGATTATCGTTGGTAACCTGTGCGTGTACCCCGTTGTCCTTGAGGAACTGACGGGCGGCATTGAGGTCACTAGGTGTTGCCGCACCTGCTTGGATACGCTCAATAAACTCATTAATAAGCATATCCTGAAGGACATTAAGTTTTTCTGTTTTTTCACTCATTTTTCGTTTCTCTTGTTATGAAAATCAAATAGTATCTTTACTTTATCGCTTAGACTTTCGAGGGTGTAGTGCATACGAGCTAGCACGATGACGAGGGTTACAAAGCCTACGGCTACAGGCCACAGGGTGGAAATCCATTCAGTCATCGGCATCAAATAGCTCCTTACAGATTTTAATTACTAGGTAAACAAGAGTCGTAAGACCCACAGCTATACCTACTGCTAGGTTTAAATCTCCTAGGGTGATTGTCCCAAGGAGTCCTGTGATGCCTACGGCTGATGGAATATGGTCGGAGTTCATGTTATACTATTTTTAAAGTTCCACCATCGGAGTAAATAGCACCATTGGGAAGATTAGTGGAGCTTGTAGGGATGCTAGGTATTATTACGTTTCCGTCATTATCTATTTTCATGCGGTCGCCAGCACCACCACCTTGAGTAAATCGAATACCGTCGCCATCACTCTCACTTAATGGTCTAATGACAAAAGAATTAGTTTGATTTGTCCTTTTCATTGCTAGTCCATCACCGCCCTCAAGTTGTAATCCAGCAGTGGTGTTTGGTTTAATAGTATCTACCAGTAAGTCGCCTGTTAAAGTTAGGTCTTCGCCTTCCAGCATCCGAGTATTCGATTTTGTAATTGACATAAGTTGTTTTTAGTTAAGATTTTATAATTCCTTTTATTATTATTTAGTTAATTTTTTGGTAAGCTCTGACAATTAATGAGTTATTTGAACCTGATGGGAAGTCATGCGGTTTTACATATTGAAGTTCTCCGTTGGCGTTTGTCATCACAGTCAGGAAAACTCGGTTCCCATCGCTTAAATTTTCGGCATCGCCCGCCGTTAATCCGAATGTGCCCTCGTTACGGATAAATCGGTATGAAACCATCTTCAGGACAGTAGAATTGGGAAAGGACTGATACGAGTTGTTAACGGTTCCCATACCGTCACCCAACAACTCCATATGTACTATTGCTCTATTTGACCCAATAATAGGAGAAAGGTCTAATACAACAGGTGTACCATCATACGCAGTGGCAGATAAATACGGCGCAGTCTGCGTTAGTAAAGCTATCGACGTATTAGTCGGGCCAGATTTAAGGTGCCCTAGCTCATCTACATAAGCCTTGATGCTTTCGGATGTAGCTAACGAAGTATCACTAGCTGTTAACATAGTGTTGTCGTCTATAACGTTCAGCTTATCGTTTGTAATACCCCCAGCGAGCTTATCGTTTGTAATACCCCCAGCTAGTTTAACGTTGGTGATACCTGCATCCTTAATTTCCGCTCGGTTAGTAGATGTAAGTCCAAGGGTTACGCCATCTACCGATACAGCGCTTGCGGCACTTGCGGCTGTTACTACAACAATCTTAGAACCAACTGGTGGCGCAGACGAGAACGTAATTGTAGAGTTAGCCATACTAATCGTATAGGCATCTGTGGGAGATTGCATGATACCGTCAATAGTCACGCGGAAGGCTTCTGGAACCTCTGTTTGAGGAGAAAAGGTGGTGATATTAAACACCGCATTTGTACCATCAATTAAACCGTCTGTTGCACTTGATACAACCTCGTGACTTGCAAAGTTTGTCAGGCGTGTTCCTGCCTCTAGAGCGGATTGAATAGCGGATGCGGCGGCGGTCTGCGCGTCGGCTACGGAAGCGTCAGCGATTGCTTGCGTTGCGGCGGTTGCTACTTGTATAGCTGTTTGAGTTGCACTATTTATCGCAACATATTGGTTTGTGCTCGCATCCTCCGATACCTCTTGAGCCACAAACAAACCTTGTTGGTACGCTGTGTCGAGGTCTCGCTCAGACAACCGAGAGCCGTTTTGGAAATCTACTAACTGTTGATTGGAAGTAGCGCGATATATACGAAGTTTGGAATACAAGGTGCTTGGAGCGGCTTGCAGTGTAACGGTCGTATTAAGGGCAGTAATATTAAACAATGCGTTTGAAGTATTACTTGCTACCAATGGTAGTACAGTCCAATCCGTTCCATCAAAACCAACTGCTTTTATATCGTCGATGTTGAGGTAGTTGAACGAGACGTTGAAGGTTGTAGCGGATAGTTCAGAACCGCTGTATTCTATATATGATTGAGCCATGATTGTTTTCTTTAGTTAGAGTTATTGGATTAAGCGATATTGTTGCTTTTGTTGTAGTAATTCATTGAGGGAGGTTTGTAGTTCAGGGAACTCTTCAATCATTTCTTGCTTGGCTTGTGCTCTGAAAGCTCTGAGCCAGCTATTGATTGCCTTAATACGCGGAGACTTCTCACCAATATCACTTTGACTTTGTGCAGGTAGAGCTTGGTATTCCTTACTCTTAACCATTTTGTGTAGATATTGACGGAGTGTTTTACCGCCTATCTTTGTGTTGCTAGTCTTCTCAAGCCACACGTCGTAAGCCTGACGTCCGTCTTCGTTGTAGATGTCCTTAAGCTGAATAGCTCCCATGAGTTTGCTGTTGGGCTTACTGAACCCATGTAACAAGCTTTTTAGCTCTTGGTCTACTGGGTCTTTACTCTCAGGTGAGAAGTAAACAGGGTTAATAGCACCAAACAACTTAGGGTTCTTAACAATAGTAGCTTCACCAAGGAAGTTACGTCTTGCAGGTAACGACCCTGAACCAGTTCCGCGAGCCACAAAGTAATCGAATACTGTGCGTGTTTCTCTTAGAGTCCTATCTCCACCAGCATTTTGCATTTGCATAACGAAGGAAGGCATGAAGCCACCTACGATATTACCAGCAACACCTTGTGCGTTATTCACAGGGTCTTTGAAGGCATTTAGCAGTGTGTCTAAGCCTTTAACATAAGATTTGTTTGTAACGTTCTGCGTAAAGGATAGAGCAGTCATAGCAAACAGGTCTTTAAGCACGGGGCCTTCGATGTCGTGATAGTCGTCAAACTCTGCCATATCAGCAAAGAGACCGATGATTGTAGCAACAGGGTCAAGACGCTGGTAGCTGAAGTAGTTATGACCACCCTTGCCGTTTGGAATACGGAAGGAGTAAGGTTGCCATCCAGAAGCTTTTAGGGCATCTTTCTCGTCCTTGTTCTGAGGGCCATGTCCTGTGATGAACTCTTTGTTGGACATAGCATACCAAAGCATAGCGGAACTAAAGGCTACACCTGTAGCTATCTTGCCTTTTGCTAAGGCTTGTTCCATTGGGTCTTTACTTGCTAAGGCATTTGTTAGCTCCTCCTTGCGGAATAGAAGCTCTTTGCCTCGTTGTGCTAGTCCTAATGGAGTGCGGTCTAGAGAGAACTGTAGGATGTTAGTAGGAGTACGAACGAATGGAATAATGAAGTTTAGTCCACCTAGTTCTTGCTTAGCGTTACCAAGCATGTTTCCTACCTTGCCAACTACAGTGTCGTTATCAAGCTCGTTAGTAAACGTGTTGACCTCTGCGTAGTTCTTTGCCGCGTTTGATAGCGCACTACGTGAAGGGTCAAACGGATTTCTAGCAAGCTCGTTTTGAATCATTGTGGCTTGGTCTGAACCATACTCAATACCGTCGCCTTTGACTTTTTCTACAGCGTCTAAGTAGAGGTTACCTTCGTTGTAAGCCCTGCCGCCGTCGGTGATATACTTGTCAAAGTCTTCGCTGACTATTTTAGCAAGCTCTTTACCAGTTAGGTTTGCGTTCTTATTGAGCGCTTCCATTGCTATGTTTGTCCTCACATACGTGCGGTAGTTAAGCTGTTTGAAGAACTCATCCACCGTCATAAGACCACGGCTAGGAAGACGGACTCCCTTACCGATAAAATCAATAGCACCTGATACAGCATCTTGAGCGCCTCCTAGTGCCTTTCTGCCTTTACCCATCACTTCCATGACGTTCTCGCCTGTAATCATTTCGTTACGTCTTAGCTGGTCATCAAACTGGCGTGAGCCTTGGACAAGCACAGAGTCATTTATACGGAAAGACTTTTTTGCAAACCTAAAGGCTTCTGAAACACTTTCCATGCTAAACGCATATTGGAATATAGCCCGTCTTGTTGCGCTATCTCCCGCCATTACTGAGCCCATAGCAAGCTCACCCATGCGTATAGCTGTAGTAAGCCCACTACCAATCATGTTAACAAATTGAGTTGTAGGCCCTGAAAGTAGGGAGTTAATCCAGTACTCAGTAGTCATCCGCATGAGTTTACTTCCGAACATACCCTTAGCGCCTTTAACAACACCTCTGGTAAGTGCATCTCCTGATGCTTCTGCAACTCCTTTTTGGACTTGCTCGTCTGTGCCATACATAACAAACTCGTTAATAGTTTCTTTTACGTTCTTACCCCCAACAGATTGAGTGGTGTATCTCGCGTAGCTTTCTGGGTCACCAGCAACAAAGTCAAAGCCTACGTTATCGTTTAGACGGTATTTACCTTTGGCGTTACCGAGGAAGTTACGCTGTAAGAGAGTAATGCCTGCTTCTCTACCCATAAGTGAGTAAATGCGTTGCACTTCTGTTAGCTGGTCAAGCTTTGAAATAAACTCGGTTTCTAACCTTTGTAGGTTCAAAGCATCGCTTGTACGCGCTTTCTGAGCTTTCCTAGCTGTTTCTACGATGTCACGGCTCATCAAGTCCATGAGTGTCTTAGCGGCACGCTGGGCATCACGGAACTGTTGAAGGTCAGGGATACTATCGTTGAGCCCTCTAACAGCGGTCAACCAAGTATTCTTGTCGCCTCCTAGGATGTCTACTGTCTTCTCAGTTTCAGCCGCGAGTTCTTCTTTGGTTACCTTTTGTTTAACGCCTTTTTCGTTAAGGTTCCGAGCGATACCGCTGATAAGAGCCAAAGCGTGCTTAGAGGTACGAATGTTCTTAGCCATGTTCAGGATGGCTTGTTTCCCGCCTGTGGTGTTTACATCGCCGATTTCTCTGGATGTTTGGTTTATACGGTCTTGAACGAAGTCATCTATTGAGTCCTGACCGAAGCCATTACCTGTGTCATCAGCTATACGCCTGTGGTATTCCATAGCGTCTATCTCGCCGTTCTTATAAGCAAGCTCATCTTCATCCATCTCAAGCTCTTTAGATTTTTTATACTCAACGCTTTCCTTATAAGAGCTTTCGTCTTCGACATCAGATATACGCCTAAAGTATTCCATAGCGTCTATCTCGCCGTTCTTCCATGCGATTGTATCTTCATCCATCTCAAGCTCTTTAGCTTTTTCGTAGTCAGCCGCCTCCTTTGCAATAGCCTCTCTTTCTCTATTCATGTCATACTGTACGTCGTCGGGTTCTCCAACGACACGCTTCATGTATTCCATGAAGTTTATTTTGCCTGCTTTGTAATCACTTTCAGCTTTAGCAAAGTCATCTATTGAGTCCTGACCGAAGCCACCCTCTTCCTTAAACTTCCTAGCTTCTTTACGGAACTTAGCAGAGGTAAACTCATCGGTCTCCTTTGACCCAATCACTTTGCCTCTTTTATTAAACATAGTGGTGTGGGTAATCATCCCATAATCTCTCATGTATTGCTTGAAAGACACTGAAGCTGGGCTTGCTTTGCCTCCTGTTCCCCCTCGTGCGTCTAAGTAACGCTGATACATCTCACGCGCTGTCAATACCTTCGGCTGTAGTGTTTGCTCTTTTGTAAAAGTATTTTCAATGACATTAGGGCCACGTTCTACCATAAGGCGTGCCGCTTTTAGCTGTCCTATGCCACCGAGTTTCTTGGAAAGGTTATCCTTTTCAGGAACAAAGTCGTTGCCTATGCGCGGTGCTTCTCCGCTTTCACGTGCCTCAAGCTCTTCGTTAATACGTGTCTTGGTTTTGTCAGGAATGCTGTCGAACTCTAGTGCTTTGCGTAGGTAACTGTCAGGGACTTCTGAGATGTCTTTGCCTTTAAAAGGTTTACCAAACTCAATTTTAAAGGGCTCTAAAGTGTGCCCCCGTTCAGGAATCATATCATCCTTCTGCACCCCGTCTCTTACAGACGAAGATTGTAATTCAGCTAGTTTTTCCTGTAGGTACTTAAATGTCTTAGGAGCTTTATTAGCTAAGTCTGCTAAGCCTGTTCCAAGTCCATCTTTAGGGATAACAACGGTTGCCTCGTCTGGTATCTTATTAAAAGCCTCGTCAATAGCGTCTTTATTTGCTTGTAAGTCAGCATCGTTAAAGTAAGCCCCTGCGTCACGCCGTGGTGCTTTCTTTGTAGGGATTCCTATAGCGTTGGGTTCATCACGAACAACAGCTTGTCCTCCCTTTCCTTTACCTTCTAAATTGTCACCAAATAGGTATACCTTATCAGGGTTTTCTCTTAGGGTTATAGGGGACATTCTTCCTATTGTTTCAGTCTTTCGGAAGCCGCCTGTGCGGTTATCTAGTGTTCTGTCTTGTCCAAACTCTCCACTTTCATAAAGGTCGTCGTAATAAGAGTCAGGCTTGCCCGTTGGCTTTTCGTCTGCATTTCTTTTAATTCTACCTGATAACTCAGAAAAAGACTCTATGTAGTCTAGCGCGTCGGCATACTCTGCGCTCTGTTTCTGAACGATGTCGTCAGTGTACTTGAATACGTCACGCAGGACACTGCCCTGTGATTTATCAAGTCCTAGAACCCTGAGAAGAGAATCCAAGAAATCCTCAAACATCGAACGGTTCTGGGTTTCACTAGGTAGCTCAGCTAGGATTTTACGGAACTCTGGGTTAGTAAAAGCTTCTGTTATAAATTCTTCTATATTGGTAAGCCCGTAGGGAGTATCTCTGTCTCCTTGCTTACCCTTTTTGATTTGCTCGGTAGTGCGTCCAAATACGCCCTCTTCTTTGCCGAGTGCTTTGATAACCTTTAGGTAGGCGTTAGCCATCCCTGCTACTGGGTCACTCTCAGCGTTTTTAGCTAGTTGTTCTAAGGCTTCTCTGTTTGATGCAACTAACCTACTAGCACCGATGTTATCAGGGTTTTCTAGGTTTAGTTTTTTAGCAATCTCTGTAAACGAGGAGTCGAGTTGTTCAACAGTAACAGCGTGGAGCATTTCGTGAACAAAGGTTCTCGCTCCCCCTTGCCTCATTTTTATAACGTTATCTCCATAGGTAGAGCCTGACCCCTTGCCCTTTAGCGTTGGGGCATCGAACATCACCTCTGTTTTTCTTAGAGAGTTTGCTCCCCTGTCCAGCAGTGCTGTTATAATAGGCTTAAGCTCTCCTGTGTATACTTCATCGAAGGTCTGTAAGGCGTCGTAAGCGTTAACAGACGTACCTTCGTCTACAATTGTGCCTCCAAACTTAGCTTCAAAGGCTTTATTAATCTTCTCGCGGAAGGAAAGGGTTTCTGCAAAATCTTCCTCTAATAGGGCATCATTCTTCTGTTGATTGTAAGAGTCATAAAAGTCTCCCATGATGCTCTCAGGGTCATCCCCTTTACGAGAGCGTTTGATGGCTTTAACGCCTCCTATAAGGCTGTCTACAACCCCACCAATGGCTAAGCCTTCGATGGTGTTCTTGAGGCGTCCTTCTAGCTCTCCGTCATCTCCATCAGCCTCTAGATATTCAGTCACAGGGTTACTCAGCGACGGGAAGGCTTCGATAAGATTACTTAGTCTTTCCTCCTGTGCTTGGAACATTGTAAAGTCTGCTACCGCTCCTGCTGTTGCCGCACCCTTGAGGTTGAGAACACGTTTGCCTACTTTGTTGAGCTTACTAAGCTTGCCTACCTTGCTTAACTGTCCTGCAACAGGGATGAAACCAGTGAGGAACTGTGTAATACCCTCGGTCATAGTGCCGCCAAAACGCTTAGAACGTCCTAGGAAGCGGGTATCATAATCAGGCAGGATGTCGCCTGTAGCGAAGTCCGCTAGGTCATAGATACTTTGAACTGCTCCTTCTAGCCCACGAGGTACACCCATTAGGGTATCCGCTATGAAGTTAGGTTTTTCTTCCTCTTGCTCAGGGATAGGCTGTACGCCACGCATGGTGGGCTTTAGTAGTTTTTCAAATGACATAATTTATTTTGATTCAATGTAATTGTAATTCTGTAAGTAGGAGCGTTGCATCTGCATTAGTTTGTCTAAATCCCCTTTGAAGTATTTGTCCGCTATGGCTTTAAAAGGGCTACTGTAGATGCCGTCAAGTTGAGCTTGACCCATAGGAGCAAAGTAACCTTCAACAGCACGAATAGTGTTTTCAATATCGCCAGCAACAACGATAGGAAATTCGTCAAAGGTAAGAACGGCTTTATCAAAAAGGTCGGTGTAAGACATTGACTGAAAAAGGTCGCTGTAAATCTCGTTGTCTGCATAGACTTGTTTTTTATTAGGAACCGTACCAGAAAGTAAATTATCGCTACTTATCCCTGCCACCTGATAATGTGATGCGAGTTCTTCCGCTCTATTGACTCGTTCTAATCCGCTAATCCTTGCCATACTTAGTCCAAAACCAAGCCGAAGCTCTTTATCTTCAAAATCTTCGTGAATATCGTTAAAGTTTCTTTTAAGGTCATCTCCAGCAATTAGTTGTGTATTTGATGCTTTAACAAAGTTATCAAAACGAGTGCCAAAAAAGAAGCCTCGGACATCCTTGTCGCTATTTATTGTCTCTTTTTTGTTGCTGTCTTTTCCGTCCGCTATAATTGCTTCTAGCGCCTTTTTGCTGTCTTTATTTCGTTCCGCGGCTTCGGCGTCATAAAGTGAAGCTTCGTCTAGCATCGTCTGCTGTGAGGTGAGGGCTTCTTGTTCTTTTGCTACGGAAGGCTGGGCGAAATACTCAGCGCTCCAGCTATTAAATTCTTCTATAATTTCTTTCTCTCGTGCTTTAAATGTAAGATATTTTTCGTTGTTATCTTCGATGGATTGCACCTCTATAGCTATCCCAGTATAAAGGTCAGTTAGTTTAAACCTAGCGTCGGTTACAAACTTCTGTCCTATGCCTACGGGCTTTCTAGGAGCCCCTGCCCTAGTAGGGTCAGTGGTTTCCGTAAACGGCTCTGGAATATTCCCTACAGCCATGTCGTAAGAGGTATCAAACATCGTTTGGGTCTGTAGCCAGTAGTTTCTCGCTTGCTCGTTCTTAAAATACTTGGGGTTATCAAACATCGCTCGGAGTTCAATTTTTATTAAATCTCTCTCGGTATCATTAGGAAATTTTGCTAGTCCGTCTGGAGAGTCTAACTCTGTTATTAGGTCATTTACGG
>Ga0181412_1000841_pt1 | contig 12302 bp, 12 predicted proteins | sample 35SPOviralmetaG_FD_130113 | JGI IMG/M metagenome (GOLD analysis project Ga0181412, IMG submission 130113) | Marine viral communities from the oligotrophic San Pedro Time Series (SPOT) site, San Pedro Channel, CA, USA - 35 SPOT_SRF_2012-08-15 | ecosystem: Environmental > Aquatic > Marine > Strait... | reverse complement strand
TTTATGTGCGCTATCAGTAGTCAACCTAAGAGTCTTTTAACTAGTGTGAACCTTCTCAGTATACAGTAATTGATATTGAGTACATAATCTAGAATTAGAATGTGGTATACCTAAGTTAGCGGTATTAGCAACCTTTAATAATTTATAAGAAGAAGGTGTTTCATCAGGAGCATCCCCACTCCTACTCATACTTGTTATTGACGAAACCGTAAAAGTCTTAGCACCTAAAGTATTACCAAAAGTCGTCATTATAGTATCAGAAGCAGATACACCACTAGAACCAACTAGATGTGCGTTGCTATCAATAGCAAAATAAGTAAAACTTGTACTGGGAATAAAAATAAATCTAGCATCTGCTAACATATACTTAGGCGAATCATAACCATCCCATTCTTTTTCTGCGTTATTAGGACCATTAACATCTTCGTTAATATACATTTGAATTGGATGTGAAGAACCTAAAGATGTTCTTTGGTTGTCTAGTGTAGTAAAATCAGAATCTTCAAAACCAATAGTAGAGTTATTAAAAGTAAGTTTTTTAGTCCCTGTGTTTAATATATCTTCCATGTTTTTTACTAAATTATAATTTTTTTCTATTTGTGTATTTAGTGATAAATGTCCTTCTCTTGACAGGAAGGCAGATTGACCTGTTTCCCATACTGGTATTTGTCTATCTAGCAACGCATACTTTTCATCAGCAACGAACAAGGTTTCTAATGTTTGTTGTTTTGGGTTTTGTGTATGAGCCATACTACTTATAGTACCCCAAAATATAGGTCTATCTAAATTATCTCTAAAAATTAACATATCCCATTCTGTAAAACCTTCGGAAGATATTAAACTAGTTAATCCGTATCTATTATCATCATCAGATATAACTAACTGTGCAGATGATAAGGCATTTATTTGTTTATTGATAGTTAATGTATTAATAGGAGTATAGTTAGTATCTTGTATTGCATCTCCTACCGGGATATATAGTGCTGCTCTATCTATACAAGTAATCATACCTACGTTTTTACTCATGGCTCCAGCGCAATTAACATCAAGAGACCAACCATATATATCACCAGCAGACCAATTGTTGCTGAATGCACCGTTGCTAACTAATGTACCATCTGCATAGGCTTTGTATGTATTAGCAGAAAAATCTAATACAACATCTATATCAGTCCATTGGTCGTTGTTATCAGATGCGGTATAATTATCTATTTCTAAATAATTTCCACTATTATAATTTAAGTGGCTAGTTGAAATATCTATTGATAGCAACGGGTTGCTACCAAATGTTTGATTACTTTTATTGAATCCATCTGCTTTCTTATATCCTAAATTAAGAGTATATCTAGCATCAGCCCAACCTCCCATAGCATGACAAGCAATTCTCATATTAAATGTATCACCTAAACCTACAAATTGCATAGGTCCATCGTAGTTTAGTATTCTATGCCTACCAGTACTATTACCAAATAATTTAGAAACCAAGAAAGGTTTACCTGCTGGAGACTTTAGGGGATATAAGTTTTTAGTTGACGTTCCCCTACTAGAAGAAGAAGTATTCATTTGTTCTCCCATCAATACTCCTGCTAAGGATATTGACTTAGTACCATACTGCCCCTCGACATCCACACGTATATGCGAACCAGCACCTTCGTACATATCACCATCATTATCTGCTGCGTTACTAGCGTACACTCTAGACCTACCTGCGGTAGCATCAATAGTACTTAATGGTGCATAGTACACACCTCTTGTATCATGTGCGTTTACAAACGCTTCATACGAATCTCCTGCTGCTCCACTAAATCTTTGCCTAGTACCTCTTCTAGAATCAGGATATTGTAGTTGAGCCCTACCTTCCCAATCATATTTATTATTTCTAATTAAATCTAACGTCAACCATTGATGATGTCCTTCGTTTTTTAATGATGATGAAGTAGTAGTAAACAATTGCGCTGAACTAAAAAAATCACTACCTACTAAATAAGAAGTATATTGCGCTCTATCAGCAAATGAATAACGAAAAGTAGGATTGTTAAATGCTTCTCCGTTCATAGGATTACCATGATGAGTAATAGTATGGTCTGTTGATGTAGCGTTAGCAGCATTTAAATCATCTGCTATTGACTTACAGGATTGAAAATCATCATAGTAGCCCGTAAGCCACACGTTTATATCGTCTGTTGTGGTTCTCATATAGGTACACCTTGCGCTCTTAGGTTCATCATTACTCCATCTGATACTCTATCTATTGCTTCTTCTATTGTAACACCGTTGAACACATTGGTTTGCATTATTTCGACTCTATGTAATAGACTTTCTACACCGCCTTGTGTAATTTTCTTGTATATAGAGCCTTGAAAGTTTGCTTGATTACCAAAGAACAATTCTTCTCTAGCGTTAGCAAAGGAACCAACATCTGCAAGTGCAGTACCTACATCACTAGACATACTTGCTGCTGCACTACCTACATTTACTAATATACCTTCATAAAACTCTCTTATATCATCTCCTACGTCAACTGTATCATCTAGCAACGTCTGATTCAACCCATACATTACTTCATTTCTTTCTTCGGCTGTTTCATATACTGTATCTAAACCAACAATATAATAACCTGCATCTAGGCCAGTTTTATATGCCATTTCAACATATGCTTCTAATTCACCTTCATAAACACCAAAACCACTTCTCATCGTGTTATGTGTAGTTGCATCATACGCAAATGCGCCTTGTAATAAACCATGAGTCATAGCATCATCTAATCTTTGTTGACCTGTTCCTCCGGGGTCATCATAAGCAACATATGTATTTACAACTTTTTGTTCTCTTGCTAATGTATTACTCAAAGACATATGTGCATCATTTATTGTGCCTACTTCCTTACCTATTTGTTGATAATAACCAAGTTTAGTTTCTAGTGCTTTTATTTCTGCATCACTATAAGTATCTGTATCTAGTATTGCTTCATTTAATTCATCTTGTTTCTCTATTATTAGACCAACTGCTTCTGCTGCTAATTCTGCATTATTCCTAAGTTGATTGTAAGTAGTATCACCAAGTATTTCGTCAATACTTATTTCTCCTTTCTTTGACAAATCGGTCATAACAGATTCTAAGTCTCCTAAACCATTATTCAAATCTGTTATAGCATTCATACTATCTTCAAAGTTTTTATCCGGTTTGAATGTATCCCAAAGAACATATCCTGCCGCTAATGCTGCTGCTGCTAAAACAAGTGATGTTCCGACAGTAGCAACCGCTTGAAATAAAATTGTACTTAATGTAGCACCTTCAACACTCAAAGAATAAGCCCAAGTAGCGGCTGTAAGAGCCATATTTACCGTTGCTAATCCTATCATAGAAGCGGCCATAAGGTCTGTGTTGTCTGTAAACAACATAAAAATACCTAGAATACTAGACATACCTAATGTACTAGTTGATATAAAAGACTTCATGGCTCCTTCTGCTTGGAATAAATTATATCTTGCTTGCATTACAGCATCACCAAAATATTTCTGTGCTATCGCACTACTAGTTAAATCTCCTTTGTATTTTTGCATATAGACTGATAAACCACCTAATTGTCTGCTTATTATTTCTTGTCTAGCACCTAATTGTGTGTTAGCATTTACTAACCCTTCAATTTGTGTTATTGTCCTACCTATTGTTGAAATATGTCTTTCTTTTATTGCTATTTGTTCTTCTAAGTCTCTCTTTTCTTCCTCATTTAATTCTCCTAACTGTAATCTCATTCTCATTTCTGAAAGCAAAAGTTGGTTTGTTCTTATCGAAGCATTTAAATTATTTACTCTAACACCCAAGTGTGCTAATTCTGCTGATGTTAATTCTCTAAATATAACTATATGACTTGCTAAATAATCACTTTCTCTTTGAACATGACTTAAAAAGTTTTTTTGGTCTTTTTGTTGTTGGGCTCTAAATCCTGCTTCGACTTGGAAGTAATTCAATTGGTTTTTTTGATATGCTTCTCTATTGGCTCTTATTTGCGTTAGGGCTTGAATCTCTGCTTCTGCCGTTTGCATATCTGCATTATGAGTTAGCATTTTTGCCCTTCTAACTTCAACTTCTAACATTAATTCGTTGCTTTTTTGAATCTTCTTTCCATTATCTAAAGCACCTAACGCTCTATGTTCTTCTAATATTAACGAAATACTTTTTTCGTGTTGTTTAATAGAACCCGCCATACGTGCTTTATCTAAACTTCTAGACTTTATTGACCGGTCCATTCTGTCTAATTCTTGTTTCTGCATGGTTGCCATATTTTTTATTTCTTTATGAGCAAACTTATTTTGTAATGCGGATGATTGTTCTTGTATGAATATTCTTCTATGGAATGCTTCTGTGTGTACCTTTTCTGCTTGGTGCATTTGTTTCATTAAAACAGCAAAAGTCTTCATAGATATAAATATATTACCGAAACCCATAGCCATATTAATAGGGACTTCTAATTGTTTCATTGTTTCAGCCAAAAACATAACATTACCTATGGCTGTATTCATTTTTGAACCATAGGCTACGCCCATAAACTCATTACTTTCATCTGTAATCTTTTCTAATCCTTGTAAGAAATAATATTGTGGAGCCAAAGAACGTACATAAGCATCTGTTAAGTTTTCACCTACCGTTACCCTCATATTTTCAATAGCAGCATTAGCCCTATCAATTACGAATACAGAGGATTCTTGTCTGTTGTTAAACTCATCTGCTGCACTATAATTACCGGCATAAGCCATTTCATTCATTTGTAGCAACCTATCGTGATTTTCTAGCAACTTCTGTAATTTGACGTAATGCCTATTACCAGCAACGGCTTGTGTAAGACGTATCTTTTCTATGTTATCTAATTCTTTATAATGTGGAACCAATGCTTTAATTATGTCTGTTAAAGACATCATAGATATTGTTTGTGCATCTAATTCAGGGATAACTGCGGCTAATGCTTCGGAAGCATCTCCTCCGTCAACCGCTATTCTAGAGAACATCATTCTTAAACCAGTACCGGCTCTGCTAGTTTCTTCACCAGCCTCTAGTAGCATAGCGGCTAAAGCACCCATACTACCCATTGTTTCTCCGGCCAAATTACCCTGCGCTGCAAACTGGTTCAATACGAAAGTCATGTCCTGCATTGTAGCAACGCTTGAGTTTTCAATAGTGTTAAGTTGGTCTAGTACTCTCATGGTATTACCACGAACAACATTTGCTTGCTCCTGTGCGTCTAATTGGTCGTATTGAGCCTTTGTTAAACCACCCATAGCAAAGCCTGTTTGTTGCATAAGGCTAGTAAGTTTCTTCATAGCCTCTTGTGTTTCCATATTACCTATTTCAGCAAAGAGAAGACCCATCTCTGTACCAGCAATAACCGCTTGTTTACTACCTAATACTGTTTGCATCTGCGCCATGTTTGCTGCTGCTGCTAATGCTTCTGCACCAGTAAACGCAAAAGTCTCACCAAGACGCTTAGATGCGTCTGCGAAAAACTGAACATCCTCTTCTGAACCTTGATAAAACTTTCTTACTTGAATCATTTGTTCTTCAAACTCATAAAACGAATCTATTTGTTCTTGGAACAATTCACTTATACCTTCAAAAGCAAATTGAACAGACTCAAACACACCACCAAAAGCGTCAAGCATAATTGCTTGCATTACAGTTGAAGTGGCTTGTGTATCCTTCAACAGTTTTTCTGCTTGGAAAGAACCAACAACCTCAAAGAATACTCTTGCCGAGCCGGTACGGGATGCCATTACTAATCACTTCCAGTATTGCCGAATGCGTCATTTAACGCTTCTCCTAAACCTTGTTGGTCTAACATAAGAGCCCTGCGTTGATTTCTCTTAGCAACGGCTTGAGTAGCCTTCCTAGATGAAGCGGCGGGTGATGCAGAATCTTGTTGTTCATTTATTCTTTCGCTGATTTCTGACGCTACCATTAAATCTATATCCATCATATAACGCCCTCCTTGCTCCGCATACCTCAACCGCAATTCGCTCGGAGTTATGCCTTTGAAAGTTGAACAGAGCGCAGGTGCAACCATCAGGAACTCGATAAAGGGACAGCACCCTCTTCGACTTCATCACCACGTATAAAACGTAGTACAGTCTGCAATTCGCCCATTGTCAAATCATTAGCGTCAAATCCCTCCGAAACAATACAATTGGGAATCCAAGCAGCCATCTGTGCGGTAGGACCGCAACCAGCCTCGTCTAACTTATCAGCAAACTCTTGCTGTTGTTCTGTGGACCAATCCATAGGATTAGCACCAAAGTCTCTCATGCTTCTAAACACTTTTGCTTGTTTAGAGTCAATCTCTAATCGTTCTAATCCTGATACTTGTCGTACCAAGATTTTACTTCCGTCTTCTAATTCAATTTCTTTTTCTAATACTGGCATATTTCTTCACTTCTTTACTACTCTATTCTATTCTCTATCTCATGTCTCATACGTTATATACGCAATATAGTTATTACCTGCTGCTTTTTTAACGATAGTAATATCGTGTATAATATCACCATCTGATAATGTTCTCAAAAATGTTTGCACACTTGCTCCTATGCCAGTATGCGAGCCAATAACAGTATTGACTGATACGTTTGCCGAGGCAGTTATCGCTCCCATTTAATCACCTCAAGCATCCAAGTCAACTTTTGCGCCGCCTGTGAACGCTGTTGACGAAGAACTAAAGGTTATCTTAGCCATTTCTGTCTCTGTCTCATCGTACAAGGCCATGAAGTTTACTGACATTGTTTGACTATCTCTTCCACTTACGCTAGTTTGTGGGGCTTCGTAATGTAGTTTGTGTAAATCTAAGCGGATATAATCTCCTGCTGCAACATAGAAAAGAACAGATAATGCTGGATTAGAAGCACTTCCGTTAATTAATTCTCCTGATATTAAACTCATATAATCAGGTTCGTCTGTACCTGCTGATGTATCTGCTGCTAGAACACCCTTATGGAAAGTAATTGTACCACTTATTTCTCTCATACCTAATGGCGGTACTCTGCTAATACATGAATCACCCAAGTTATATGCGTTATCTAAATCTCTGTTAGTTTTAATATCGACTGAAATACTCTGTACTAATTTAGAGTAAGCAGTAGTTGAAGCAACATCTTCAAAGTTAACGAAAGCACCAACGAAGTGTGCTGCATCTCCTGTGTAATCATAAGTAGGTGTTGCTAGGGCTGTTGAACCAACGCTAATAGTTGCTCCGTTGCTAAGGTTAAATTGAGATTTCATTCCTGTTGTAGTAAATGAAATCATAGCATACTCCCCAACAGATGCACTTATTGAACATCCTTCAATAACTTGACCTGCGTAAGTATATGCGTGTTCATCTCTTCCTATTAAGAAAGTATAGGATGGGAGATTAGCGGAAGATGAATCTGCTAATTCTGTTAGAGTATCGTTTGTTCCGGCTGTTCCTCCGGGGGTATGTGTACCAAAAAGACCGTGTAGGCACATCATTGTAAACCTATCAGGTTGTAAAGGCATTGAAAAAGAACCATCGGCATAATGTTTTGAGTCAAGTGCTTTACTTGCTCCATACCTGTTCATATCTCCTCTAGTAAGAACATCAAATGATTCTTGGAATCCTTCGTCATCAACCTCACCAAAGGCTGTTGCCGTTGTTACTGGAGTACCAAATGTAGCCTCCTTTGCCATACTTACATATCTGCTTGCGAATGTTGTCATGTCGTTGCCTCTAAACTAACTCACTATGCCTGTGGTATTTAACCGTTCCTTAGATTTCCCTACGTGTCATATTAACTCGTTTCATATATGTAAGATTAAGATGATGTATGCAGACTATTTCGTCTTCATCCATCTTAGTATCAAAGGTTAAATTATAGCCTATTAAAGAATCGACTCCTCCTTCTAGACCTGTCTTAGTATACAATTCATCAAAGCATTCTCCTACAATAGATAATCCTAATCTGTAAGCGTTTTTGTAATCAGTACCTCTAGTAGTTGCATATAAATCAATAGAATAATCTTGTTCTGTATTACTACCTGATAATGTATTAAATTGGGGAGAAGTGGTATTTGTTATTACTACGTGTATACTAGGTAAAGAAATCCTACTTACCATATTACTAGATAAATCATACCCGTATACTATTGCAGATGGATGTATATGGTTTTTTAAATGAAATCTTTTAGATGCTTTTAATGTCTCCACTACGGCTAAACCGGTTCGTATAAAAGACGTAGTAACAAAATCGCTTATATCCATTTCATCAGGAGAGTAAGCACCTTGCGTAGTACAATAAACTATTTCCCAATCCATAGTACCAGTAGTATTACCCCAGTATATACCAGCAGATGTGGATGAAGCGGCCGCTACCGAAAGATAATGTGTATTTGCATCATCGTCTTCTATTATTTCATCAAAGTATAATTTAGCAACGCCGTTGCTATCTAGTGTTAATCGTAATAATACTGGTACAGACATATCTTCACTTACGTCTAAATCTAAATCGGATTTAGTTGCAGTACTATTACCTACTAATTTTATTTGTGAATTACTACTGGCTATTTTAACATCTGCTCTATGAGTACCATTATCTATTGACATAACTACTTCATCAGTATTAGGTTTAGCAACGTAAACAAAACTAGCAACCAACGAATTATTACTACCAGCAGCAACTTTCCATCTTTGGCCGCCTGAACCACTAGATACTCTCCAGTTGTTATTATTAGCAACACCATCTCCACTATGTCCTGCATCTAGAGCCCATGCTATATTGTTTGAACCAGCAGGGGTTGTTGGGTCGCTTAAGTTAGTCCTACTAGTCCAGTAATGTGTTTTATCTGATATTCCCATGTTAAGCCTTCCTTTTGAATCCGTATACTTCACCCAAAAACTCTAATCTTCTAGGCATCCATTGTGTTTTAAACTCTTCTCTTATCATTTTCTCCATAAAAGCAGTATAATCAAATCGTTGCCTTCCTGTAAATCCGGGGTGTTTACCTTTTAATGACATAGGTAAGGAAGTGCTTACACTATAAGGTATCTCTCCTGCACTTCTTTTCATATTACCATAGGATATTGAGGACCTTACAATAGGGGGTAATGATGTTAGTCTTTTCTTTTTCTTATACACAAAGGGTCTCATACCACGCTTTACTACTTGTGCAATAGTTTTTTTAGTACCTGCATCTTGTCTTGAACCTGCCACCCCATGAGGAAAAGGCGCAGAACCAGCCATAACAACACCTTCTGCTGTTATTTGTGCATCTAATGATTCTGCTACTCTTCTGTATATACTTTTACTCTGTTTAAACTTTCTAGTTGCCGGTAAAACCTTATCATAAGTACTAGGGTCTTTCTTTTTTAATTCTTCTTGTGCAGCAGGTATAACTTGGGATTTAAGATAACCTTGTATTTCAAGACCTAACCAATTTTTATGATTTATCTCCATGTCTATGTTTTCCATAGCCTTTATCAATCCTCTATCATAATAACCTACACTAATTTGAACAGAGGAGCCCATGTTGGCTCCGCCGCTTCTGCGCTTGTAAGGAGCCATTTGTTTTATTGATGGCATTAATCAACACTTCCAAGATGGGCTAAACGGTATAAGTTTTCATTACCTCTTTTACGAAGAGTATTGGTTCTTAAACCACCTTCTTTTAGACCACCCTGTTGAAATACAGATTCGTCTTCATAATAATAAGACGATGCTAAATCAGCACATATCTCTCTAAGAACATGAGCAAACTCTCCTTCTTGTACTATTACTCCCGTTAAATGGTCTGCTGAAATACCACTAACACCAGTTAACGTATGAGTGGATTTACCGGTCCATTTAAATGAATCTCCATCGACATTTCCATTACCACTACTAGCAAAGGAACCTCCGTCTGTAAGCACTACACTAGTAGCACCGGCTTCTAATGCTCCGTTTAAGGTTGTTTCTCCTATTTCTCTACTAGGTGCATCTCTTCCATAATCTCTAAAACATTGGTCTATATCTATTGTAGCCCTTCTTATAGCACTAGTAAGCCTACTAGATGCTCTGCTTCTTTGGGCTGAATCTAAACCCAATCTTTGACCTACATCGGAATTAGAACAATAATAACTCATAAAAAAACACCTACCATAAAACATAGAGCGCAGAGCCTAACAGCCCACACTATTCTATTCATTAAAGTCGCTGACCTATCAATTTGTCGGTCATACCTAACTAAATTATTATTCTCTATTCTTTCTAAAATAGTATGTATTTGTATTGTTTTTTCTTCCAATTGATACACTCTCCACTCTAGTCTTTGAAGTTGACCGTTAGATTCCCGCTTCGAATCCACTCCTTCAACGTCTGTGTTTCGCAAAACTCTTCACCCTCTATTTTATACCCTATGGGTAATGTAATATACAAATAGAGAGGAACATAAACCCTTCCATCGAAGTCTGTTTCGTTATCGAATGTACCATTAAAAAGGATAAAATAATCCGTTTTTGTCAAGTATGTTTCGTATTCCTTACCTGTTATTTCTCCTTCCGCCCACCAACATTCTTCCGTCATAAAGAAAAAAGAGGGTTTAATAGGCTGAGAAGCCGTTGCTATAAGTCCTATAACTATTATTGTAAATACGATACCTTGTTGGTCGTATTCTTCAAAAGTCATTACTCTTCACCGGAAGTTATACGCTCGATTAAATCGGCTTTTGTTCCAGTAGTAGCAAGTCCTTTTTCTTCTGCGATAACAACTAATTCTGCTTTTTTCTTAGACTTTAGTGCTTTGCTTAGGTCTTCTGCTGATTCAACTATCTTGTCTGCATACTCTTCGCCTTCTTCAATTGCTCCGATTATTTCATCAAGTGTAATTTTACCGTCTGCATTTAGTTTTTGATACTTCTTTAAAGCCCAAATACTAGCAGCCGCAACTGCTCCACCTAATGCTAACCAAACTTGTAATTCTATTCCATATATTTCTATCTTACTCACCTCCTCTGTATTGGATTTCTTTGACTGCTGAATGGGGGATAACTGTAAAGTGATTACTGTCTCCCTCTCTGTATATTTTATAACCGTATGGTGTTTCTTCAATTGATACCCTAGTATAACATTTTTCAGGGGGTTGGTATACTATTTTTCCTTCTCTCACTACTTCCACCTCGGACCTTCATACCATCCTACTAAACTGGTTCTGCTACCTGAAAGGATAGGAGATACAGCATGGTCGTAGTATGATACAAATGCTATGACTGTACCCCGTTTCTTAACCGTTATAGGGTCGGGACTTTGTGTTGTCATAAATGTAAAGTCTCCCCCTGTGTATTCTTTAGGGTCTGATAACTGTACTACAATAGAAATCTTTCTATGTCTCCCATCTGACCTATCCCAGTCAACATCGTGGTGGTCGCCATAAAAATGTCCTACATCTTTGTATTCTGTAAATTGTAAATAATCTATACTATCAATATCTAATTTAAAATGTTCATTTGCATCTCTAGCAAACTTATCAACTATATCTAAAATATCAGGAAAGGCCTCTTTTTGAATCCATCTAACTTGTGTTTTTCTATTAGGGTCATCTCCACCTTTAAAGGTTGATGCTTTATTTGGTAATAAAGTTAAACCACTTTCAATAATATAATCACATATTTCATCAGATATTGCGCCTTCCCACATTATCCAAGCCGGATGCTGTCTCATATAAATCACTAAAATTGTTTCTTAATAAACTTTACCTTTCTTTAATCTAACTAAAGACGTAAGTAATTTCTATTTCATCTGCGGCTGTTGAACCATAAGCGTTAGTAGCCGTACAATTTACTTTGATTGTCAATTCCATACCTGCTGAGGGATAAGTAGTACCACCTTTACCACCTGCAAATTGCCATTGAACCTTTTCACCCACACCACTAGTACCTGTTGAATCTTGGGCTGTTGAGGCTGTACCCGTAATACCTAAAGATAAATTATTTACGCTTGTGTTTGAGCCAAGTGATACATCCCATAAGAATGATGTTGCCCCTGTTGCCCTACTATATCCTTTGAAATTAAATATCTCCATAGTGCTTCCACCACTATATGCACTCGCCATGTGATTACTTTGAAGGTTTATTATATCACTTCCATTTTGAGATGACATGGTTGAACCATCAAAATCAAAGAAATTAGTCATATCTCCATTCATTACAACCGCATCATCATAATTACCACTAGAAGATGTGGCTATACTTACATTGGTCGGTGCAGAAGGGGTAGCGGCTTGTCCTTCTTGGGCTATTGTACCTATTACTGCGGGCATTATCATTTTAATCAC
>Ga0181412_1000840_pt1 | contig 12305 bp, 3 predicted proteins | sample 35SPOviralmetaG_FD_130113 | JGI IMG/M metagenome (GOLD analysis project Ga0181412, IMG submission 130113) | Marine viral communities from the oligotrophic San Pedro Time Series (SPOT) site, San Pedro Channel, CA, USA - 35 SPOT_SRF_2012-08-15 | ecosystem: Environmental > Aquatic > Marine > Strait... | reverse complement strand
TGCCTGATTTATACACTAATATAATAGTATCTGTTGATGAATACAAATGGTACACGATGCACTCCCCTTCAATACTTGCCACGGATCTATACCCATCATCCTGGCACGCACTATCTATCTCTGTAATTGGGGTTTCAAAGTACGGATGCTGAGCTGTGCAAGAGATCGCGGCAAAGCACATAGAAAAAATTAAAGATCTCACCTGGCGCCTCATCTCTTTTTCGCCCTTCCTCCTCTATTGCCTCCTCTACTGCTTGACGCTCCGGATGAGCCACCTTTCTTTGACCCCTCAATAACGTAGTCCGTGTAGCCAAGCACTCTCTGAACGACCTCTCCACCCGTCTTGGCGTCTGCAGCTTTTTCAAGATTAGAATAATATTGTTGCATATTGTAAAGAGGTAGTACCGGAAGTCCTACCTTACGTGCTCCAGCTCCAACAACAAGTTCAAACAATCTAACGTAAAACTTATTACCCCATTTCTCCTTAGTTTTTTGCTTACTTGATCGATTCATCCACCCGTAATACTTTATAAGTTCATTTACCTCATCGGTTAGAGGCAACTCAGCAAGATTACCAGCGTATGGCTTGCCAAGTCCTGCATCAACTAATCCGTTTAGAACATCTCCTATTAGGAATAATCCATTTATATTCCCTAATAGTACAGCTCTTATAATATCTATAGCATCTTCATCGTCAAAATCAGACAGTAGCCCTGGCAATCCCATAGCCACATACTGAAATGTTGCTGGCATTATAGAGTGGAACATAGCAAACTGCCTCGCGCCTCTCCAAAAATCTGTAGAAGTAAATCCTTGATCTCGATATGCCCTTCTCATTTTTCTTATGCCCGCAAACTCTTTTCTTAAATATTGCTTTGGAGTTGTCTTAAACATATTAATACCTCTCATAAAAGCATTACTTGACTGAGTGTAACTCTTATCCTGTATGTCATTCGACTGCTGCGTGGTTTTCGTATCCTTTTCAAACTTACGTATAGCATAATCAATAACCTCCTGCTCTGTCGCGTTTGGGTTTTCATTTCTAAACTCTGACTTGTAATACCTGTAATTAGGTAATCCTCCAAGGTATATAGCTCCAATATCTCCCGCTCTACCAAAAAACATCAAAGCATTTTGGAACTTGTTCTTCGACAAAAACGGGATAATATCTTTAGACTGATCAGTAGTATAGTTAGCTACTGTTCTTCTGAAGTCTTCGCTTACCCTGTCTTTTAAATACACCGAGTTGTCCATGACCTCTTTCCAGGTTCTTTTTATATCCCCGATATTGGCAAACGAACTATTCTTAAACCAGTTTTTAGGACCAATAGCATCTGCGTATGTAGGTATGGATGTCAACTGCTTTAATGCAATAGTTGGATTTAATCCCAGCCTTGTACCTACAAAAAAGTCATTCATGAAATTAAGCATTCCGGTGTTCTTCTGAGTGTCTATTCCTTTCGTAGCTATTTTCTCAAACACATCATTTATATATCCCAATAAATCTTTACCACCCACATACTCAATGGCTTGCTTTACGGCTGGTACATTAAAGGCATCATTTATCTCCTTCATGGTTGGACCGTAAGCAGCCGCCCATTCCATGTCAGTATAGTAATTTGACATGTTATTATATAAGTCAACTGGCTTGATGGGACGTGTTGTGTTTGACCTTACCTTCTGTGACTGAGCACTAACCACCTTCATCATCTTTTCGTAGTCACCCATAAGGTCTATAGAGAATCTATCATCTACACCCTCTCTATATATCCTTCCAGCGTAGAACCCATTAAACGGCATGTCAGTCAAATATATCTTACGGTAAGAATCATTGTATACCTTATATCTACTCTGCATTTTATTGGCCATTAGCTTGGCGAACTTCAGGTGGCCGGGATCAATAGTTGCCACCAACTCATCCATAATTCGTTTGTGATCTGGACCAAAATTATCATTGTCAGGGTTTTCAAAAGAAGCTTTATTCGCAGGGTCCTGGTACTGAGCCCATAGAAAAGCAATTTCATTTTCACTTAGAAGTATATTGTTTTTTGCTTCTATAAAATCAAACTTTCTTTTATTTTTTTCTGTCGGATTTTTTTTATATTCAGCCCTGGCCTCTTCAACTTGTTTCGGATCAACATACACCCCTGTAAAATCTTGCACTACCCCTTCACTGACGGCTTTTTGCCATTTGTTTTTACCAAAAGATTTGTTTAGATCTTCTATGGTAAACTCTTTAACATTCATCAGGTTCTCCTTGAATGTGCGAGACGCTTCATTGATACCACCATATACAAATTCTAAAGTTTTCCCCCCAATAGCTGCACCCGGAGCCTCCATTATTCTATCAATAAGACCTTCCAAACTTTCTTCCGCCTGCATGAATGACCTGATAGAGTTATAAGTGCTTTTAATTGCGTCATCAAACTTCCTGGTCATTGTATTCTTTAATTTCTTTCTATTTACTTTTGGTTGGAAGTCTTTCATATTAGAGAATTGCTCAATATTATCTTCGTTAAGCTCAAGACCTATTGAGTCCTCAAATATCATACTGGCATTGGCCATTTTTGTTTCTTTCCTTTGCTGTATCAACTGCTTAAATGCTTGTATACCTTCACCTAATATGCCGGATAATATATCCTCAGCCTTTTGTAACGCTTCAACTTTATTTACCTCATCGTTATTATACAACAAAGACTCGTTCAAATGGATTATGGCCATTAAGTCAAGCATATTCTCATCCTCCAATATAGATCTGTTAAGCTTATTATCAAGCTCACTAATTCGAGAATAATAACTTTGATTGTCAGCTAAAACATTTTCTAAAGTAGCATCAGGACCCAGCAAAAAAGGTTTTATGCGCAACTTAAATCTGTTTTTTGTATCAGGATCTATTTTCCTTCCTTTCTTGCGGCCTGACTGTACTGTGTCATACTTCCCATTTAATATGGTATCTATCTTTTTCTGCAAAAACTCAACCTGCATCTTAGTAACACGCTTAATTACATCGTCAGTTATTTTTTGCATGTTACTCTCATCCTGAGGCTTCAATTTAGTTATGTCACTCATCATTCTTACAACATCAGGCTTTTTGTAAACACCTTCAGGTAAGGCCTGACGTATGAAATTTCTAAGATCTCTTTGAGTAGCCTTTAAATCACGCGCTCCCTTTTTACGCTGCCTAACTTTTTCATTGAACGCCTTGAGCCTTTCGGACATATTAGCTGTCTTCTTCAAGCCAAGAGCCTTCTGAACATCAGACTGCATTTGCATCTGTATGGTTGACGGGCCCTTCGTCTTCTTGTCAGCCTGTGCAATATACTCAGGTTGCTTTTCTAAAAACTCTAAGGTCATAGGCAGCCTGTCCATAACCTTTACCTTCTTATCCTTTGCGATCTTATCGGCGTAGTTAGCAACCCTTTCAAACAAAGCTATACCATCGTTTAGACCAATGTTGCCAAAGCTAACAGGCATCGTATACATGTTCGCAGTAGATACATTGAGTAGCTTGTCGGCCTGCTTGGCTGTTAACCCTCTGTTTGAAATCAAGAACTCTTTTGTTGCTTGTCTTGTGATGTTGCTCTCTTTAGCAATGGTCAATATCTCTGCTACATTAGCGTCCTTACCACCGAACAACTGGAACTTTCTTCCGGCTCCTCTGCCTGTAGGTGGCCGGTACATCCTATCGTTGGCATCACGAATGCTAAAGCCTCCTGAGTGCCTGCGAAGCTCATATCCGAGCTTGCGTAATTTAGGTCTAAGTATACCATCGTTTATTTGAGTAGACAAAAAGCCCTTTACATTTATATTGTAATCTTCAGCCAATTCTGCCATCTGCTGTTTTGGCGATTTAGGGGGCCCCTGAAACCTTTGACCTAACTCCAGGAGGTCATTATCTCTAAGGAACTTAAGATTTTTTTCTGTGAACTTGCCTTTAGTGTCAGCTCTCTGATCTATATAGTCAAATATATCCTCCTCTGTAATCTCTATTCCGTATCGGTCACTTAGCTCCATAGCCTTTGCGTCAACGCCTGGCTCTTTGGTAAATAGCTTTGCATATCGTATGTTCTTAGCATCTGGCTTACCTCTATTAGCTATATACTCTTCTCTTGTAACCTGCACACCTTCATTAAAAAGTATCTGTTCTTTATAGCTTAGCTGCCTTTCAGTAGCCTCTCTTTGGAACTCCTCCATCTCCGCCATTGCCATATCGTCAATCTCCTGTACCGTAAGATCGTCGGGAGCTGCCTGGAAGTCTGGTTGCCCATCCTTGTAAGGGATAAGCGCCACAATGTCCTCTTCAAATATCTGCTGACCGGTGGCAACCTTACCCGCTAAGGTCTCAAGAAGATTTACAGTATTTAATTGTCCTTTCCTTGTTCGAGCACTTGGCACGAAGGTTTTACGCAGGCCAAGCAGATCGGCCAGTCTTTCGAGGAACCTCTGCACAACCCCCTTGGTTGGCTTATCCAAAGAGTTGTATCGCTCAGCAAGTATACCCATGAACTCCGCAACCATTTCCTCTGCTTGCGCAGATTCTACTTGACCTGAGTACTGATCAACAAACTCATCAAGCTCAGCTAATATCTCTTTGTCCTTGATCTTACCCTTGAGACTTGCCGCCATCTTTTTAGTAAGGTTTATCACATCCACGCTGTTCTCCTTGCTCAGGTTTGTGAGCAAAGCATGGAACACCTCGTGCGCTATGGTACGATCATTGGCGTGCGGCATGTTAACGTGAATAGTATCACCTATAAGAACACCACGACTACCTGCACCACCTTGTGATCCTTTAGAGTTTGTTTTGGTGGCTTTGTTGTATTCAGCCTCTGTCCTGTGAAGTATGATCTTGGCATCAGGAAGAACCTTCTTGATGGCCGTGCGAGCTCTGTCAGCAAGCTTGCCAATCCTTTCCTCCTGCTTTTGCTGAGCCTCTACACTATCGTAGAACGGATCAACACCCTTAGCAACAGGCTCAACCTTTGGCGCTGGAGTAGGCTTAGCTTTTGGCGCTGGAGTAGGCTTAGCCTTTGGTGCTGGCGAAACGGGCTCAAGCATAGAGTCTGACATATAGATACCTGCCATTTCTCCGAACTCCCCACCCTCAGGCCTCAATACATCATCTTTAGCAAAATAAACCTTTGATCCCTCTTCTACATAAAGAGATACCCCTTCCTTAGGAGCTCGTTTAATTTTTCTATACAACTTACCATAGTTTCTACCAGGCTCAATGTATCTAAATAACTTATAATCATTTAGATCTACATCTTTCGCTTTGACATGTACTTGAAGGGGCCTGAAAAGATCTGACAAATCTTCTACATAAAGTTTAGGATCAATACCTAATCTTTTAAAATCCCTTTTATAAAAGTCTTCATTTCCTTTACCTATAGTCGCGCCGTTTTCTATACTCTGAATGTAATACTCTTTAATCTCTGCATCAGTGTCTATGCCGGCGGCTCGCTCCACTATGGAGTTAAACCACGGGAAAGCATATCCGGGACTTGCATTAGCTATTTTCTCTACTCTATTTTTTATTTCTTCTTTTAATGGCCTGCTCTCAGTAGTAGTAGGCTTAGGCTTGGTCGGAGCTTCGGCAATGGGTGCCCCAAGTTTTTTATTATCTGCTTTGAGTTTTTTTATTTCTCTTTTTGCTCTGGCAATATCCTGTGCAAATCCCATCTGCTCATCCTGAAGTCGTGAAAAAAGATCGTATTGCTTTTGAATATAATCTTCGCGTTGGCGTTTTAAACCATCTCTCCTATTTGCTTTTTCCTTGCTGCTAATATCAAGGTCTTTAATCTCCGCAAGTTCAGCATCAAAGTTCTTTTTCTCCTCTTTTGTATTCCCTTTCTCACTCTCAATCTCTGCCTCAATGTCTTCCATCTTTTTTTGGCTATCGGATATCTCACTCTCTAAGCGCTTTATTTCCGCTTGATTCTCCTTGATCTTCTTAGCCTCAGGCTTAGGCTTGGCCGCTTCAGTGGTAGCTTCCTCAGTGACGGTAGATTCCTCAGCAGCAGGCGCTGCCTCAGTGGTGGTCTCGGTAACGGTGGTCTCTTCAGCAACAGGCGCTGTTCGCTCTAACGGTACGAGATCTACCGTTTGACCTCCCTTTTTAGCAATCTTCTTATTAGCATCATTGACAAAGTCAATGAGCTTCTGCATGCCGTTCTCATCTGCAGTCACATCTCTTGCAAAACCCCTATCGTAAATCATTTCCGAAACAACATAGTCACTGAAATTTTTACCCCGACCTATTTGCAGGTCCCCTGTAAAGTAAGGGTCCACATGCTTTCTCCAAAGAGCATTAAAGCTACGAGTACGAAGCTCCCCGTATATGTTTTCTAATATGTCGCTAATATAATCTTCCCCATATGCCAAGCCATTCAATGCAGATTTTCTGTCCGACTCATACATAAACTCACGCTCCTCATCGGTCAGCGGGCGATCTTCCTCGGTAACGACAGTCTCCTCGGTAACAGCAGGCGCTGCCTCAGTGGTAGGTGCAGCTTCAGTGGTAGGTGCCGCTTGGTAGCTGTATTGTTCAATAACTGTATTGCCTTCATTGTCAGTAAACGAGTATTGAAACAAATCTCCTTGTTTAAGTTGCACGTTACTAACTAATCTTAGGCCATTGGGATTATATTCTACTTCCCCGTTTTCATTTAACTCAAAAGGCGTAATTACTACTCTTCCATCACGCCCAACCTGTGTTACTTCGTACCCATTCCCATCTTTGTCTACGATACGATCCCCCTCTTTTGCATTATCTAAAATCCACTGCCCTAATATTTTGCCGTCACCTTTTTCTTTAGACTCCTGCCCAGCTTTCTGAAAACTATTCGCAGTCTCCTCCACAGTAGGTGCCGCCTCAGTGGTAGGTGCAGGAGCTTGCAGCTCCTCTCCAACCATAGCTGCCAGGTCAGCAGCTTCTTCTCTTACCGTAAGCGGCGTCTCCTCAACTTGGACTTCGGTCTCAACCTCTGTGGTAACCGGCCCGGTGGCGTCTCTCTCTCCCACCGCTTCGCTATCTCTGGTAGGTTCTTGTACATCCACCGTCTCTGTGCTTGACTCTTGAATGGCATCTTGTGGTTTTACTATGTTAAAATCTTGCTTTATGTCTATGATGTTTGATACTATATCACTATCTGTAGACTCAGCAGGGAAGTCACCAATCAAAGCCGTAGAACCATCATCGTTTACAATGTCTAAACGAATACGACCGCTTTCCTGGGTAGTCAGCTTGACTTGCTTAGTGTTCCCGTCTTTATCTTTCCCTTCGTATATACGTACCGCCTCGGTCTCTGTAGTTACCTCAGTTGGCTCGTCAAGTATACTGTTTATCTGATCGTTTATTTCTTTTAGACGGCGCTTGCCTGCCTCAGTAGTGTTGCCACTTAAACCTTGTTTTTCAACTTCAAGTGGTACTATAGCATCTGCTTTATTGTTGTCTGCAACACCTGCCTGGGCAAGCTCAGCTTTTATCTCAGCATTGTTGCGAACACGAGCCTTAGCATCTTCAGCTGCTGTACGTAGCTCAGGATCGTTTTGTATATCCAACTTAGTGCCTGCAATATCAGCATCCGTTCCTGTTTCTAACAATGATACAACTTGTTCCTTTGTAGCAACACCATCATTAATTTTATATTGACCCTTAGTCATGGCATCTCTTATACCCATGGTTATGGTGCCAGGAGCTGTGACTAAACCACCGACAGTACCCTCAAAAGCTGCCTCAAGGAACGTAGGATCCTTGCCCGAAACTATTGTACCCAAAACTTCACCGGTCGCTCCACCCGCACCCTCAACAACAGTACCTGTCAAACCACCTGCCAACTGAGATCCTGTTCTACCAGTAACTAAAGATGTTGCTTTCACACCTAATCCGGCAGTTAAACCTTCAATCGCACCTATGGTAAGTCCTCGACCTGTAGATTTCCATGTCAACCTATCTTGAATACCAGGCTGACTTAGAACAGCCCTTACATTCTCTATTGTCATTGGAGTGTTTACTCCTATCTCTTCTTGAAGCAACTCAGCATAAGTAAGTGCTGATTCAAGAGCTGAAGACACTGCCCCTATGCCCAAAACTGCAGCTCCGCCAGGACCTGATGCCAAAAAACCAGTACCTGCTGCTGCCGCTCCCGCCACAAGTGAGGCTGGATTAAACATTGCTGAGGCTGAAGAAACAAATAGTTGCGGGAATACTGAAGGGTTTGATTTAAATCCGTTCCAAAACCCTACAAGGCCGCCGCCAGACTCCTCATATACTTTATTGAAGTCCCTCATCTCATCAGAAGATCCCGATTCAACCATCCTGTTATAGGCCTCAATAAACTGCATAATATCAGCATCGGTCGCGTTAGGACCTCTTCTCATAAGAGTTATAGCATCATCCACCACAGCTCCCTGTGCCTGACCCTGACCCGCAGATCTATATATATCTCCTATAAAATTTGTAACAGTATTTTTACCGAAAACATCTTCGATAATCGTGTTGTCTTCTAAGCTAAATATACCAAGCTGACGTTTTAGCTGCTCCTCAGCAAACTCTTTCTCCTCTTCCTCAATTCGTTTCTGAACAGCTTCTTCAGAAGGATCAATCTTTGCAATGTCTGCAGCAGTTTGAGAAAATGTAGCATCAACAGCTGCCGGCTCAAAAGGAGATGGGGCGCTTGGTTCTTGCCTCCCAGCCAGCTCTTGAATAGTTATCTCGCGTTCTTCAGGTATTACAAGGTCGGGTCCAACTACTCTCGTAGCATCTGCCGGAGCAGCGTCTGGCTGTATTATTTCCTCAGCATCAGGCTGACCAAGCTCTATAAGTTTTGTTCGAGCTTCAGCTTCTGCCTGCTCTTTACGTGCTTGCTCCAAGTCGGCGATATCTTGCTCCGTCAATGTAGGAACATCCATTGAAGTAGTTACCCTTGGTCTACTTATGGGTGAAGGAGGAAATGTTTGCTGTTCTTCGACAGACTCTATTTGGCCAATTGTTTTTGTTATTTCAGACCCGGGGTCTGTATCAACCACTAATCTTGGCTGATCAACCCTTGCAACATCACGCTGCAAAGTAGTTACCTGAAGCGCGTCATATGGCTTGATAGGCTCAAGCACTCTTCGCCCACCAAACTGTGGCTGTTCAAAAGTTAATCCTGGCTGAGAAACTGTCGTTGCATCACGCTCATAGACATCAAACTGAGGTAGCTCAACCTGGATTGGTTGCGAAGTACCCGAAGTAGTAGTTTCTTGAGGCTGTTGAGATTCGGAATCCGATGCTTCTTCGGTTGCAGTAGAAGCGGACTCGTCTTTTTTTTTTGACGCACCTACCTCAGAAAGAAAAGCATCCTCAGACAGACTTGACTTATCTTTCAGCTCATCCGGCATTAATGATGGATCTTTAGATGATAGGTATCCATATATGTCAGATGCATATCCTGGATCTTTCATTGAAGAAATAAAAGCATCCTCAGACAGACTTGACTTAAATCTTACATCTTGAGATGATAAGTAATTATATAAACTAAGTATATATTTTTCGTCCATATTTTTATATTATTAATTGCCACCCGGCAATGGAACAGGATTATACTCTTGTTGATTTTCTCTTGTGGTGTTGCTTTGAGTATTTCCTGCATTTAGTCTTTTTATCTCCGCATTTATAGCTTTTTTCATAGCGTCAAACTGACTCTCCGCACTAAGACTAAATGGAACTCCACTTTTACCAATCTGAACAACTCCACCCCCCAGAAAATTAGTTACTACAAATGCACCTCCTAACCTATCTTTCAGCTCCTCCGGCATTAACTGCTCAAGTAAGTTATCTTGTGCTGTCTTAAGAGTAACATCTTCAAACACACCCTCATTATTTTTAGCCATCTTTAAATATTCCACAGGACTTCCTTCAAAGAAGTTTTCTTCATCAATTTGATATATAATATCACTAAAGTAATCTGGGGCAGGTATGTCTTCAGTTTCCTGAACAACCTGCGGTAACCCTCCTAAAGCACTTCCCAATCCATAACCGCCTGTCATATCAACACCTTCACTTGCTGATCCAAAAGTGGTATTATTGCCTGATAGTCTTAGGTTGGTATATAGCTGCTCAATAATTTCCGCTTCAGGTATTATATTCCCTTGAGAATCCACGTTAGAGAGTACTGTAGGAGTTCGGTTGTCGAATCCAATTTCATACGTAAATCCTCCGTTTTCAGACTGAACTCTGTTTAATGTAGTTAGGTAATTATCACCAACTCTTTTACCTTGATTGTAGTCTCCTGCAATATTTCTCTTTGCTCGCTCAGACAGATCACTATTGCCCTCAACAAAATTCACAAGGTATCCAAGGAAAGATGTCGCCTGATCAGCTTTTAGTCCTGCGGTTCTACCTGCCTCAGTACTGCTTCCCCCTCGAGTTGGTGCAAGGCCTTTAGTAAATTTCTCTTCGTAATCGATTCCTGAAAGTAAAATCTCTTTACCCAATTGCCTGATCTGCTCTTCTTGGTCCTCATTGAAAACCATAACACTCATGCCACTACGGTTGCGATTTCTTTCAACCAACACCTTGCTCTTGTCGTTGGCTGCTACGTCAGGATCCTCAGTAAAATTATCTTGTCCATATCCCAGATATGTTTGAAGGATAGATATTTTTGACTCCGGAGACTCCGTTAGCTCGGTGACAAGATTATTTAAGAAAATATCATTTGTTATTGTCTCTCCCGTAATAGGATCTTTATATTCTTTTCGTGTCCAGTCTTCAATGCTTAGTGCCGATTGACCGGATCCTATTTGCACATCTATCATCGTGCCCAGCTTTTCGATTAATGGATTTGCATTGTCATATACATTCTCATAATTGCTTCGCTGATCCATTTTAACACGCATAGTATTGACCGACTGAGTAGCATCCCTATCCGACAAGTCCGGAGGCAATAGCTTACCGTTCTCATCATACCTGTTCTGAACCATAACGACATTGCCATTAGGGTCATACATTGGCCTGAAGTTTCCAGCGTTTGTATAGCCCAACAAACTATTGCCTAAGTATTGCTCAAATATATTGTTTGTGTTGGCCTCAGTTCGATCTGTAATATTAGTATAATAAGGCTCCAGATTAGTATATACATCTTTTACGGCAGACATACCATCCATTACATTCTGAACATCGGCCTTATATTGTCTTTGAGTATATCCGTTTTTACCGATCTGATTGTAATATCCGTACAATAAATCAGAACCCTGGTACCCCATATCCATCACGTTCTGATTGTAGTTTACATTATCATACTCAGTTGCCGCGCTTAGGGCATCAAGACTTTCGTTAGTATACTGATTGGTTTCGTCTCTCCTGCGTTGGCGATCACCCTGTATTTGACCAACAGTCTCATTGATCTTATCAGTCGCATTAGTCCAATTGAGCTGCGGCTGAGATAGGTCAGTTGCTGTTCGGTATTCGTAATTATCCGGAGTGTCTTTTTGCGACCTTGCTGTTAAATCTCTTGGCATAATTAGGGTCTTCTTAGTGATGTAACGCCTACACTGGGCATATTAGAGCTTAAGCCAAACTGGACCCCCGAATTAAAGCCTGGGAAACCTTGGGTAAACTGAGGATCAAAAATAGACCTACTCGCTTGAGGAATGCCTACCATATCTTTAGGCGCCTGTTGATCTGTACCAAGTGTTTGTTTCATTCCTTCAGGGAAAAATCCAGATGCAGCAACCATTGACTCACCCAACCCTGCAATACCTTGCTGTAATCCTTGTTGCCGCATCTGCAATGCCTCTCTTCTTTCTTGATCTTCCCTTCGAGCCTCAGCTACATCCATAGCTATGTTCTGCTGTTTAATATTTTCCTTAGCATCGGCTTTTAGCTTATCTAAGTTAAACATCTCATCAGCCATTGCTATACGCATCTTTTCTGCTTCTGCTTCTTGCTGAGCACCAATTCTACCTACACCTCCTATAAGCGCTCTTGAATCAGCATCTTGAAGGGTTGATAAAGCTTGTATATCGGCTTGTAGGTTGGCCTCAAATCCTCTTTCGTAAGCGTCAAAAGGAACCGACAGTTCCTCATAGACATTTACATTCGCCCTTCTTCGTGCATCGCCAAATAGTTTTGCAGCATCTAACTCTGCTTGTCGAGCTGCTTTTTTTGCTTTGACGGACTGTGCAAATCCGCCCGCAGCTTTGGCAATCCCTAAACCTAAACCCAAAATAGCTGATACCATAAGAAATATATTGAGTAAAGATAGTAAAAACTACGGATAACTTTTCATTATGCTACTACCAACTGCAAATAGCTCTATTGG
>Ga0181412_1000838_pt1 | contig 12330 bp, 16 predicted proteins | sample 35SPOviralmetaG_FD_130113 | JGI IMG/M metagenome (GOLD analysis project Ga0181412, IMG submission 130113) | Marine viral communities from the oligotrophic San Pedro Time Series (SPOT) site, San Pedro Channel, CA, USA - 35 SPOT_SRF_2012-08-15 | ecosystem: Environmental > Aquatic > Marine > Strait... | reverse complement strand
TTGGGTTTATCATTATTTTAGAAAACAATTAAAAGTAGATCATTCTATAAATTGGTTAAGAGTAGATAGTGATATTTATAGAGTAGGTCAGAAGTTTAAAAGGAGTTATCACTAATGGGTGGTGTAGTTGATGCTATTGTAAATGTTGTAAGTAGTTTTATTGGGTGGCTTATACCAACACCTGATATTCCTGACTTTGATACACCAGAAGAAGAACGAGGTGTATTAATTAATAAACAATCCAATAACGCACCTATTCCTGTAGTATATGGAAGACGACAAGTTGGAATTACAAGAGTATTTGTAGAATCATCAGGAACAGATAATGAATACTTATATATGGCTGGTGTAGTTTGTGAGGGAGAGATTGATGAAATAGAACAAATATTTATAGATGATAAAAGAGCATTTTTTGATGGTGCTTTAGATCATGGAGTAATAAGAGAAATTCAATCAGAAGATTCTAATTTTTATAAAGATAGTGAATCATATATTCAGATACAAGCATTTAATGGAACTGACGATCAAGTAGCTTCATCAATATTAACTAACTCTACTAATTGGACATCTAATCATAGATTAAGAGGTGTATGCTATGTAGCTTTTAGGTTTAAATGGAATCAAGATATTTTTAGTTCTATTCCACAAGTAAGAGTAACATTGAAAGGTAAAAAAGTTTATGATCCAAGAGATACAACTACTAAATGGACACCTAACTCTGCATTAGTATTATTAGATTATTTAAGAAATAGTAGATATGGAAAAGGATTACCAGATAGTGCGTTTGAATCTGATTTTGCTTCTTTTAAAACTTCTGCAAATGATTCTGATACTTTAATTCAACCAAGAACAACAAGTGTAACAGAGGTTGCTGGATTATATGTAGAAAATTATGATGGTTATTTTGGAGATTATCCAAGTTATTTTACAAATAGGTCTATAACATCTACATCAACTACAACAAGTATTAGTGGTGTAGCACCTGGAAATCATAAATCACAAAAATATTCTGGCTATTTTACAGCAACTAGTTCTGCAAGTTTTATATTTCAAACTAACTCTGATGATGGTTCTGCTGTTTATATTGGAGATGCAAGTCAAACTGTAGATAATTTGTCAAAAGAAATTGAAGCAAATAGAGATACTAAATTAGTTGTTAATAATAGAGGATTACATGGTAATAAAGGTGCAGAGGGAAGTAAAACTTTAGTAAGTGGTTCAGCTTATCCTCTTATTATTGTTTTCGGAGATAATGCTGGTGTTGGAAATTTAGATTTTAATTGGAAAGTAAGTGGTGGCACATATAGTAACAGCTTATCTGCAAATTTTACTAATGGTAAAGATGTAACAGATGTTATTCCAAAAATTATTAAATTTGAATCTAATGCAGTTGTAGATACTAACCAAAAAGTAATTGATAATGTAAAAAAACTTTTAAACCCTATGAGATCATTATTTACTTATAATAATGGTGTTTATAAACTTAAAATTGAGGGTACAGGCTCATCAGTTAAAACAATAACTTCAGATCATGTAGTAGGTGGTGCAAAAGTATTAGGAGAAAGAAAAAATAATAAATACAACAGAGTAATTGGAACTTATGTGAACCCATATAAGAATTGGCAGAACGACACAGTTTCATTTCCACCAGCTGACGATAGTAATGTTGTAACAGAATTTAAACACGCAACTATGCTTTCAGCAGATAATGATACTTTGCTTGAAGGTAATTTTCAATTTCCTAATGTAACCAATACTTATAATGCAGAAGCACTTTGTGAAGTAATTTTAAGAAGATCAAGAAACCAATTACAAATACAATTAACATTAACATCAGAATTTTTAGAATTAGAAATAGGCGATATAGTAGCAATTACATATCCTAGTGGTGGTTTTGATGCTAAACCTTTTAGAGTGTTAGGTATTGAGATTAATGAAGATTTAACAGTTAATGTTCAGTTATTTGAACACCAAGATAATTTTTATGATTTTAATACTAAAAACCCTATAGCGACAATACCAGATACAACTTTACCTAATATAAATTCTGTTCAAGCACCAGCTATATCAATTTCAGATGAACTATTTGAATTATTTGATGGTTCAGTTGTTTCTAAATTAATTGTAAATATTACAAGTACAGATGCTTTTGTAGATCAGTTTGAAGTAGAATACAAAGAATCAACTACCTCAGATTATAGATTAATGCGTAGAGGAACAAATAAAATTGTAGAAAAATATCCCGTTAAAGAGGGAACTATTTATGATGTAAGAGTTAGAGCAATAAATTCTATAGGAATTAAATCTACTTACACAACATCACAACATGAAGTTAATAGTGCATTTACTCCACCAGATGATGTTCAAAACTATTCTATAGATGTAGTTGGAGATAAACTTTACCATTCATTTGATGCTGTAACAAACCTTGATCTTGATTTTTATGAAATTAGATTTACTTCAAATACAAGTGAAACAGCTTATGCAAACACAACTGTATTAGTTCCAAGAATAGGAAGACCAGCAACAAGTGTAACTACTCCATTTGTAGGAACAGGAAAATACTTTATAAAAGCTGTAGATAAATTTGGTATAAGATCAACAAACTTTGCAAGTCAAGTTATATCGGCTCAAGTATTTGCAGAAAAAATAGAAGCAGTACAAACACTAACAGAACACTCTGCATTTACAGGAACTAAATCTAATGTAGTTGCAGTAGATAGTAATTTACAATTAGATACATCTATTAACTTTGATAGTCATACAGGAAACTTTGATGATGGTCTTGGTTTCTTTGATGGAGGTTCAGGTGCAATAGCTTCATCAGGAACTTATGATTTTGCAAATGCTTTTGATTTTAATTCTGTTTTAAAATTTAATGTTCTTTTAGATTCGTTCATTGTTAATAATATAAACTTTGTAAATAACTTTGATTCTGCAAGTGGTTTATTTGATGCAAGACAAGGGTTGTTTGATGGTGGAGAAAATGCGTCAGTAGATACAAATGCAATACTTCAAATATCTACTTCTCAAGATGCTTCTAGTTATACTTCATATCAAGATTTTAAAGCTGGGGATTATGTTGCAAGAGCAGTTAAATTTAGATTAAAAATGACTTCTAGTAACACACAAGAAAGCCCACAAGTTTCACAATTAGCACTTAAATTATCTCTACCTATAAGAACTGAAAAAGGTAGTAATATTTCTAGTACAACAAGCACATCAGGAAAAACTATTACTTTTGGTTCAGAGTATTATCAAACTCCATCATTAACTGTTATAGGTCAAAACATGGCTACAGGAGATTTCTTCACAATTACTTCTAAAGGAACTGCATCTTTCGTGGTTGAATTTTTTAACAGTTCTGGTAGTACTGTTGATAGAACTTTCGATTATCAGGCAATCGGAATTGGACAAAAACAATAAAAATGATATAAGATTAATTTTATGGCACAGCACGATTACATAATTTCCAACCAAACTTTTCCTAACACAAGGGCTGATATAAATTCAGTTCTACAGGCTTTAGCAACTAATAACTCAGGTTCATCAGCACCATCAACTCAATATGCTGGACAATTTTGGTTAGATACAAATACTCCATCATCAACAACTTGGACTTTGTATATACATGATGGTTCAGATGATATAGCTTTTGCAACAATAGATACTTCTGCAAACACAGTTAATTTTACAGATTCAGCTTTAGATGTTGTAACAGATACAACACCACAATTAGGTGGCAATTTAGATGTCAATGGAAATCAAATCGTATCAGTATCAAATGGTAATATTGTTATAGCACCAAATGGGTCAGGTAAAGTAGATATAAATGGAAACTTAGATGTAGATGGTGGCACAATCAAACTAGATGGTAATTATCCTACAGGGACAAATAACGTTGCTTTAGGAAATGGAGCATTAGATGATGGCTCTTTATCAGGAGACAATAATACTTCAATAGGTTCTGGTTCACTATCAGCTAACACAACAGGTGGCTGTAACGTTGCCGTTGGAGGAGATTCATTACTTTTAAACACAACAGGAGACAATAATGTTTCTATTGGTAAAAATGCACTTGAAGATAATACCACTGCTTCTAATAACGTTGCTGTTGGGAGGTCGTCACTAGCTTCTAACACAACAGGAACTCCTAACGTAGCTGTTGGAGCTAATGCTTTAAAAACAAACACAACAGCTGGTAACAACGTAGCTGTTGGAAATCAAGCTCTATGTAAAAATACAACAGGCTCAACGAACTCTGCTTTAGGTGGAAATTCCTTATGTGCTAATACCACAGGTACAGGAAACACATCAGTAGGTTATGATTCTTTACTTTTAAATACAACAGCAAGTAACAACACAGCAATGGGTTTAAATGCTTTAAGAGCTAATACGACAGGAGATAGTTTAGCAGGTTTTGGTAAAGGTGCACTTTGTTCTAACACAACAGGACAATACAACACTGCAGTTGGATCAAGTGCTATGGTTAAAAACACAACAGGAAATAGAAATGTTGCTGTAGGTACTACTGCTATGGGTTGTAATACTACAGGAGTATGTAACACAGCAGTAGGTGGTATGGATTCTGGTACACTTCCTGTTATGTGGAAAAATACAACAGGTTCAAAAAATACTGCACTCGGTAATGCAGCTTTAGTAAATAATACAACAGCCGATAATAATACAGCAATTGGGTCATGTTCAATTTATCTTAATACAACAGGTAGTGCTAACACAGGAGTTGGTGTTAATACTTTAAAAGGTGTAACAACAGGCTCAAATAATACTTCTGTGGGAGTTAGTGCAGGTTTAAGTATTACTACAGGAACTAACAATTTAGCATTAGGCAAATCAGCTTTAGTATTTACTACTACAGGAAATCACAACATAGCTCTAGGAGAAGATTCTGTAAGATGTAATACAACATCTGATTACAATATTGGTATAGGAGTAAATGCACTACATAAAACAACAGGTAGCAGTAATGTTGGTATAGGAAGAAATGCTTTATCATGTAACACAACAGCTTCAAACAATACAGCTATAGGAGATAACTCTTTAAAACTTAGCACAACAGCTACCGACAACGTAGCAGTTGGTCGAAATTCAATGTGTAGTAATACAACAGGCACAAGTAATGTTGGTGTTGGTGCATCAGTAATGCAACTTAACACAACAGGTGTAAATAATACTGCTATTGGTGGGAACTCTACTTTGTTTAATAACACAACAGGCTCTAACAACACAGCAATAGGTACGTTAGCTTTACTTTCTAACACAACAGGTACTGACAACACAGCTGTTGGAAGATGTTCAGGTTATACAAACACTACAGGTGGTTGTCTTGTAGCAATGGGAAACAATGCTTTAAGATTTAATACTACAGGTGGTTGTAATACTGGAATTGGTAGAGATGCTCTTTGTGCTAATACGACAGCAAGTAATAATACAGCTGTTGGTTTTCAATCTTTAAAAGTTAATACGACAGGAACAAATAATATTGCAATTGGTACTTTAACTTTAGATGCAAATACGACAGGTGGAGACAATGTATCAATAGGAAAAGAAGCATCTACTTCAAACACCACAGGATCAAAAAATGTATCAGTAGGTTTTGCTTCAATGGGTTGCAATACAACAGGCGCTTGCAATACAGCAGTAGGACAAGAAAGTTTATTATGTAACACAACGGCTGGATGTAATACAGCAGTTGGTGTCTGTGCTTTGCGTAAAAACACAACAGCTACAAGAGGAACTGCTGTTGGAAGATGTGCTTTAGTATCAAACACTACAGGAGATGCAAATACTGCTTTTGGTGATCTTGCTATGGAAGATTGTACTACAGGAGATTTAAATACTGCTGTAGGTGCAGAATCATTAAAAAATTTAACAACAGGTGACCACAATGTTGCTTTAGGTAGATCATCTGCTGAAAAATTAACAACAGCTGATAAAAATACAATAGTTGGTTATTTGAGTGGAGATGATATTACAACAGGTGGTGAAAATACTATTATTGGATATAATGGAACTCCTAATTTAAGTACAGGTGCTGGAAATGTAACTATAGGAGATATTGGTAGTATAGGCTCAAGGTTATTTAATATAACAACTGAAAATAATAGATTTCTTGCGGGTCATCCTTGTATTACTAATGCTTATGTAAAAGTAGCTTGGACAGTTACATCAGATTTAAGAGATAAAACTAACTTTGGCGAAGTTCCACATGGTTTAGATTTTGTTAACAAATTAAATCCTGTTTCATTTCAATTTAAAAAATCAAGAGAAGACGACACTCCACATGGAGATGTAAGATATGGTTTTAAAGCACAAGACATTTTAGCACTCGAAGGAGATAATCCTATTATTATCGACACAGAAGAACCAGAATTTTTAAAATACAAAGGCGAACATTTAGTACCTGTATTAGTTAATGCAATCAAAGAACTTTCAACAGAAATAGACAAATTAAAAAACAAATAATGCTTAATACATACATTGTAGAGGGTGGAGTTGGTAAGTGTGTTGCATTTACATCTTTAATTCCTAAACTTAAAAAAAAATCAGAAGTTCAAATATACACACCTTACATAGATTGCTTTGCTGGTAACCCAGATGTTAAATTAGCTTTAGAACAAACACTCCCTTTACAAGACCCTAGAATAATGGCATCAGATAATATCTATTATAGTGAGCCTTACAAATCTAACTTTCAATTTGGCAAACAACATTTAATAGAAAGCTATTGTCAATTACACAATGTTGACTTTGATACATCTATGAAACCTAAAATTTATACAGATCGACATAAAGATAGTGTTAAAAAATGGTTAGATGAAAACGAAATAAAAAAATATATATTAATTCAGTTTTCTGGTGGACAACCTAAATGGAATTATGCAGATGGTGTTCAATATCAAAACATAAATCCTAATAGAAACTATCAACCTTTTTTAGCACAACAAGTAGTTAATATGTTATTAGAAGAATATAAAGATACAACAATTATTAATTGTGTTTTACCTAACGAGCCACATTATCAAGGTACAATTAGATGTGATCTTCATTGGTCTCAAATACATGAAATGTTAAAAGGTTCAGAGGGGTTTGTTAGTATAGATAGTTGCTTAAATCACTTTTCAGCATCAGCAGAAAAACATGGAGTAGTCATTTGGGGTTCTACTAGATGGACACAATTTGGCTATTCACATAATAAAAACCTGCAATTCCACATGACAGATAAGTGGGAAGAAACAAAATTCATTGATAATGACCCTAGAAACAACATGGTTGAACCTAAATTAATTATTGATGAATACAAAAAACTTGATAAAACTAAACAAGTTGCGTGTGCAACAGAATAGGAGAAAAATATGTCAGACGAAGTAAAAACAGCAGAAGAAATAGCACAAGATTATGAAGCTATGGGTCATTCTGTAGAATTAATTAATGGTATTATTGATGGTTCTAAAATGGAAGATGATGAAGAAGCAGATAAAAAAGATTGCGTTAAAAGAAATGTAGAACACTTAGAACTTATGAAAGATAAGGACTATTGGACTACAGAAGATATGACAGCAGTTGATTCAGCTATCTCATCAGGCAATTCTTATATAGGATAATAAATGATTACTATTGATGGTAAAGAATACACTAAAGAAAAGATGTCAGATGACCAAGTAAAGTTATTTGGCATCATTTCTAATTTAAGTGCAGAAAAAAACGTACATATAAATCAAGCAGAACAAAAAGAAATATTAATACAACATTACATAACTAAGTTTAAAGAATCCACAGATAAACAAGAAAAAGAAAAGTAGGTATTATGCAGTTAAGCAAACATTTCACATTAGAAGAATTTGAAAAGAGCCAAACTGCAACTCGCAAAGGTATTAAAAATAAAGCTGGTGCTGGAGAGATTAAAAACTTAGGCGATCTTTGTTATGAAGTATTAGAGCCTGTAAGAATTAAATTTGATAAGCCTGTAACTATTACATCTGGATATCGTAGCCCTCAACTTTCAGAAGCCATAGGCTCAAAATCTACATCACAACATTGTTCAGGGAACGCAACAGATTTTGAGATAGCTGGAGTGTCTAACCTTGAAGTAGCTTTGTGGATTGAAAATCACTGCGACTTTGATCAATTAATCTTGGAGTATTGGACAGGCGAAGCTAATAGTGGGTGGATTCATGTATCATACAAAGATGGTTCTAATAGAAAACAAGTATTAACATTTGATGGCAAATCATATACTAATGGATTACCTGAAGCAAAATGGTCAGGTGGAAAATTAACCAACTAATAGGAGAAAGCTATGCCAATGGGAAAAGGAACTTACGGAAGCAAAAGAGGAAGACCAGCAAAAAAGAAAAACAAAATGAATAAAAAGAAAAAGAAAAAGTAATGAGAAAAAAAGCTGTATGGAATAGATCAAGGCCAAAGAAATTAGGAAAGCCAAAAGCATTCAATAAAAAATCTAAAGCCTACAAAAGTGCAAAAGCTAAAGCAGATCGTAGATTCGGTAGTGGTGTTAGTTTAGTTAAGAATATGTTTATTTCACAAGCTATAAAAAAATACAAACCTAGAAAGAAAAAATAATGCCTAAACAAAACGCATTACAAAAAATCGAATCACACGAAAAGCTATGTCGTATTATGCAAAAGCTAACACATGATAAAATTCATGTGATTGAAGAAAGAGTAAAAAGATTAGAAAAAATTTTATTAGTTTGCACAGGCTCATTAATTAGTGCTATGGGTTATGTGATTATGGTATTAGCAGATAAAGTCTAAACCTTTACAAAACACTAAAAAGAAAGTACAAGCTGTAAGTGTATGATTTACAAGAATGTTCTTATTATTTCTGATACTCACATACCATATTCTGTTCCAGAATTATTGCCTTATCTCAAAGCGTTAAAACATAAATATAAAAATTTTGATAAAGTAATCCATATTGGAGATGAACTAGATAAACACGCAATGTCTTTCCATGATTCAGACCCTGATTTACCTAGTGCTGGAGATGAATTAAAATTATCCTTACCTACAATAAAAGAATTAGAAAAGCTATTTCCACAAATGGATTTAATGGATAGTAATCATGGTAGCTTAGTTTATAGACGAGCATTGAAACATGGAATACCCAAAGCGTATTTAAGAAACTATAACGATTTTTTACAAGTTGGTAAGGGTTGGAAATGGCATGACGATTTAACAATAGATACACCTTTAGGAAAAGTTTATTTTTGTCACGGTAAGACAGCAGACGTTTTAAAATTAGCACAAAGTATGGGAATGAGTTGTGTGCAAGGGCATTATCATTCTTTAATGGGAGTAAGATATTATGGAAATAGTTTAGGCCTGTACTATGGATTGCAAGTTGGTTGTATGATTGATAACAAATCATTAGCGTTTCGTTACAATAAAGTACAAAAAGCTAGACCGATTATAGGTTGCTCTGTTATACAAAATGGGTTACCAATCATTGAGCCTTTTATTAAAGATAAATCGGGCAAATGGATAGGAAAATTATTATGAGTACAAACACACTAAAAAAGACCCTTTTAAAGAGCCATAGAGCCACGCAGACAAACAATTCTGCATTTTCTGATCAGGTATCAGGAAACCACTACAAAACGCTTAAAATTCAACCTTTAGAGTATTGTATGGCTAATGGCCTTAACGCTTGTCAAACTCACGTTATAAAATATGTTTCTAGATACGATAAAAAATGGAAAGATAAAAAAGATCAAATTAAAGATTTGAAAAAAGCAAAGCATGTAATTGATATGCAAATAGAATTATTGGAGAAAGAATAAAATGTGGTTATCATTAGTTAAGTTTGGATTAAAAACAGGTGCAGAAATCTATAAGAACAAAAAAGAAACAAAGATATTAGAATCTGTTGCTGAAAAAAAACAAATGCAAAGAGTTATTGATGGAGAGATCGAAATGGTCAAAACTATCAAAGAACATCAAGCAAACGATTGGAAAGATGAAATCGTATTGGTTTTAATTTCTATTCCTTTGTTGGTTTGTGCTTATGGAATTTTTAGCGAAGACCCAAATGTTATTGCAAAGCTAGATGCTTTTTTTGATCAAATAGATCGTTTCCCTTTATGGCTACAAGGATTAATAATTGGTGGCTACAGTTCTGTTCTGGGAATAAAAGGTGTATCAGCATTTAAGAAAAAGTAGTAAGATGTCTTAATGGCAGACGCAGTAATAATAGACGCAGAGTTTCAAATTGAAAGTAAGCACAATCCTTATGGGCATTTTGTTAGCTTAAAATTTATTGACACAATACCTGACAAACCTAAACTGTTAAAAACAATTCAAGATTTAACAGCACACGATGATGTGGAATTAATTGATTATAATTATAAGGAAATAAAAATTACTTCTAAGACAAGTTTGAAGTATTTTGATGTGACGAGAAACTAGGGCAGTTCAGAACCAGTTAAGGAACCACCCTAGCCAAACTATTCACTCTCGCTCATAGTTCTATTTACTAACGCAAGGATTGTTAGTAAAATTCATTTTATCTATTTCATCAACTTTTCAGTTGCAATAGTATTAATAGATTGTTGCTTCAAGTTTTCGCAATACGAATGAGCCAATTTAGATTGTATTTTATAATACAAATATGCTTTATGAGATTTTAAGAAATCAACTTTGACATCTTTATATCTCTTATCGTTACTTGCTTTAACTTTTGCTAAAGATACAGATATTTTTTCATTATCCATTCTTTCGCTAACAACGAAATCAAAAACTTCTTGTACCTGATCTTTAAAATTATGATAGTCGATTTCAGCGTCAGCAAATATTTTATCTACTTTATCTAAATATATCAATATCTGATCAGGGTTAAAAGTCTTTGGCCTTAACTCTATGTACTTTGGTTGCTCGGCCATTAACCAAGTTCTCTTTCGTACATATCAGGGTTAAAATCAGTTGGGTTTTCTTTTGCCCAATCAATTTCTTCTTTAGGACTTTCAGGCAACTTATCATCAGTAAGCTGTACACCTTGTTTAGCTTGTTGATAGCTTTGTTGAGGCTGTTGCATTACAGGTTGTTGCGTTGGTTTAGGATTGTAACCAGATTTATTAAATGGTTTAACCATATAACAAGTTACAACTTGTTCCATACCATTTCCCCATTGAGTAGGCTCTGTTTCTTGTGTTTTACTACCCCATTTCAAAACGTGTCCAGATCGTACATATTCTTGTACTTGAGGACTGTTAAGCCAATCAGAAATTTCAAAAATTCCATATAACTTTTTTGTTAAGCTACATTGGAACTGTGCCTTATTCGATGAGGCTTGATATTCCATACTTGGTGATTTTTTCCCTGTGCTATATAGCTTTAAAGAAAGCCCACAGAATGGTAGTCTTTGTTTTTGTATTTGTGTCATGTTTTCCTTATTGTTTCTGTTTTTGTTTTTGTTTTTTTTGTTTAGGACTTTCCATCGCTAACATCAAGTATTTAGCACCAAGAAAAGCATTAAACATTTCTTTATTTAAAGGAAGTTCCTTAACTTCAATATTACTATCTTTTTTAGGTAATCTTATAATTAACCCTTTAGTAATTTTTTGTTTAGTTTCTTCCTCGTAGGCTACCTTATAAGCATTTAACTGTAATGTGTAGTCAAATGATATAGAGTTACTTGTTTTAATATCTCCTAAAACAAGGTTACCTTTCTTATCTTTTAAGATAAGATCAAGAGTACCAGCGTAGTTATGTTTTTTAGAAAAAACTTTTTTCTCTAATTCAACTACCTCGTATTCTTGGGTCTTCCACCAATCTAAAAAGATGTTCCAACAATTAATAACTGCTGGATCAGATTGGTTAGGAATTTTTTTATCTTGAAGAAAATCCTCAATCATGCCGTGAACAACTGTACCAACTAAACCAGCGTCATCTTTGATTTTGTCAGTTTTGTTCTTAGCCTCATGAACGATTCTTTCAAGTTTAACTCTGTCTAAAGTTTTTCCATCATCCATTATTTGGTTGATAGAATCTTTAATGTGACGAATAGGTGTAGAAACCAACCAATTAACTAATTGAGGTTTCGGACAACCTTTGCCACATATTCCTGTCACACTTTCGACAACATTATCATCATGATAATATAAGTGTCTTTCGTCATCGAATGTTAACTCTAGACCATTTTTTAACTTATGTTTTATGTACATGTTTTCCTTTTCTAGTTTAGTTGTTTAAAAAAATTATCTACGTTAAATTTGTAATAACCACTTAACGCCCATAATTTCCAAGGACTAATATTGCCAAGTTCAAATTTGTACAAACCATTAACAGT
>Ga0181412_1000836_pt1 | contig 12341 bp, 9 predicted proteins | sample 35SPOviralmetaG_FD_130113 | JGI IMG/M metagenome (GOLD analysis project Ga0181412, IMG submission 130113) | Marine viral communities from the oligotrophic San Pedro Time Series (SPOT) site, San Pedro Channel, CA, USA - 35 SPOT_SRF_2012-08-15 | ecosystem: Environmental > Aquatic > Marine > Strait... | reverse complement strand
TATCTGTTGGGAGAAGCTGATTATAAACAGGAAATTAACAATGCCATAAAGTTTCGAAAAAGTATGAAAGAGGTTGATTGGGTAAAAGTTCCGAGGGTGTACAAAAAGTATTCGAACGATGAGATGATTGTCATGGAATATGTCCCGTCTACGAAACTGACTGAGATTACAGACAGGAGAGTAAATAAGAAGAAGATCTGTGAAGCTTTGATCAATTCGTACGTTATTCAAACCATGGATAACGGTCTCTTCCACGCGGACCCTCACCCTGGAAATCTTGGGTTCTCATCTAAAGGACAGCTTGTATTTTATGATTTCGGACTACTTGTACCATTATCGGAAGAACTCAGGGATGGGTTTACAAAACTATTTGGTTTCATAATCATGCGAGATACCGCTGGTATAGTCGATACACTCATCAAGTTAGGTGTGATTGTCCCAACATCTTCAGATGTTTCGGACATAGAACTCTTCTTTGAAACCATTCTGGGATACTTAGAAACACTGGATGGTTCTGGAATAGTCAACGATGATCTCGCCGCACAGCTCGCTGTCGAAAAACCATTTGTCGTCCCTAGTAGTTTCGTGTACCTCGCCAAAGCTTTTTCGACTATTGAGGGTATATGTCTTAAACTGGATCCAGATTTCAACTACTTCACATACCTGGAACCTCTCATCCAACAACAGATCATCGAATCTGTAGACGTCGGGGATATATTCATGAAGACGACTGAGATACCCGGAACGATAAGCAAGATAAATACAGCTGTATCAGGTCTTCAGAAGTCGAGGGGATCTATGAAACGATCCATGGTCAAAACGCAACAGGAAATTAGGCTCGTCCAGTACAGCGTGGTGTGTGCTCTACTGGCTGAGAAGTTTGGGGACAACCCCCCCTTGGCGATGTTTTTTGTTTTTTGCACCCTGTGGTTTACTTTTCGTAAAAGTCGATAGACTTCTTACCACTCTTCTTGGGCTTATCCTCCTTCTTGACCAACTTGTTGTGCTCCTCGAAGTACCCTTTCAAACGGCTCTGCTCATCACGGAAAATATCAGAGAACTTCTCTTTGATCTTCTCCACGTCAGTTTCACGTTCTTTCTGGATCTTCTTACTCAGCCTCTTAAATCCCTTGTTCCTCTTCTCGGTAGCGAATACGGTCATTGTGTTCGTTATGGCAAGCATTTACTTTGTGTCGACATTTAATTTCAAGCGTTTCAACTTTTCCTGAAACTCTCGGTTCTCACCGGGAGATTCAATCGCTGTGCCATTGGAAATTGCTTCAATCTCGGGACCTGTGAGCTGCATCGCGTTTACCCTGAAGTCCATAAACGCTTCCATGGACAGGGGTACGAGGGGCTGGACCAATTCGTAAATAGCTGTAGCATAGTCGCGAATTTCCTTCTGCGCGTGATGATCCATTCTCAATTGAAGGAAGTGCATGAGGTTATGAAGATCCATTTTCCACACGAAAGACGTATACGTAGATTGTGGTAGAACACCACGCGCCTGCTCCCTGCAAACACCCTTCTCAAGCAATTGTTCATAAATCTTGAAAGAATGTTTATACTGATCAGATAGAGACTGGTTCAATTCATCATCTAGTTCGACAACACCTTCCGATCCCTGGTGATTTACAGCGGATTGTCCTCGAAGGACTTCTGGTTCGTAATACTCTTCGTCGACGATAGAATACCGGGCAGACATTTCATTTACCGATGCGGTTCGATGCCTGAGCCATTGACGAGCGATGTACAATGGCGCCTTAATGCGAAACTTGAAGACTACGAGCTCTAGGGGTGACGTGTGCCAGTTACGTACAAGATATCTGATGAGACCTCTATCGCCACGCGTCGTTTTAGTACCCGTCTGATAACTTACGCGTGCACCATCAACGATAGCCTTGTCAAGATTTTCTTGAGGCATATGATCAACAAGTTCAACAAACCCATGATCCAATACTTTTTTCATTATGATATGTTATTGTTCGATTTCTTTAATCAAGTCATCTAACGAACGGTAATATCTTTTGAGATCCTTCATGAATCTTTTATTACTTTCTAAGCACTCACACTCAACTTTATTTTTATAAATGTATGCGAGGTTCGACTTTGAATACTTTGTCCTTTTTTGATTCTCGTTTGGTTTTCTCGGAATTAATTTTTTATTCACAACCTTTTTAGATTTTGGTAAAGGTTCAACACGTTTCGTAAAACTAATAGCTTGCATGACGGTATCTGCAAGATCATCTTTCTTTTTAGAAGCGTCAAACATAGGTAACCAGTGTTTATTTGTTTCAGTTGTTTCCAAGAATTTTCGACACCGTTCTATAGCAGCTTTCTTACGTTTGAGATATTGTGCGCGACCGGGACCCGCTACGTCGGGGATTTTGAAACGTGCGTCATAAATGATCGTATCAGATTCAGGTGCCTTAATCACGAAATAGGCGTGCAAGAAGTGCATGACAGAAACCATTTTCTTGTTGCGGTCGGGTTGTTTTTCGATGAGGATGGTATCACACGTGAGTATCCATGGACGCTCATCTAAGTGTTTACGCAGTGAGACGTAAATTCCGTCTTTATGTTCGGGTGGTATTCCCGATACGTCCCACTGAATGACTGTGTTGGACGTATCGTCGAATTGACACATTGCCAGATTTCGTATTCCGACATCTATACTAAGTATCATTCTTGTATATAAAGAATAATATGCTTTAAGCTAAAAAAACATGAACAAAATGTATACGATGCATAAACAGCAGCATACAGCGGCTCCAATTTTGAAATAAGTTCCAAATTTCGCGAGTAAACCATCTGGACCTGTGAGTGGAGGGAGACCGGCAGCTTCTAACGCTTCATCTACGGCGTCTCCCATAACATCGGTGACCGCCCCACCGAGATCCCCTGCGACATCACCGGCTGCATCGACGACACCTCCTAGTGGTCCCGCGGCGTCGCTAACTTTATCTAATAAAGATGTCTTGTGAATATCCTTGCACGTGCTCGTGCAATATTCACCACAGTCTTCCTCAATCTCTTCTGAACACACAGGCTGGTCATCCGTGGGCTCGGTCGTGGCGTATACGAGATCGGACTTTTCTAAATCTCCGTATGCTAATTCATCATAATTAATGGGTAAGCATGCAGATGCACACTCTTTTATCTTTTCATTTTCCTTCCCGATTTCATTGCTCAGGTACATAGCTCCACCGACAACCGCGGCTACCTTCACACCCTTTTTAATTGTTTTTTTGATGGCGGCATCTCTAGCAGCCTTTTGAGCAGCCTTAGTAGCACCAGCTTCTGCAGCTTCCTTCGCGGCTTTCTCACCAGCTTCCTTAGCAGCTTTTTCGGCGGCTTCCTTAGCAGCCTTTTCAGCGGCTTCCTTAGCAGCCTTTTCGGCAGCTTCCTTAGCAGCCTTTTCGGCAGCTTCCTTAGCAGCCTTTTCAAGGCCGTCCGCCAAAGCTTTTTTAGCAGCCTTTTCGGCAGCATTTGCAGCGGCTTCGTTCGCGGCTTCCTTCGCGGCGTTCTGCGCGGCTTTTTGAGCAGCATCTGCAGCGGCGTCCTTCGCGGCTTTTTGAGCAACATCACCAGCAGCTCCTCTTACTAGGCCGGCGCCGACGGCCATCACGGTTTATATATACTGAGATTTAATTACATCATACCCGAACCACCGCCGGCCATTGCACTTCTAACCGCGTTACCGGATTTAGATCCTGCGTTACTGTTACAGGTGGCACCGTCATCACGGTATCCTGGAGGGCAGCTATCCCAGCAGACACCGAGAATGTTTTTCTGACCCGGGTCGCAATACTCACGCTCCCATGCTGGAACATGAATTCTCGGGCCTGGTAAGATGACATCACCAGTGATGTCATCTTTACCCCCCTTCGGTTCACACAATGCACCAAGATCTGTGTATCCGTAATTGATTTTGCGTTTATAGGCAAACTTTTCAGCTTCGTACGTCTCGGCCATTGGTTCAAATTTCTCCCGCTGTTCGTCGTAAACGACACCAAGCGCTTCACGCTTTTCAGAAATTGGTGTGCCTTCCCCTTCGAAACCATCAATCATCAATTCTGGTATCCATGTGTCACCACCAGAAGCCTCTAAAATTTCCTCTTTCATACCTCTGTATTCAGCTGCGAGTTCATTATACTCGAGACGAGCCGCCTTCTGTTCCGCATTTTCACCGGGTTCAGATACAGCTGGTCCGCGAGCCGCTCGCGTAATGTTAGGTGGTGGTTCAGGTTTACTCGCACCATCCCCTGCGATGATCTCCTTCCAACGCTCATACTCAAATTTCGCCTTATCATGTGCAGGCTTGTTTAAATCGTATACACGCTTAGCTTCCCTGAATTCTTCCTTGTTTTCGGGTACCGATGCGCGAGGACACTTATCCCAACAGACACCGAGTACCTTTTTCCTTCTCTCGGGACAACCAAGGGCTGTCTCAACTTCACTCTTAACAGCGTCTGTGAAACCATCTGCAGATAACCTGTTGGCAAGAGTACTGTTACCCGCGTCATTTAATCGGGTAACCGTCGGGCCTACATTACCATCATATATGTCCTTACACTTAGTAGACTGATACGCGCTCGGACCACAGTACTCGCGGTCCATTACGGGTACTCTAATTCCTGGACCACCAGGGGGTTCACAGAGTGCACCTATCTGCTTATAGCCATCGGGGCAGTCATCCCAGCAGACACCGAGTACCTTATTACGGCGCTCGGGACATCCCAGTGCTTCCTTAACCTCATTCTTAACTGCATCTGTGAAACCCTGCGTTTCCAATTTACCCGCGAGATCAACCTTCTTCGCATCTTTTAAGCGCTTAGACGTTGCCTGAACATTCCCATCTTCAATATCGGTACATTTGGAAGGCTGATGCGCTTTGGGTCCGCATACTTCACGATCCCAGACGGGTACCTTAATTTTAGGACCACCGTCGGGGTGGCATAAAGCACCAATATCCGTGTATTTGATGTTGTTTCCGACAGTCGGGTCATTCGCATCGTATGGAGGACACTGGTCCCAGCATACACCGGCTACGTTTTTCCTTCGTTCGGGACAATTGAGAGCTTGTTCGACGTCGAGCTTTACTTCCGCTGTGAACCCATCACTCTTCAATTTATTGATGAGCTTACTCTTACCGACCCCACTTCTAAAGGCGGTTGTTTCATCAATATCCTTACTCGCGTTCAACAAGTTAACTGTACCATTCACGTCACCATTCGCTACAGTTTTACACTTAGACGACTGGTACGAGCTAGGACCACATACATTACGATCCCATACGGGTACCTTGATACCCGGACCACCCTTGGGACTGCACAAAGCCCCTAGATCGTCATACTTAACACCCACGTCTTCAAATTTGGGGCACTGGTCCCAGCAAACACCGGCAATGAGTTTCCGGTCACCACTTCCATTCGAATTGGGACCACAGTATTGCCTTTGCATGAGTGTTTTCTTGATACCAATTCCACTGCCAGGTTCACACAAAGCACCTATATCCTTGTCACCCTCTCTGCACTTATCCCAACAAACACCGGCAATGTTTTTACGGTTTTCGCCAGGTCGTGTCGAACTCGGACCACAATACTGACGCTGCATGAGCGTTTTCTTAATACCCGGACCACCCTTAGGTTCGCATAAGGCGCCAATATCCTTGTCACCATCCTTGCATTGATCCCAACAGACACCAGCGATGTTTTTGCGGTTACCATCACCGTTCGAGTTGGGTCCACAATAGTACCTATCAAATAAGGTCTTCTTAATGCCTGCACCCGACTTCGGATGACACATCGGACCTACACCCTTAAATCCTTCCTCACACGCCTTGTAACATAAACCGGCATCCTTGTCGGGTTTATCAGGTGGGCACACTCGAAGAGGTTTTTCATCTCCGACACGAGAATACCGACCACGCGGTTTATCACAAAACGCGGAACCGGCTGCACCTGAACGGAATGTAAATCCAGGCTTACATTCTTCATTGCACGTTGAACCGCGATCCTTATATCCTGTGCGACAACTAGCTCTCTGGTAAAACCCCTTCTCCCATGGTTTATCTGACTTATTCCCAGGAATATACGCGTGTATGGAGTCTATACATGTAAATCCGGAACTTTTTGTTCCATCCGGACAGGACCCTTCACATTCAAGAGCTGATGATTTGTAGCCATCCCTACATTTAGGATAACAAAGTGCACCCTTTTTCTCTTCGCCGTCTGCACATCCAGGAAGAACACCCACACCTCTACCATACGCATCTAACCAGCAGCTCGTACCATCGTCGCGAAGTTTTCCACTGTAAGGTGCATTCACACCGTCACCGAGTTCGGGAGCCTTGCAACTGTATTTCTTCGCGGGTGAAGATTTCTTCGCGTATGTATCCTTCCAGCAGCTGAGACCATCATCCCTGTAATTTTGATCTTTCCACGCACCATTTGGACCATCACATGAGTATTTCTTGGCGATAGAGCTCTTTTTGGGATACGTATCGGCCCAGCAGCTCGTACCATCATCACGCAATTTGTGGTATTTACCAGAGCCACTTCCTTCCCATTTACTACACGAATGTTTCTTGGCCATCGAACTCTTCTTAACTACTGTATCACGCCAACAACTCGTACCATCATCCCTCAACCCCTTACCGTGTTTATGAGACCAGTTATCACATGATTTCTTATCTGGGAAACTGGTTTTCTTGGTAATTGTATCACGCCAGCAGCTCGTGCCATCATCACGCAAACCTCTCCCATGCTTATGTTCCCAATCACTGCACGGCTTCTTAATCGTGACAGACGATTTTATAGCTAAGGTATCAGACCAACAGCTCGTACCGTCGTCGCGTAATTTTCCATGTTTCTTCTCCCAATCGCTACAAGGTTTCTTTTTCGTTATAGACGATTTCTTCGTGATCGTATCTAACCAGCAGCTTGTCCCATCATCACGGTACCTCGTATTATAGTCACTACAGGACCTCTTTTTGGCGGGTCGCGATTTTTTAGCCTTTGTGTCCAGTATTTCACCGATAATCTCCGTACCAACAGATACAGCAGCCAACAACATTGGATTGCCTGCGTACGCCAGACCTAATACAACTCTCGCAGGATCACCGGAATTGATGTTATCTACCACCGAACTCTTATACGTTCGCACCGTACCCCGTGTAATTGTTTTACCGAACACGGCTTCAGCGACACTCATACCCGGGTAAGGTTTACAGTCATTGTTCCTGTACTCCAGACCGTATCGATCACAAAACCCTTCAGTGAAATTACACTTCGCATTATTAATGTCGAATGTAACACCGAGTGCTTGTGGATCGACAGGTCTCGCTAAACCACTATTTTGGCGACTTTTGAGACAATACGCGACACATGGACCGTACGGAATACCCATAACGATCTTCTCGTCGAGCTTTTTAGCGATCATGTTAGGATTGGTTGCATCCCCGGGGTTAGCTGGGTCAACCTCATAATACGTGTCGGAATACACAGCCGCTGTAGGATCTGTGTACGTGATAGGTGTATCGGGTGGTTTAAATAGGTCATTATTTTCGAGCCATGTTGGAGTATTTTCTGTATTCCAGCGAGCGGCTCCGTCTCGTGTGAGTGTAATACCAATACGAATAGCTGTACTCATGGACGGTACAAGCATAATATCTTCACTCATGTCACGATCTCCTACCGCACCAACGACACGAAGGTCTGAGGCGGGGAGGTCCCCACCAGATGCGTCGGTTAGATTTTTCTTCGCGATATAATCATCCGTAGCTGTCTTGACAGCAAGTTCAAGATCAATAATATCAGTTTCGGTTTTTGCATCGGCGATCATAGTGTAAATTTCCATGTATTGATCTGCGTCGGTGATTTCTTCGAGTGAAAGTTGGAGTGCTTCGATCTCAGCTTCCGATGTAACACCGTTAGCAATTGCCGTGTCTAGTTCAGATTGTGCCGCATTCATTATGGCCTCTGCCTCTTCAGCTTCGGTAACGCGAGCGGTTGCTTCTTCTACAGTTACACCGTAATACGCGTTTTTCAATAATTTCTGGAAATATGCAAACAATATTTCATCACGTTCGACGTGGAACGCGCGTTGTGTCGCTGTTCCGAATTCTAAGATAGCATCCGGGAATTCGGGAGGTTCAGTTCCGTCTACGTCGGCAGCTACTACACCATCGAGAAATCCAGTCCACGCGGGACCGGCCACAGGGTCGAACTCGATATTGGGTATCACATACTCTTGAAACATTTTGGAAGTCATGAGACTAGAGGCGGCCTCGTATATGTCTTTATGTATTTCGGGTAAGGGGAATAGTAACGGCCAATCCGAGTCGGGGCTGTCAACCGCCGCTTTGTATCCATCAGCGACAATTCTTTTTTGCATGCTATCGAGTGTGGACTGAGATGTATAGGTCTCATATCCATCAACATCAATAATATCTAATGCAATTGTGATCACATCGAAGGCTAACATAACTGCTGCAGCAACCCACCCAGGTGGACCAGCGGCGGCCAGAGTTGCATATTTAGCTCCAGTGGCAGCCATTTTAGCTGCACCTGATGCAGCCGCTTTAACTAAAGCTTTTTTAGCTGCAGCTTTGGCAGCTGTCTTTGCTGCAGCTGCAGTAGCAGCCTTTTTAGCCGCCGTCGATGCTGCCTTTTTAATGACTTTCTCTCCGGCAGCTTTCGTAGCTTCTTTGGTAGCTTTTTCAGCCACCGCCTCAGCTGCTTCCTGCGCAGCCTTTTTAGCAGCTAAATCTGCAGCGGTGTTTGCAGCCGCTTTTTTAGCAGCTGTAGTAGCGCCCTTTTCAGCAGCCTTTTCAGCAGCTTCTGTAGCCGCCAATTCTGCAGCTTCTGTCGCAGCCTTTTTCGCAGCTACATCTACTGAAGCATCCGCTGCAGCTTTTTTAGCAGCTTTTTCAGCGGCTTCGGATACCACTTCCTCGGCAGCTGTCTGTGTGACTTTTTCTGCAGCCTCCTTCGAAGCTTTCTCTACTAGTATTTCACCAGTTTCCGCTGCAGCTTTTTCAGCTACAGCTTCTACAGCTTCAGTGGCAACAGCCTCCGCCGCTTCGGAAGCAGCCTTTTTTGCAGCAGTATTAGCTGCTTTTTCAGCCGCTCCTTCCGCTGCTTCTTCTGCCGCTTTTCTCGCAGCCGCTTGCGCCGCCTTGTTACCACCAGATCCGGCAGCCTTTTGAGCAGCTTTATCACCTGCTTCCTTTAGAACCTTCTCCGCGGCTTCTTCTGCCGCTTCCGTCGCGACCTTTTGTACAGCTTTGTTCGCTGTTTTCTTAATACCAGTTTCGGCGGCTTCCCTTGCAGCCTTTTGACCAGCTTCACCCAAACCCTGGGATGCCGCTTTTTGAGCAGCTTTCTCACCGGCTTCTTTGGCAGCCTTTTCCGTGGCTTCAGATACCACTTTCTTAGCTGCATTTTTAGCGGCTTTGGAGGCGGCGGGTTTCGCAGCTTTTACACCAAGCGCCTTTGCTATACCCTTTTCAAGTACAGCACCTACAATTATAGATGCCCCAAGTTCGAGGGCTCCCTGTTTAGCCATTTCGACGACAGATGCTTCCGCATCTTCACCTGGTTTCAGCATACAGCACCCATATTCACTATCGGGGTCTTCGATATACTTAGTTCCACATCCAAGTGTGACATGTTTAGGAAACGCGCATTGTTGCTTGATTTCTTCGTTGATAGCGTCAACGAGGGATATCTTATTCATACCAATATCATCTAAACCACCTTGACCTTCTAAATCGCCGAATTTTTTATCTATACGATCCTTAACTTCTTGTTCAGTTTCAATAGATATATCACCCGGCTTAGATAATACAGGTACGTCTCCCGAATTGGCTGCATCTTTTTTTGTTGTAGTAATAAGCTGTCCGAGCATAGAATCATAAATTTCAATTTTTTTACCATCAGTGTTTTTCTTTTTCAGATAATAGAGACCAACCACTATAACAATCAATAGAAAAAATAGTGCAACCGGTGCCATTTTTCCCAGTGCCATGGTCTATTATGATATTATATGACAAAAAAAATCAACACTTAAAGACTAATATCGGAATATATGTAAATATGTTATGGTGTTGGTGGTGTTGCCATGATTTTGAAAATGAACCGTTGAAACTCCCCCTGAAGTATGACGATAGGCGTAAGAAATACGTCACGAGTGGAAGATTTTGTTCGTGGAGTTGTATGAAAACGTATGCACTCGAACAGTATGGATTATCGAGAGGAGGTATAATATGCGGTAACATGGTGATGATGCGTAGACAATTATTCGGTAAAAGAGGGTCGATACAATGTGCACCTAAACGACAAACGCTCATAGAATTTGGAGGGACGCATACGATAGAACAGTTCAGATCAAACGTATTGATAGATGATGAACCACGTGAAGAAATAACAGAAGAACCCGAGGTTGAAATAACAATTCCACAAGTGAAAAACGTGGCCAAGTTGTACGAAATAAAAGGGGCAGTGGGAACGAACGAACCACTGCGCCTTAAACGTGAGAAACCGCTTAAGAGAGATCAAAACAATTTAGAGTCTGTACTCGGCCTGGTAATCAAACCGAAGTCGTAATACAATTTCCGCATGTATCACCTGAAAACACGAATGAACAATGGTCACATTCGTTTAGAGGTATAATATGACGTTTACGGAGTTTATTATGTGAATATAGTATCAGGTCCTTCACGGTGTAAATACCATACGCGACCATCGTTTCCAATGTAGGAAATTTCATTCTGTATTATACACAACCACACGCCTTATTTACCTTTAGCATGACCGAGAAACTGTCGATCATAGGGGGTACCATAGTCTTCAAAACAGTCTCAAGTTCGGAATCCTGATCACCCGCGTCAATCTGTTCAATCACGGAATAGATGAGATCGATGACAAGGTCCTTCTTCTCGGGACCGGTCAGACCCTTGATCTTCTGGACATCCATCATCAGAGTAGAAACGAGACCACATAGGTTTTCCTTGTTAATACCTGTCTTACCGTACTTGGCGATGAGACGTTCAATACGGTTCACGATGAGAGCGCTGTCCTTGGACTTGGTGGCATAGGTTTTCAAAATGGTATCCATTTATATAGATTGAGAATAAAATCTTTAATTATATAAACGATGGTCGGTGTGGATGATTTTATAGCCGGATCTGCAATCACATTGGGTATAAGTCAGATGATGTTAAGAACTCTTAATGCAGATGATTATACACCTGATGAAGATACATATAGGTACTTGTATATGGGAATTCTGGCTAATATTCTATGGCTGACATACCAGTATAGAAAGGGCGCGAATTATTCTGCGATGTATTCCACTCTGGGTTTATTTTCACAGTTATTTATTCTGTATAAAGTGTCTTCAACGGAACGGAGTAGAGAAAAACAAATTTGAAGAACTTTTAATTTATCTTCGAATGTTATTTTACCCGCGTTACGAACAACATGGACGATAAGCATACAAACTAAATATGTAGCCTCATGAAGTTGCATACCTTGTATTCTTATATGTTTTTTAAATCAATTAAAAGCGACCTCTCTGATTGAGGGGTCCGATTTGTGTCGTACCACGGTTACTAAATGCTTCTAATGCCGAGGCGGTGTTAGTGAATTTCTTGTTCTTCGTGATCGACAGGTACGTTATAGCGATACCAGCTAGTATGATAACACTCGCGAACCCCATCGACACACCCGAATAATTTACATCGGTCTTCTTAGGTTCACACGCTTCCTTATCGGCGTTGAGTATTTGGTACACGAATACGGAGGAAGTCAGTAGAAGAGCCCCGACAACCAACATCATGGGACCTGTCGCGGACAAGCCCGGGCTGGACGCGAACTGTCGCAGAGCGAGTGTCACGACACCGGTGATAACGATGGTCACGAGCTGGCTGAGGTATATCTTCCTGTTTTCGAATTTTTCAACCCCCCTGATCGCGTCACATTCATTATAGTGTTTGATACCCACGAAATTTACGAAAAATGTCACGGTGGCGACGAGCATTAATACCAGTATAATTGGTAATCCCATTTCGGCAGAATATTTCATATTGTATGTTTTGTTATTAGGAAACATTTTTTTGTGTCAGACACTTAAAGGTCTGAAATCAATAGTAGTATAATGGATCTAAAATTCGAAGTTACCGACGACGGCATGGCATATACATATGTTAACAATGTGAAGGGAACATTAAATGAAGCTGACACCAATGTACTCTTGAACCATTATATCCAACTACCCATGAACAGTAAATATGTAGAAACTGGGAGTTACCTGGGGTGTAGTGGGGTTCTCGCTGG
>Ga0181412_1000835_pt1 | contig 12345 bp, 9 predicted proteins | sample 35SPOviralmetaG_FD_130113 | JGI IMG/M metagenome (GOLD analysis project Ga0181412, IMG submission 130113) | Marine viral communities from the oligotrophic San Pedro Time Series (SPOT) site, San Pedro Channel, CA, USA - 35 SPOT_SRF_2012-08-15 | ecosystem: Environmental > Aquatic > Marine > Strait... | reverse complement strand
TTACCACCAAATTCATTTATTCTTAATATTGTACTTGGTATACCCCAAATATTAATTAATTGTCTTAATCCTGCTACTGTACCTTTTTTCTTAACAAGGTAAGACATATTATGATAAAGACGTTTAAATATTTCATTACTTACTTTATCAATTGGATAAGGGAAACCTGATGTTAATAAATTTTGAACAAAGCCTGCTACTGAATAATCATATTCCCAATAATTAGCTATCTGGCCATTATTAATAGCAATATATTGAGTAATTAACTCACTTCCTGTAGGAGGAACAAATGAACCATCATCTGATCCTATTAATCCTATAAAATTATCTTGATTATTATAATTATTTCCATATCCAGTATAACCTAAAGATGTAATTACATCATCAGCTAATGATAAAGGAACACCCTTATCTAATTCGTTTGTTGTATTTAGTTTTTCAGTTACTGCTTTTGTATATAACCACATCTCATCAAATGATTGACCAGTCATATTTACAAATTCTAAATAATTTTCATTTTCACTATTTTCTTTAATAAAATCTGGTACAGTATAATATAACCAATTAGTATTATCATCATCATATAAAGAAGCAGATAATATAGTTCCACCATAATATTGATTATTTTCTACATCACTACCTAACCATCTTAAAGCTTCTACTGAACTTGTTGATACTAATTCTAATGGAAATGATGAACCTGTTTTTGGGTATGTATCTGAACCTGTATTATAATATTGATAATATTCAAAACCATCAAAATTAGCAATTTCATTTTCTATTTTAGTATATAAAGAAGCTATACTAGATGATATTTGTGCTACACCATCATTAGACCCTGTTATTCTATTTAAAGTAGAAATATCAGCTTCATAAGCTTGTATATTACCTACTTTTTCGTAAAAATTCTGTACCCTAGATTTAGCAGAGGAAAAATTAACAAATTCATCAAAAGATGCAGTTGAATAGTTAGGTGTTAAAGTAATACCTTTTTGTTTTAATCTATTTAATAATTGATCTTTTGAACCTGTTGATTGAGTACCTAATAATTCATTTTTATTTTTATAAGTAGTTGAATTATTAATAAAATCTTTAATTTTAAGATTTGTATTAGGACCTTTCAAAAATGTTACATCATCTAAATTACCTAATTCTTCTAAATAGTTAACTTCAAAAGCTTGTGATTCGGCAGTTTTAGTTACTACATATAGTTCATCTAATAAACTATATTTTAAAGGTAAAGGATCATATAATTTAATTAATACAGAATATTGTTGATTTTCTTCAGTAATTGGAGGTATTGATAATTGAGTATTTACTCCAATATGGTATTCATTTGAACCAAATGAAATATAAAGTTCATCAAAATATTCTGTTGAATCTAAAGTTCTGTTTAGTGCAAAATATGTTGACTGTAAATCTTTATTTTCAATATAATTAGATTTTAACCTAATTTCTGTTCTATTAGATGAAATTTCAGCTAAATAATATGGATTAGAAATTGAAGAACTTAATTCAAGATTAACAAAATTATAAACACCATATAAACGTCCTCTTGAATATCCTGCATTGTAAACATCTTCTTCAGGATTTAAAGCTATTGTATCTGTGGTTAACTGAAATTCTGTTGAATTATTTCTTTCTGAAGTATATGAATTATTTCTATTATATAAATTATTATTAGTAGTTTCAGGTAAAGATTTTTTTCCTATAGGTGAAGATCCTGGGGTGGTATTTGAATATATAGCGTACCCATCAAAATCATAGTTAGAGTATTGTACATTTTTATTAGCATCATATACATAAAACTCAACATTATTCAATTCAGGAGTAAATGAACCCGAGTATTGTTCTTTAGGAATTACACTTTGATTCTGTAACTCAAAACCATCCTCAAATAAATCTTGAGCGTCAATTTGTGTTAATGATGAAGATATTTCTAACATTCTTTTTTTTTATTTAATAATTGTTTTGGGTTAAAATATTTCTTGGATCTCCAAATCCAAATCCACCTCCTACAATATTTTCGCCACCAAAAATTTCTATTTCACCAGTATTGTTTCCAAAAATCATTCCTCCACCACCACCAGAGAATCCACCACCACCACCAAATCCACCTATACCTGGACCTGTTGCTCCTGTACCACCTGGAAGTCCCATTCCTGGTGGATTGCCTGTATTAGCTGGGTTATTATTTGGAGTTAAATTATCTGATGTAGAACCCCCTTGTAATGCACCTGCTGCTGCTTCATCTTGTATTAGTTCATCTAAAGTTGAACCTGCTAATCCACTATTTTGACTAATTGCTTGGTCTATAGTTTCTTTAGCTCCTAATAATTGTTGTATGTCTAATTGTAACTGCAAATTTTCTTCTCTTAAATCTACTATTTCTTCTAATAAAGCATCAATTTGTTCTTGGTTTTCAATAAATCCAGTATATGCCGTACTTTCAATTACTAAATACTGGTGAGAATTAATATCACCAAATTTTGGTATTTGGAAAAACAAGTTTTGGTATATACTAAAAAAATCTTCTACGGTAGCCAAGTTTGGATCAAAGAAACTTAAATCTGGTGGTGCTTGGTCTAATTGGGTAAAATTAGTGTCTACAGTATTATTAAATGCTGTTTTATTAAATACATCTCTTTCTAATACTATTCTTTCTGAATTTCTTCCTGCTGCATTATATTTTAATGTTTTAGGTATAAATGCACTAACTTGCGCAGGTCCACCTTTAACAAACACATTAGGTGTTGGTTTTTTTGGTTTTGTAGATGATTGCATACTCACTACTTTTTTTGAACTAACTGAATTCCCGTACGCCATTATCCATTTATTACTTTAAACATTATATCTTCATCATATATTTGTGTTGTACCATCTAATTTAGTTTTAATTAAAATAGTATAATACCTTTCTGGTTCTAAACCATTCATATATACATCAAAATAACTAGATGTTGTATCAGCACTAATATTTGTATACTTGTCATCAAAATCTATTACAAATTCATTTGTATCAGTATCTTTAATAGCATATGATGATGAATTTTCTGGTAAGTAGAAATTTGTTGTATATAAAGAAGCTGTCTGAAATACTCTATCTGGGTATTTTGGTATAGCTGCTATTCTTAACCTAGCTACACTTCCTGAGTAGTATGTACCATCATTATTATAAATTGACATAAATGCTTCTTGTGTACCTAATATTTTATTTGTTGAAGATCCTGTTGTAAAGTAATAATCTTCCCACTTCATATTTAATAATGGAGGATAGATTGTATTTGTGTCTACTGAAAAATATCTAAATGTAGCTGTTGTATTTAGATTATTTATAAATTCTTTAGAACTTGATTGTTTAACTAAAAATCCATTATTAGGAAATCCTTTAGCAGCATCAACTAAAGATGCTGTGTACCATGTTTTTATATAGTTAGTTACATCTACTTTTAAATCAATTGTGTTACCATATGAAAATACTTGTTCTTTAACTATATCTAAACCTAAAGATGAACCAGTATACCAATTTCCCCCTCCAGGTGATGATCCTGTATGTGAAGCGACTGAATATGCCCCAAATCCATCTACTGCTGTTACTTTAAAAATTAAATCTGTTGTTACTGTTCCTATATTACCACCTGTTAAATCAGCTGCTGCAATTGTAATTGTATCTCCTTGTATATATCCTGTTCCAGCTGCAGTACAAGTTACTGTTGTAATTGTAAATTGTGCTCCTGTTGTTGTAATTGTGAATTGTGCTCCTGTTCCTCCTTGACTACCATTTCCAACTACATTAGTTAATGAAGAATTAATAGTACCAACTGTTGTTGAGAGTATTTGTTGATTTGCTGCTGTAGTCATAGCTCCAGATTCTGCCCATTTTATGGCGCTACCTGCTGCTGATCCTGAATAATTTCTAAATGTCCAACTCACACCATCTGTTGTAACTGGGTCATTATCAAACTTTCCTGTACCCATATTCCAACTACCAGATGTTGCATAAACTTTTAATGTTTGATCCATTCCAACACCTGTAACAACAGCTGCTGAATTTAATAATTCATATTGTGCTGGTACGTCTTCCCAATTTGATCCAGATACTGTAGGTGAAGATAATGTAATTGAAACATCATCTGACATTGGGTATGGATCAAATGATTGAGAAGAAAATATTAATTTATCTCCTGTTTTATATTTAAATCCTTGTGAATCTAAAGTTCTAATAAAACTTGGTACTGTTACTGTATGTGTTTTATTAAGATTAAACCAAAAATGTCTATAATCTGCTGGTCCTGAAAAAGTAAACACACCTGGGTAAGCTGCATCCATTGTAGCTTTTGAAATATATAAATCACCCATTCCACCATCATTTAAAGGACCTCTACCTACTGGATAATATCCTGCTTCTACATATGAAGCTGAACCATTATTTTGTACAATTGCTGATACTAATGTATTATTTTCAATTGTTAAATTTACTGATGAACTTAAAGATGATGTTGTTCTATTAATGTCATTATCTGCTGCTACATGAGAAAAAATAAATGGACCATAAGTACCATCTGCTGCTGCAAATCCTGTTGGTATTGAACCACTTACTACAGCATCATCTACTATATCAACTCCTGGTATAAAATAACCACTATTTAACCCTACAAGAAATTTTTGTCCATAACCATTACCAAATGAAGATGATGGAACAATTGAAAATTCTAAATTATTATTTACAGCAAGTGTCTGACCTGAAATACTATCTGAGGATGTTGGGTAAGTAGGTCCTGCTGACATATCTTGGTCATATAAAAATTCACCACCTGTACCTACACCTGTATCATTAATTACTAATCTAGTAACACCTGATCCAGATATATGTTTTTCAACAAAATTATTTATTTCTGTTTGAGAAAATTCAAGTAAATATCTACTAACTTGAGGGGAAGCTTGTTCTATAGTAGTAGAGGCTTCTAATATCTCATCCAACCCAGTATTTTTACTTGGGACTAAAGTGTAAAGAGAAGCATCTTTTGAAGGAAAAATTTTATATATTGCCATAATTCTTTTTTATTATAATGGTACTACCCTACCTAAAATATCTTGATTTGGGAATTTAAGTTCAAATACCATAGGATCTATTGATGGGTAAACTACCTCATTTACTGTAGCTCCATCAACATCATATGCAAAATCACTATATCCTAAACTTGATCCTGTTAGATTAACAACTTCTACAAATTTAACTGTTTGTACACCTTGTACTTTATCTAACAAAATATATAAATCTTTTAATATAATTGGCTCATTTATTTGCCATTTATCTATTTCAAAATAACGTGTTAATGAATCTATACATTTTGTAATTGTTTCACTATTATTAAAATTAGGAGCAACTATAATATCAAAATTAACTCCTATATTAATTATATAAGCATCTTTTATATTAATAGAATCATTAATCATTCTATATTCTGATAGATATGTTTGTAAATTTCTTTTTAATAATGCTGATGCTGTTCTTAATTTTCTATTTATATTATAAGATAAAATATATAAATCTAATACTGTTGGTAATTCACCTGCTTGATAATCACCTATCTTTTGAGGTTCAGCATGTGCCTTAGCTATAACACCTAAATTAGAAGGCATAGATAATGCTCTAACTAAATAATCTTGTGTTGTTACTGTTCTTAATTGGTTTTGGAAGTTACCTAAAGAATTTTGTCTTATTTCTTCTACAGTATCTCCATCCATACCTCCATCTGCAGCTAAAACATTATTAGCAGCTACTGAATTAAAAATTTGGTCTGCTAATGTTGAATTAGATAAATTAGGATTAATAAATACAATGTTTGAATCATCAACTTGTGTTAGTGAACCTGCTTCTACATTAGCAGCAGCTCCTCCTCCTGTTAAATATCTTACTGATAATGAAGTATTATAAGGAGCAATTCCATAAGTATTTGTAAATACAAAATTTACTGGTGAAAATGCTGTTGTTAGTTTATTTTTCTCAAATGGTAAACCTAAACCTACATTATCAGGATTAGGAATAATTTCTTCTGTTGTAGATCTAGTACTACCAGCTCCAAATTGTAATTGTAATGATCCTGAATCCATAAAACGAGTAGCAAATCTTCTTTGTACTGTTTTTAATTCTAATATATAAGGTACTTCTGTATCTACACTGTAATTAGGATCGTTAGTATTTGTGTTTCTAATTGAATTAAATACATTTTCTTGAGCTAAATTAGGTACTTCATACCATTCATTTCCATTAGTATCAGTACAATCTAAAACACCTATTATATTAGCTGCTCTAATTGTTCTTGTATCAAATTTTACAGAATTTGTAAATGCAAATATTTCAGTATTTATTGTAGCTGATATAGCCTTTCTATCTTTTTTTAATAAAAAATATGTAGGATTTATTCCTGATATTTGGTATACAGACACATCTGTTGGATCTAATGAACTTGATGCTGAAAAATCAATTGCATCTTCTATTATAAATTTTTGTGTTGGGTTAACATTAGACGTTACTTGTGTATTTTCTGGTATAATTAAAGAATAATCATAATCAGGAACATATACACTACCACTTAATATAGCTGGTAGTTGTTGGTAAAAACTAATCATTGTTGTTGCTGTAGTAGTTACTTTAGGTACATAACCTAATGAATAAGCTAAAGCATATAAGTTAGTAGTTTGTCTTGCTTTTTGTATAAATGTTTCTTGAATTTGATTATCTAAATAAAAAGATAATACATCACCTACATAAGCTGCCATTTCCATAAATAACATACCTGTTGACGTTTCTGAAAAGTCATTAAATGTATTTGGGAAATATGTTTTTGAATATTGAATAAGAGATTCTCTAATAGTATTAAAGTCTCTGTCAATATATCTTATATCTCTTTCTAATTTAGCCATTATTCTATTACTATTTCTAAGTTATCACGTACTCCTAAATTTACAACTTCATATGTAAGAGTAAAGTTAATTTCATTTCTATCTGGGTCATTATTAAATTCTAATTCTTCTACTCTAACATTAGGAAAAAAGCTTTTAATATCAGCTTGAATAATAGCTTGTAAATCATTTATTTCAGATTCTACTATATTTTCAAATAATAAATCTCTTAAACTAGCCCCAAAATTAGGTCTAAATACTCTTTCACCTTTATTAGTTAATAAATAATTTAATATATTTGCTTTAGTTTGTTCTCGTGTTGTAAAAGTAGGTACAAAGACAGCATCTCCATTTATAGGAAAACCAAACCCAACCGCTCTACTAGGTTGAAGATCTATTGGATTTTTACTTTGTATTATTCTTGCCATTATTTTACTTTCCCATTAATCCTGCTATTTGACTCATATCAACTTCTCCTGCTGGTAATGTACCGTTTGCTGTATCCATTCCTACTTGAGGTTGGAATTGTTGCACACTATTAGTATTAAAAGCTGCTGTATCCCCTAATATATTCTCATATGCTGCTCTTTTTGATTCTGCAGTCATTGTTGGAGTTTGAGGTATTACTGGTGCTTTACTTTCCATTACTGGTGCTGTGTATGTTGGTTGAGTTATAACTTTTGGAGTTTTAACAGCTTCCAACAAAATTTCCTTCAATTCTTCTTGAATAGCCTCTCTAACGGCTTCTTTAATTATTGTTTTTAGTGCTGATGTCTTCATTTTATTTATAAATATTAAATTATTATGTTTTTATTGTGCTTCTATTTCAAATTGTGCTGAGTTTCCATCCATCCCGCTATAATCTGTTAATTCTAACTCATATCTAAAAATACCTATATTACTAACTACACTACCATTTGCATATCCTGGATTTATAGGCCAGTATTCTGGTTTCGGACCTCCTGAATTTGTGTAATATCCTTGAGGATTATTTTGGGTTGTTACTATTATACCATCATCTGCTATTTGTTCTTCCATAAAATAGCTATATCCAGGTACAGTTTGTTTATATATTCTTAAAAATGCTGTTGAATTTGCTTCTAAAGGAGAACTACCTCCATATGTTTCCATTTTAATTTTAACTGGTCTATTTACAGTAAATGTTCCTGTTGCTATTGGGTCTGTTGGAGTTACATCTGAACGTGGATTTAACCCATTAAAAAAATATGCTGGTGGTCGAGGAGGATTTTGATTTCCTGTTGGACTTGGAGGGTCATCACTTCCACCTGGTGTCTCATCTGGTATAAATTGGGGGTCTGGTCTGTTGTTAACATATGCTTGTGTTCCTGATGCTGCTTTTCCTCCCGAATCATCTGCTATTGCAGGTAGTACTAACTCACTAACTCCATCAAGATAATTATCTATTTTATACTTCATTTCTTCAACTAAAATTGCTACTGAAGAAGAATAAGAATACCTAGCTTGTCCCCCAGGATCATTATGTAATATAACTTGCCCTAAAGGAGTATTAAATTTATCACGAGTAAAAATTGTATTTTTGCTGCCTGTTTGATCTGTAAAATTTCTAGTAGCTCTTATTTTTCTAGATGGAAATGGGAAATCCGGGCCTCTTTCTTCTTCTCCATCATCATTTATAAAAACAGCTGAGTTATTTGGGTTATTTACTAATTCTAAAAGAAAGCCTTTATATTCAAACGGAAAAGAAGCTATTAAATCAGCTTCTGATGCTTGGTTTAGTTCTAATAACGAGTTATCCCCAGATGAATTCAAAGCATTTTGTAATGAATCATTAACAATACTAGTTACTTCATCTATATCTCCTTGTGATACTCCAGAACCATCATAACTTTCAAATACTATACCTGTTCCATCAGTAAAATTATTAGTACTATAAAATCTAACTTGTAAAGTATTAGGATTAATACTAGCAATATTAGTATTACTAAATACTCCATTTGTAACAGAAAAAATTGACATGCCTATAGTTAAACCATCTACACGATCAAAAGTTACTGTATCCCCATTTACTACATTACCCTTAACAATATATAAATCAGAACTTACATCACATAAATCTCCTAATTCTATAACAGATTTAACAAAAGCTCTTAATATTAAAGATCCTTCTATAGCTAACTCTAATTTATTAACTGATTCTATTGATTTATTTAATATCGCTGATATTCGTTTAACCATAGGAGCTATTATACTTACAGTACCTTTTGCTATATCTATTTTTTTATCTAATTTTATTAATGTACTAGATAATATAGTTAAAACCTTTACTGGTAATGCAACAGCTGGTGCTCCAAATGCTGTTGGAATTGGGATAGCCTTAATTATTTTTATAATATTACTTAAAGAATTTGCTAATGATAAAGTTCCTTCACCCATTACCCTTATACCAGCTATAGGAGTTCTTATTGCAATTAATGCTGATTTTAATTTATTAGAATTTTCTATTATATTTTGTAATTGTATATCTGAATCATCAATAGCTGTATTTGCTTTTGCTTTAGATGAATTTGTTAAAGGAGGAACACTACACACATTTGCTGGTGTTAATAGAGATTGTGGAAGTTCCAAATTACCACTTAGTAGTGTATTAAGATCAAAAGGCAATTGTGAAGGATCTATACCAGCTGATTTAACTATATCTAAAGATTGTTTAGTTATTTTATCACCCATTTGTTCTACAGACAACTGAACCCTATCAGAATCTTTGACCATATTTACAAATTGTTTGGATATAGTTTTAGCTAAACTCATTATTTACTTTTACTTACTTTAGATTTATATTTATTAATCTTAGCAATCATTCTTCCAACTTGACCTTTTAATTGGGCTGCTACAATAGGAAGTGCGCCATTTGGAGCTATTGGGGGGTAAATAGACATAGGAACTAATAATGCTGTTGTTAGACTATTTGTATATTCTAATAAAGATTTAAAATCAGCTAAAAATGTGTCTCCTAGTATTACTGGTTCTGTTGCATATTTGTCTCCTAAATATATTTCTTTTGATTGTATGATTGTTTTGGGAGTATCAACATTTAAACTATTTACAGAATTTAAATTAATAGTATCAAATGAACTTAATAATATATTATCGGTTTTTGAATTAAATAATATTCTACCAGAATTAATTACTACTTGCTCACTGTCAAATTTATTAGTAGATGTAGGAGCACTAAAATAAGAATCATATTTCTTACTAGCTACTTCAATAGGTAAAGCTTGAGTTGATGTTAAATAAATACTTGACAAATCTGTATTAATATCTTCAACTTGAGGTACCCAAGGATCTGTATCTTCATCATGTTGTCCATTTTTCAATATCATTATAGGATCTCCATTATCCCCAGCACTAGACCAAGTATTAGGTATAGTAGCATCTGTTACAGTAGAACCTAATCTAATAGTATTACCCCACCTACCTTGATAAATGTAATCACCTTCATAAGGTAATAAATTTCTTACTTCTAATTTTTCTTCAAATGTATCACCTAAATCTATTTCTGTACCCCCGTCAGTTACTCTTCTAACATTTCCCGCAGATGTTTCTTCATAATCTTGTTGTTGTGCATCTGGTATTCCTTCTTCAGTTAAAGGATCCGGTATACCATTATGGTGAGTACTTGACCATATGTTAATAGATTGAAAATAATAATATGTTACTTCATTTACATCAGATTGTATATTACTATTAGGCAAAGACATAATATAAACAATTTCATTTTCTAAAGGAACAGCAGACACATTAGGAAATAAAGGTCGTGCAAAATTGTTAGTGTTAAATTCTGGATTTTGGTTAGGTTGATTTAATGAATTAAAAAATATACAACCAATAGAACTCCATTCACCAAAGATTTTAAATGCATCTTTAGTTTCAGGATTTTGGTCATCAAGAATAGCTTTCATTACTCGTGCCCCGAATATATTAGCTGTTGTTGGTGTTACCCCTTTTGTAGGGTTCAAAGATTGTAATCCAGTTGGCTGTACTGCCATTATTCTTCTTTTTTAGTTTGTATTTTTTCCATTTCAGCTAATAATGCTTCTTTTTCATCTTCAGTTATCCCTAATCCCCCATCCTCACTAGAGCTATTAACTGCTCTTTGAATAATAGTGGCCATTTTAATTAGTGCATCATCATTTTTAACACCAATTTCCATATACTCTTTAATTAAAGGTACTATTAAAGTAGCATCACCTATTTCTTGTACTAAAGGTTTTAACTCAGATATTAAAGCTGTTACTTGTTCTGATTTTTTCTTTTGGTTAAGATAAATTTCTTCTAAAATATCAGAAAATTTTTTCTCACCAAATATAATTGAATCTAGTTGGCTCATAATTTTTATTATAAATATAAGTAATTTATACTTTTGAGCCTGGGAAGTATCCATGTTCTAGATAAAATAAATATTTCTCCTTAAATATTTTATGTAGAACATTTGATATTTTTGTAATTTTTGGTGTTTTTACATCAATCATTTCTCTAATATAAATGTAAAGTGCTTTTTTATTAAATACATCTATTTTATCCCTTTTTCTAAATAGTTCAAGTATAGCATCTGCTATTTGAGCATCATTTCCTTTAGGAAATATTTTATATATATTATTAGTACAATATTCAACATATTGATCTATAAAAATATATAATTTATCTTCATGTTTATATCCTTTATTAGATAACTCATCTCCCTCAAACTCACCTTGTATTACTTTTTCAACACTATCTTCCATTTTTTGAGAAGCTATAAAACCAGGTTCTGCTGAGTCTAAGTTAGAATAATTTGCTAAATCTGTTATTTGTATATTTTGAATTTTTTTACCATAATTTTTAGTATTATATACTATTAACCATCTTTTAACTATAGTACCAAAATAAGAATAAGCTTTAGCTCCTTTTTCTGGTTTAAATAAATGGATTTTTGATAATAAAAACACCATTAACTCATGTTGTAAATCTTCTAAATTTTCAACTTCAGTATAATAAAATTTAAATGTATGAATAATATTTTGAGTAAGTTTATAAAAAGGATAATGAATATAATCTTGGTATATATCACTTCTTTCATCTGGGTCCTTAGATTGATTATATCTTACTATTGCATTTTCTGTTTCTTTAGAAAAATATATTCTCCCTTTTCTTTCTTTTTTATTCTTCTCAATTATATGATCCATTTATTCTTAGATTTTTTTGATATTAAAATCATTAAGAATTTCTTGAATATTTTTTATTGTTTTAAAGAAGTGTCCTACTTCATCATCACCTTCAAATGAGCCCTTAATGTCTATTTTTTTAACTTTTTCATCTGAAACCTCGATTACTCTAGATATATTATCTAGATATTTAAGATATCCTAATAGAATATCTTCTTGTTTTTCATTCTTACGTAGTAGATTAATAGTCGTAAATC
>Ga0181412_1000833_pt1 | contig 12352 bp, 12 predicted proteins | sample 35SPOviralmetaG_FD_130113 | JGI IMG/M metagenome (GOLD analysis project Ga0181412, IMG submission 130113) | Marine viral communities from the oligotrophic San Pedro Time Series (SPOT) site, San Pedro Channel, CA, USA - 35 SPOT_SRF_2012-08-15 | ecosystem: Environmental > Aquatic > Marine > Strait... | reverse complement strand
TCATTTTAGCTGCAGCAGAATAATTTGAAAGATCCTTTGGATTACCACTAAGGTCTACAAGTTCTAATTGTACTGCGATATCCGACCCGATGTCGAATGTAAATTTTTCGTATTCTGCCATTTTCCAATCCGATACTAAGTAACTCGTGCATCATGTTACGTTTATTTATAACAATTAGGAACCCCAGAATGCATTTTTTGGATGTTGGTGAGTTATTACTATATCAGATGATTTTATTTCATCAACACTTTTTTTAAGGTACTTGTTCCATTCTAACAATTTATTTTTACGATCTCTTGGATCATACGTATCAAAGTCAACAAGATAAAGACTATCTGTTTTTTTTGCTATAATAAAGTTTTCAGGTTTTAAATCACCAAATCCCCAATCGTCTTCTATGTCTATTAGATCTTCTTTTATGACATCTTTCCAATTTACAAAGGTAGTTGCGCCTAACTGTCTACCCTTTATAAATTCTATTTCAAATAAAATTTCATTATCAATAATCTCATATGTGAATTCAGGGATCTTTATTCTATTGAAACCTTGCGACTTTACTCTTTCTAATCGCTCTGTCCACACCTCTGCATCAAAGTTATCTTTGTCAAAAATTAATTTTTTTTGAAATCTAAATCCAACTTCTATGGGGCAATTAATAGATTCTCCACCCCTTTTATACCACGTAAACATATTAATATATAGTGGTATGAAAATTATATTATTGAAACATGGTGACAAATATACTGCAAATGATGTTAATTGTCAAGCAGAAAAAATAAGAAAATACTGTGATCATGAAATTTTATGCTTGACAGAAGACCCAACTGATGTTATAATAGGTATAACCCCTATACCTAAGAAGCCGAGGTTAACCAAATGGTGGAACAAGTTACATGTTTTTAGATCTGATTTTCCAATCATGGATAGATGTGTTCTTTTTGATTTGGATATTGACATTATTGGTAATCCTTTTCCTGCCATAGAAAAGATAGACTGGGACAAACCTCACTTCATCCACGACCACTGGAAGAAGGATCTCGACCATCGACCTCACGCATATGAGACAGAGATTAATAGTTCTATCTTCGCATGGACTCCCCACAAGAACCCAGAGTTCTGGCAGATCTTTTCCAGTAATATAGATTATAATACTCGTAAGTACAAAGGAATAGATCGATACATCTGGGATCAGAAATTAAACTATGGAACATTTGATGACGAAATACTTACAAACATCGTTCTTTAATAACAAGGTTCTGCCCTTACTAAGTTTTCTTTATACTGACACGATGTATGGAAAGAACTTTGATTACTATAGAATAAAAGATGTCCTAGATCAATACGACCCCAAACAAATAGAATGTAAGCAATGGGTGGTAGATGAACTCTTACCGTTCATAAACAAAGAAGATGAGATTGCAGTCATAGGTGGTTGGTATGGATTGATGTCGCACATGCTTGCAGAATGTCTAGACAATACTATAATGGATTATGAACTAGATGCAATCTGTATTGAACTGCATTACAGATTAAAAGTACACGACAGTGTCATGATAGAGTTAAAAGATGGGTTAGAAATATTCGATGACAAAGATCTAAATGGAAAAGACAAAGTCATCATATGTACAGCATGTGAACATATTGATGAAGAAGATCTCTATGGTGCATTGTCCATGAAGAATCCATATTCCTTAGCTGTTCTACAATCTAACAATATGTCACACATTGACAGTCATGTAAACTGTCACTCCTCTCTTGATTACTTTATAGAGTCTTTACCAGATATGGAAATACTTTACAAAGGCACAAAAGTTTTTGATGACTATGAAAGATACATGGTAATCGCACGATGAAAACACTAATCTATAGTATGTACATACATATTCCAGACCACATGATAGAGGCGGAACATTCCGATTGTGAGATAACAAAGACGAAGACTCACGAAACAACTAACAAGATGTTGGAGAATTATCACTGGTTGAAGTCCCAACATGAAAAGTATGCGGAACTGTGTGGCGCAGATTACAAACTGTTTGAGTTTGACGATGATTACCTATCATTTAGAGAAAAGTTTTTCCTTGACAAACCATACATAACGATGTATAACATTATAAACTTCTATAAGATTTGGTTGCTTTATCAACACTTAGATTATGATAGAATACTTTATATAGATTTTGATGTAATTCCTACCACAGAAAAAAATGTATTCGAAGAACTAGACTTCGACTCTGGTATACTGTGTAGGGTGAACCACGAAGGAACTTACTCGACAAAAGATCTGGAGTCTCATACAATAAGATCGCCAAGAGCAAAGTGGTGGAACACCAGAGAGTTACTTCTGGACGAAGGGTTTGATGGAGAGAATGATGTATACAATACTGGAATTGTTGGTGCAACTCCAAAAAACTTAGACAAACTATCTTACTTCAGAGACTTTGAAGCATCTCTTGAGATGATGCATGAAACAGCAACGGATGAAACGTATCCACAAAAGATAAGGTCTATGCTTGGATATGATAATGAAACTCTGTTCAGTTACCTTATGCAAGTAAACGATGTTAAACTCAACGACATGTCAGAAGACTGGCACTTCGTTATGAATCACAAGTTTGCCTTTATTCCTGATAGGGTAAACTTAGTTCACGCAATTAATAAAGATTTTGAGTATGCGAAAGATTATATTCAGCGTTTGGTCTGATCTAGGAAGATCTTGGTCAAAACATAAAGACTCATTGATAAGAAACCATAAGGACTATGCTAGGTTCTGTGGTGCAGATTATCATTTGTTTGAGACAGATCTTGACTACACTGAATTAATGTTTTTTAAAATAAAAAAGGCAGAAGAACTTGTGGAGGCCTGTGATGCAGTTTTGTATCTGGATGTAGACGTAATACCTAAGACTATAATGTCTTTCTTTGACGCTCACGATCTAAACAAAGTTTGTCTGCACCAAACTCTCAAACCTGACTGGAAGATTAATCTAAAACAAATGATGTTGATAGATGATGACATTATGGGTAATGATTACATTTGTAATACTGGAGTTTTTGGTTTAAATAAAAAATCGTCAGATCTATTGATGTTCTCTGAGAGATTAGGAGAAACAATGAAACTACACAATGAGGTTGATGCTAACGATCTATATCTTCCAAACAATGAGGTGTACGTTTCTTACATCATAGAAAAGTATAATGTTCCTATAAAAGACATAGGCATGCCATGGAATTTTATTTTAGATAAAAATTTTAAAACAGTTACAGATGCTTGTTACTTCTTACATCAATCTAATAAATTATTCAAGTGAGGTGCTAGTTTGAATATATCCTCATCATTCATTCTAGCAATCAAACAAAAGTCTATCCACTTTAACATTCTTTCTCTTATCTCTTCTATCTTGGGATCTGTTGTCGGCTCTATACTTCTCATGTTGCCAATCCCACTCACCATAAGATTATCTGTCTTGTAGATATCATGTTTTTCTACATAGTCATAACTCTCAAGATAGTCAAAGAACTTTTTCTTTCCCTCTTCTATCTGGTGGACTGGTAGATATAACGGAGAGCAATACATTGGAAAGGTCACGATGTTTGCCATACTAATTCTTGCAACACCTTCTATATCTTTCCAGTAGTCTATTAGTTCTGGTAGATGCATCCAGTTATAGATCGATACCGTGGAGACAATTACTATTTTACGTTTAGCATATTCATAGTAACGGTTTATATTATTAACGGTCTTCTCAAAGTTGCCACCTCTAATCCAATTGTAAAGAGAACCAACACCATCTATACTTGCTTGGATATGAACTTCATCAATCTTATGCAATAATTCAATAACTGACTTAGTCACCAGTTGAAAGTTTGTACAGATCTCTACCCGACATTTAGGATTTGTGTCTGCGAGTTTCTGTAGTATCTTTATATTGTTTGGATCTGCAAATGGTTCTCCACCCTTGATTGTTAGATGTTGTAGATGTGGAACGATGTCTAAAACTTTATTGACATCGTCATCTGTCATCTTGTATTGTTGGGTGTGGAATTTATGGTTCTCATTTCTCCAGTGGAGTCCGATATCCACTGCTTCTTGCTCGTATGGTGCCCACTTTGAAGAGTATTTTCCACTACAAGTAACGCACATCTGATTACAAATATTACTAGTAGTAATTTCAAGAAAACGGATAGGTATTGTCTCACTGGCAATATCCTCTTTGTACGTAGGAAACTTAAATCTATTGTAGGAATCAAACCTAGCAATTCTACCTGCTTCCCAATGGACTTTACAAACATCACATTGTTTTGGAAAATCTTTTAATTTAAATCTTTCTCTAAGATTATCGTAAATGTCTGAGTTAAAAAACTCAGTGATGTTGTCTATATTCTTTATGTGTTCTACTGCTACATTATCCCCTGCACAACAGAGTACAATCTCACCAATAGGATTTATGGTGAGGCCCGTTTCAGGAACCATGCATTTCATTTTTTTAAATGATTTGAAATTGCGCTGATAACTTCATGAACATCTTTTGCCTTACGAATATTCTTCTTAAAATTTTTGTCAGCACCTTCTAGTTTATCCCATTCAAACGTTGCTAACTTGAGTAGAAACAGTCGTTCTTTATTTTCTTCTTCTGTAGAATCTTCTCTGTTGTCTAAGGTAAACATTAAGTTTAATAATTTGACAAGGTTCTGTTTTGTTACTTCACCTTTTGCTTCCTTTATAAATTTATCACCTTTAACTGCATTATCAATTGTTTCTTTCACAAGTGCATCGGAAAAGTTTTTTATTATTACTTTCTGTTCTTCTTCTAGTTCTTTTAGTCTGATATAGGTTCTTTCATACAATTCTTCTAGTGTTACAGTTCTACCTGTATCATCAATAGGAGTTTTCAAAAACTTCTCCCATTCAGCATCACCTTCTTCGGCGACAATGATATGACTTGTATAAGTTGTTGTGGTGAGATTAAACCATATAGACTCTAGAGTTGTTCTATCTTCATCTATAAAATAAGCATCGACAAACGTATGTCCTTCAATCATAATAAAATCCTAATAATTAAGTTCTTTCTAGTTTCAACCTAAAAGTGCTCTGAACAGTGATACTTCCATTCGGAAATTCTTGGGCACGATAATCATTCGCAGTTGCGGTTCTTATGTTAAATTGACCACTAACACCAGTCATTGATCTATTAGTCATAGCAGTTCCTTTTGTCGTTCCTGTACCGTCAAGATTGTAAGATAAAGTATTACCTGCACCATTATATATCTGTTGTCTTATCAATGAACAAAACAATTGATGAAACTCTGTTTGAGTCATTTCTCTAAGACCTGCAGGATTGTTTCTTCCATTACTTGTTTTGTCAATGACCAAAGGTAATCTATAAGTTTCTGACACACCATTATTTTTATGGAGATAGTAAGTGATACGATTACCAGTATCTTCGTGACTTTGATAAGTTCCTTCAGTGCCTATACTTCCAGATGAGTATAAAGTAAGTGCAGTAACAGTATCTTGAAATGCTACACCTTGTTGAGTACAGTTTGTTTCACTAGTAGATGTACTAATAAAGTAAGCACCTCCTGCAAAATCAGAAGTCGTTCCACCTTCTATGTAACCCACAACAGGAGTAATGAATGTGTCTATTATATCCTGCATAGACATTTCTCTTATGACATTGTCATGTTCCATGTAAACAGGTTTCGCAACCCAAAGGCCAGGATAGGTGTTTACAAATCCCACATTAGGATTAGTCCGACTATTACTCATCCTATCCCAATTGTAGATGTTTATTTCTTCTGGTTCACCAGTCTGAGCTTCTGTAGGGTATGAAGTTACTGCAGGCCAGTTTCCACTTGTGTTCCTTTTAGCAGGCCCTGATCTAAATCGAGTGTCCTGCATCCCACTCAAGTTACCAGTATTGTTACTGAGATACTGCACTTTCACAGATGGATTGCCCGCATAGCATCTTGCAATACGTTTATGAATCTGATCCCTGTCAGAGTCTGTATATTCTTTTATTGCTTCGTCATTCTTTGTGACTAAAGGCCTACGAACTGTCATTATGGTGTACTCATTGTATTGGATGTAGACAAGAAGTATCCTGCAAGTACTACATTACCACTTTCTTCCTTAATTGTCAATAGTTTTAAATTGTCTAACTCCAACTGAACGTTATTGGAATCATCCATATAAAGAGTTTGTACAATCGCATCATTGATTGTTGCTTCTTCAAAATGTGCACTATCGACACTTAAAAAGTCAACATCTAAGTTTTTAATATATGCGGAGTCTATGGTTGCACTATCTACAATTACCTGACCTGCATGAATTAGTTTGAAAGATGCAGAGTCGCAATTAATTCCTCGCATGTGTAGTGGCCCTGCAGACTCCCCAAACAGTCTCTCATTGATAGAATCTGTTATGTCACCCACTCTATTCAACCCTTGAACCATAGTACCATCATGTCCTATGAATGTTGAGTCTAAGTCATCTAAGTCACCCATAAAATCAGACATGAGGTTGGTCTTAGTCATGAATGTGCCAACTGCATCCGTTAAATCTACTGTTACCTTACGTGCCATGTCTTACCTCTAATTTAATCCAAAGTCTGGTGTAATTGTATCCATCACACTATCGTCCATTAATTGTGCGCCAAACCTCGTTACATTACTTTGGTTCTCTATTCTAAATTCTCTTACTCTATCTACCTGTACATTAGAACCAGTTTCGTCTGGATCTATAGAAAACTTGTTTATATATGCATCAGTAATCGTTGCCTTTTCATAAACCAAAGCACTGTCATTATCTAGAGTATCTAAATGTAATCTATTTATATGTGCACTATCGCAAACAAAGTCATATGCATTCGTGCCAGGCGAGTCACCTAACCAAAATGGTTTATCATTCTGGTTGAAATTTGGGCCAGGCATTGCATCATCATAATTCCATAGTTGATCAAGTTTAAGAACATTTCTAACTCTACCAGAGTCTACATGAAAGTTTGCAGTCACTGGTTTAGGCATAGGTTTACCTGCTTCAAAAAACAGGAAATGTATTTCTTCTGTAGGCCCACCCAATGAGTTCAACGCAGCGACAAAACTAGAATCTTGTCTAGTATCAGGAGGTGGGAAGAATGGGTTAGAGTCAAACGCTTGACCCAAATCATCCAGATCTCCTAAGTAGTCGGACATCTGTTGAGTCTTGGTTTTCCAAGTACTGATAGTGTTTGATCTCTGTACGGTAACCTTACGTGCCATTACAACTTCTCTAAAATTTGTTTCATCATATCTTTGAGATCGGAAACATCTTGTTTTAGATCATCAATCTCTTCTTGTTTTTTCTTCCATGCCTTTTTACGGGCTCTTGCTGCTCTTATTTCCTCAGTACTGGTATTCAAGACTACTCCACGTTCATCTTTCACTAAACCTTCATAACCATCAACTTTTCTATGTTTCATTATACACTCAATGCGATTACTCTTAAATCCTTTATACTTGGAACTTGTGCAGAGTTAGTAGAAGTCATAACAATTTTCAACTGAAACTTTGTAAAGGCAGGAACATTACCTGCTTGTCCACCGATTAGATATTCATATTCTCTGAAAGTTTGTTTATTTGCATCTGGGGGGTTATTAGATGATGTTGTTTGTTTAACAAAATCAACCGCACGAATATCTGTACCCTCATCACAAGTTCTATAATAAAGATCTATTCCTGCAGGTTTTGGTCTATTTGCGGCAAGAATAACTTTCAATCCAACTGCAGTCTCTGCAAGAGTTGTTACAGTTGTAATATGTTTTGCTGGCCCAGAAGATCTGTTTGCATTAGTTTCTGAGATAAAATTCAATGGAATATTAAATCCATTAGTTGCAGCGGAATCTTGATTATCGATCACATTATCAATCAATGTTATAGAACATCTTTGAAGATCGATGACAGGAGATACGGTATTCAGTGCCGTAGACATCTTGATTTCCATTTCTGCAGTCGATGCACCTACCGCAATCTCTGCATCTGCAATTGAGTCTGCAGCAATAACATAAGGATGTTCTAGTGCAAAGTTATTTTTATTTAAACTCACACCTGTGAAATCTGCATCTACTGTATAAGGTGTTTCTATACCTGCAAGGGATTTACCATTAGTACCTTTGAAAGAAGCATACAGATCAGTTCCATTTGGTTTTAGATTTGATATGAAAGGCCATACAATAGAGTATGGAATGTTCTTTGTACTTTGTACTAATGATCCACCACCCACTTCATCCGAGTCTGCGGTATCTGCGATTTTAAATTCAAATCCACTTGCATCTATACGAGTGATACTATGATCACCATTGATTTGATTTGCGGTGAACCCACCAACAGAATTCGAACCTGTTATAGAAACAGTATCACCAACTTGTAGTCCATGATTTGTATGATATACTCTAACATCACTGTCAGCTTCGTAAGTCCTGATTGGATTCGAATTCAATAGTTCACGAGGAACTGATGCATTTTTTAACTTGACAACTGGTAGAGTTGTGGTAGTATCAAACACTGCACGAACAATATCAAACTTCAGATCTTGTTTTTGGTTTGCAGAGAAAGTTGCACCGTTTTGAGAATAGAACAAACTACCTAAGTTGGGGTTTAAACTGACACGTGCAGAAGCAGAACCAATGATTTGATCATCTATTTCAGATATAAAGATCTCATACTCTGGTGTTTCTGCATAAACTACAATCGCATAGTCCCTAAGACCATCTAAAAAGATTGGTTCGTTAAAAGTAAACGCTGTTGCAGTCGAACCATCTGTAGATGTTTGCACCGCATTGTGAGCAACATAAACTGTAGATCCAGGCACAACTTCTACGTCAGAAGGTACACCATTTCTCATTGGTCTTAGATGTAGCATGACAGGAAGTTGCAACTCTGCAGTTGCAGGAAACGTATTTTTAAAATATAAATTTATTTTAGTTACGTAAATCCCACTTGTTTCGTCAACAAAAAATGATTGAGCAATCGGGTTTTTATTCTGTTGATATCCTAAAGAATTTAACATTATACGTTCTCCATACCCTTATTGCGTCTCATTAATTTACCAATACTTCTACATAATGGAACACCTATATTTAACATCAATCTTCCAACCTTATTATCTTTGTACTTCTTTGGTTCCATGCGGTGTGCAATGTGTTGTGCCCATGCACCAGTGAATGGTCTGACCCATCCATGGAAGTAAACCTTAGACAATAGAGATTCTTTCTCTATCCAATCTACCATTGGAACCGCCCATGAGTGGTAACCATTGAATACATCTGGATCATTTTCTGACATCCATATACCAAACTCGTGATCTTGTTCCCAGATCTCTTGTGGTAGATATCCTCTGCGATATAGTAGAGAACATAGAACAGTACCGTTATTACTTGGTGTGCTTGGAAAGGCCGCATCATTGTAGTCTTGGTTGTCCCCACGTATTGGTTTACCAGGCGGAGGAAACTTGAGCATAGTTTGAGTTTCGTTATCCCACTTATATGTGTTACCTTGAACAGTCGGAGCATTTGATTTATTACGATCATGGAGAGTTGAGTTATTGCTATTTCTTGTAGGTGCAGGTGATGTGACCGAACTCTTAGATCCTTCAACTTCTAGTATCCTAGTTGATTTTATATCCTGATGAATAGTGTCTAGTGTACCTTGTGCAGTATAAACACCTCTAGCAATCGTACCTGCAAGTCTTTCTTGATTTGCGCCAACATCCATAACTTTTATTTCATGTGTACCAGATCTAAATCTAAAAGAACTATTATTTGGTATCATGAAAGATATGTCAACTGACCCTGTAATATCAGTAGTTAATGTTCCTGAACCATCTTTATGTGAAGTTTTATTAGATAATGTATTACCGTAATCTTTAGTTGTAGAAGAATATCTTTGGAATGCAGATTCACGAACATAGTCTGACATGTTTTTACCATCCATGAACAAGAATACATTTGCGTTAGGTCTCATACCTTGTGCTCGAATACTAATAATACGAGATCTAATAAACGGTAGTAATGCAACCTGTAGAACTCGTGTTCCTATTATTTCTTCAACAACACTTTCTGATATAACTTTGTTCACAGTTTTAGTAGTTGTTCTACCTGAAGTTTTTGAGATGGTGTTTGTTTCATCTCCAATTTTAAGATCCTCTAGATCTTTACCACCCCAGTTCCATTCCCAATTGTTCCAGTTTGCAGCCTGATTGGTAGATAGTCTTTCACCACCATCAATAACATTCCTTGCTCCTATCTTTTTATCTTTCCACTCATCTGAAGCAGGAGATATTCGTAAGTTACCTGTAAAGATAGAATTTGAAAAAGGATTTATCTTAACTGCTTTTGTCGCATGTTCTTGAGTAATATATGTTGACTCAGTGTAGTCGATGTATATGTTATCACCTCTGCGAACAACACCTGTTGAGTTTGCAGAATCAAACATTAATCTTATATTGTCTTCTGTAAATGTTGGACGTAATATACCAACTGAAGGATCTATAGATGCAAAGTAATCTAGGTTTGTCACATCTGATAACACATGTGTTGTAAAATTATCTACAAAGAAACCAGACTTAGTTCTGTTTAGACCTGCAGAGTCTAACACTTCAAAACTATTAGTTGCAAGTTCTAACATGTTGAGAGAAGTTGCTTCTTCTAGATTTGAAATACGTTTCTCCAATTGATTGATGTCATCCATAGTGTACCTACGGTGATCAATCTTTTGGACTGACATATCGTTTTCATTCAACGTGTTTGGATAGAATGTAAAGTTATAAAGTGGTAATGTACTCTCTGGCGCCTGTGGGAACTGAGGGTTGAATGCATCTGCACCCCTTATTATATCAAGTTCACCGTCAGTATTGATTAGTAACTTGTGTGCTCTTGACAGATAGTAAGTATTGTCTGATTGAATTACATCTGTAGGAGTTGGTAAGTATGATATGTTTGTTTCTGTGAAGTTTCCAGAAGAATTCATTACAGGACGAAAGTCATATGCGTCTCTTAGATTTATGATCTCTCCGTTAGATCTCGTAAAACTAGGAATGTCATCGTAATCCACAACACCAGTGTATGAGTTAACTGCAAAGAAGTTACCTGCACCATGATTGAAATGATCAAACTTAACATATACATTTCCTGCAGGGGCTGATTGACCACCACTCAGTACCATTCTACCTAGTCCATAAAAGTTATCTCTCTGACCATCATCGAGTTTAAACTTATATGCAACGTCTGCACCATCAGAGTCTACAAGAGTAACTCTACTAACACTTTTAATGTCTGGTGTTTGTAAGTCTAAAAACTTCTGACCTGTTTGTGCATCTGTTTGTACACTAGTAGTTACTGTAGCATTCTGTGTAAGTGTTTTCGCACGAACAATAGGTGTTGAAGTTACACCATAGACATATACTTTAACAGCTGTTGAAATTGCCAACCCTGTAATAGTTGTTGTGTTAGACCCAGTGTTTAACCCACCAAGAGTTGAGTTGTCTACCAATCCAGAAGAGGTAAATATCAACCAATCACTTTTGTTAGTCAATGCATATGCAGTTGGAATACTTACAGTAAAGTTACCTGCACCATCAGTTGTTCCTGATCTAAGGATTTGTACTTCTATCTGTTGAGGATCTATAACTCTAGGTCTTTGACGTAGTGTATCATATACCAACGTATTATTGGTTGGATCTTCTAATACAATATTGTTAACAGTTGTTTGAATTGGGTTGAAGTAAGATGTTACAGATGTACCAATAGATTTTGCATTCCTAAATGATTGACCTGTGTTCATCTTGATATCGAATAAGTGATATCTTAGGTTTGCACCATTCTCATGCACCGCACGAACACGTGCAGTACCTATCGTTGAACCACCATGATTGATTGAAGAACGAAGATTCTGTACCGCAAACGTTTTAATGTCAGGGCCACCTTTGACACCTGTAGATTCAACATCAACAAAGTTACCATAGTCAACTGGCATGAATTCACCTTCAACCTCAATGTCAGAAGTTGGTTTAGGAACTCTAAAGTCAGTTGGTGTAAACCTAGCAGCTCTATATCCATTTACTACAACGATACCATCACTCGCTCTCATTATTAAATGTGTATCTGCAGAATCCTCTTCAAATGTGATACGGAATGGTTTTACGATATAATCACCAGAGTTTTCTTTTATTCTAGTTGCAACCATGTCTCTAGGAATAGCATATGCCATGTCCTGTTGAGCAACCACTGCAGAGAATATCGCACCTTCTTTTACTGTGTTAATATGAATAAAGTTCTCATCAGATGTCAACTGATCATCTGAAGTCAGTCTTAGTTT
>Ga0181412_1000831_pt1 | contig 12367 bp, 12 predicted proteins | sample 35SPOviralmetaG_FD_130113 | JGI IMG/M metagenome (GOLD analysis project Ga0181412, IMG submission 130113) | Marine viral communities from the oligotrophic San Pedro Time Series (SPOT) site, San Pedro Channel, CA, USA - 35 SPOT_SRF_2012-08-15 | ecosystem: Environmental > Aquatic > Marine > Strait... | reverse complement strand
CAAAGGTATCTGCGTCTTTGTAGTCGTAATAGTTACTGAACATTTCAGTTGAGATGTCCTGTAGCTTTTTTGGTATCTCTTCTGCGTGGTACTTTTGAGCTAACGCACGGTTGTAAGCCTTGGTGTAACCAAATAGGCTTTTAGCATCTGGGTCTAAGCCCTCTGTAAGGAACTTGTCGTATTCCTCGTCCGTCATTGTATTGACGTCTTCTTGGGCTTTCTTTTGAGAAACTTCTACTGCCGCACCGTATAAAGCTACGCCTCCCTTTAAATTCTCAGCTAACTGAAGCAGAGAGTTTGTTTTAGGGGTGTCCTGTACGGCTACACGGTAATTACCTCCGCTACGTATTGTGGGCTGGAGGTTTACAGGGTTAAGGTTTAGCTCTACCTGCTTGCGCTCGTCTGAGGAGCCTAATAATGATTTTAAAGTTTGTTTAGCCATTAGTTAAATGTGGGGCCTTTATATAGGCTGTTGTCGATTGGAACGTTTGGTGTACCAGCGGCGGCTGAGCTTCCTTGACCGATGCCTGCGGTATTCATTGCATTAAAAGCACTGAGTCCTGTCTGGGCTCCACTAAGAGCCGCTCCAAGGTAGTTAGGCTGAGCTATTGGTTTGTTAATGCTCAACAGGTTCATACGAGAGCGGTTAGCACCGTCTTCAAATCCAAGCTGACGGTTCATATTAGCGAACTGCATCTGTTGTTGAACAGAGAAGCTAAACTCTGCTTCTTTGCGTGTCATATCATTAATCAACGCGTCTACGCTTAGTCCTGCTACGCCTGCCTCACCAGCACTCACACGAGCCGTTGAACGAGCTTCACGGGCGGCTGTGGTGGACTGTTGGATACGCTGTGCCGCCGCTACCTTCTCTTGTCTTTCCCTGAGACGGGAAGCTGACATCTCGCTTAGTTGACGCTGTTGCTCGGCAATCGTTGCGTTGCGCTGGGCTTTCTCTTGGGCTTTAGCTTGTTGCCTCTGTCCAGCGATGGACATGCCTGTTTGAGCGGCTCCTAAAAGAAGACTTGCTTTTGTGGTTGCGCTTAAGCCAGCGATAGCTGTTCCAGCTTTACCTACGGCGGCGACTATGGGCGCTATAATTGGAGGACACATATTATTTAGAAGTAATTATAAATTCAAAAAAGGGTTGGTTGTTGAAGTCGAGTTTGCGGGTGAAGATTGCACCACAGAATTTTAGCCATTTGATAGCCAATTTGTTCTCCTCGTGTACGAAGTTAAAGGTTGCGCCATAAGGCTTGGTGAGTATTTGTATCCACTTACGGGACGATTTAATAAAGTCATATGCGTGGTCGGTCACAATGTCTGTGCCTAACCACCAGATGTACGCTAGGTTGTTTACCTGTCCGACACCGAACATTGCCATCGGCACACCGTCTGGGTCTAGAGCGGTAAGGGTAACGTCATCATTATTGAAGCCGTTCTCTAGGGCTTCCTTGGGAGTATGTCCCATACAGGCAACCTCTATCTGGTCAGCTCTACGCATGAACGGATATATCTGTTCTATGTGTTCCTTGGTAGCTTCTACAATAGAACACCTACCAGCCTGTATATTCAGTTTAGCCATATCTATTTGAGCGCGAGTGTAGGAAGGACTCAAACTCAGCACTCTGGAAGTTACTGGGTAACGCACTCTCGTTCTCAATCGTGATAGTCGTGCCTTTTGCTTTGGTGAACACAGGAAAGCGGAACGCGCCGCTGTCGAGGGTTAGTTCCCCAACGGTAGAAGCGCCAACAATATCTGGCGTAAAAACATTCTCGGTTGTGTCTCGGTGTTGAGGAGTAACCTTGACCTTGAAGTAAGCCGTCTCGTCAAAGTAAATTGAGCCGTTACGCACCATTAACTTGGCGGCATTGCTTGGGCTCTTTCCATTACCTGCTCTAGCTTTGAAGATTTGCTCAGAGAACGTATACTTCATACAGTAAGGGTAGCCTACGACCAAGTTAGTTAACTGCCTAACAGCTTTATTAAGGTAAACGACGTTGCCTGAAACAGAAGCTACAAGTAATCTTAACCCGTCTGCGGTGTAGACCTCAATAGCGTCTTTATTTTCAGGAAAGTAAGGTAACGTTACGTAGTTTTGCCCTGCCGCTATGGTTGCTTTTACAGCCATGTCTAGATTTATAATATTAGCGTTATTTTCTATACTCATTTATTAAACTCCTAGATGGTTATTAGGATACCTTGCAGAATCCGAATAGTGGCTCGCAAAGACTTTAATGTTATTGACGCTAATACTTCCTGTTGTTTCCGCGGACAGTCCTCCGCCGCCTCCGCCGCCTCCACCGCCGCCACTCGTCCGTGTTCCTTGGTCTAATACAAACTCCATCTTTTCTACCTGTCTAGCAACATTAAAAGTCAATGTCTGGGTAGTACCGACCGAGCTAGGGTCTATAGTATATATCTCACTGGGCTGAAGCTGGGCCTCAGCAGCGTTTTGAGGGGTTTTAGTTAATTGAACAGTAAATGGGCCTGTCATCTCTTCAACTTCAAACTCCACGTCGACAACAGAACCCGCTATTGGTTGACCACCGAGGTAACGTATTATCGTTGGATGGTCATATACGCTATAGTTGCTAGTGCTAAGATAGTGAGTCTTAATTGTGTCATAAGATGCTTCGAATCCTGTTGAACCTTCGTCGATAGTTAGTGAATCCCAACGCGGTCTCCAAGCCTGTCCTTGGACTGGTGAATATGAGGAGCCTTGAGTGTTGATAAAACGATGTCCCCCCGTCAAAGCAAATACAGTAGCGTCGGGGCCCATTCCATCAGGGTCAGCCGAAATTGTTCGGAGACCAATGGGGTCAAAATAAAAGGACAAAGGTAAACCCTCAAATAGTGGGTATGTGAATACTGTTTTGTCAATCGGCTGGAAAGGCACGACAACTACTGGAGGAATAACCCTAACCGACAGATTTGATATTGTAAGACTACCAGTATATCCCTCTTTAAGTCTAAATATCATACGGTCGCAGTCTACGTTGGGAGGAGTAAATATTACGATAACGTCATCATCGCCATAAACATAATTGTTACCCGTAGAGGGATAATTGCCTGCATTACCAATTTGAGTGGCGACAGGGATAATCTCACTGTCAGCTACGCTAGGTGAATTTCCTTGTAGAAACACCTCCCATTCGCCTGTCATCTCTTCGACTTTAAACTCTAGTCTGCACTTGTCTTCGGTGGTTACATTACCTCCGATGCCTCTAATAACATAAGGAGCATCGAGCTGACCAGATGTCGTCGAGCTACTGTGGTGGGTTTTTAAACTATTGTACTCTGCGGTAAATCCTGAGTCTCCAGTAGCAACTGTAAATGGGTCAAAAGCTGGTTGAGATGGTTCACCATAAACAGGAGTGTAATAGGAACTTACTGTATATATATTGCCAACGGACACTTCGTTACCTTCAGCATCGAGTGCTATCGTTGCTCCTGTTGTTGGATTCCAGTAAAGCGTATAGAACTCGTCTGTATATAATACGACCGTGAAGCCACCAAGGTCTATAACTGTATCTCCGTTGCCATCCCCGCCGCCATCATCATCGACGAGTATGGTTGGGTTGTTAGGCGTATAAGGAGTGGTAATTACTGGTTCACTGCCATAGCGGGTTGTACCAAGCGTCCCTGAATTAGACTCTATAGGCATCGCTACAAGCTGAGTCTGCCCGTGATGAGTGATAATCAGATAAAGAGCAGAGTCAATGAACTCCATTGCGCGTATCTCACCAGTGAAGCTAAACTTTGACCAAGCACTAAGAACCTTCTGGTTGTTATTCCAAAAGTAATTGTAGATATACAGGCACTCTTTTTCGTTGCCGCTCAGTAGAGCTATAATATCCTCAGCGGTCGTTCCCGCCATCTCTATTATATTACTAGGAATATAAGCAGGAACATGCTCAGTCACCTCAACCGCATCATAGGTCTCGGTGTTTGCGCTTAAAGATAACTCACGAAGTCCTGTGAACGAGCCACGCGTAAAAGGGAAGTAAATATAAGAACCAAGAGGAAGAGGACTAACTGAGCCCTCTAAACTAAAGTTAGTTGCAGGAGATACGGATACGGTCTTAGGCGTAAATAAGTCTCCACCCTTCAGTACGAACTGAACATTATCCGCAAACAACATCAAGTTCTCTTGGAAGATGGTAGCAGACTCTAGCTTAGTTACCTTAGTGCTACTAACGGTAATGTCGATTGGAGCCGAGTCCAACAGAGTTGATACTGTAGTTCTAAAGAAGTTAAAGAAGTGACCAGCCTCAGAGAATACCACGCTGTCATCTGTGATGAATCCTAAGCGGTTCTTGAAGAATACAATATCATTAATTCCTTGCCCAACGAACGAAGGGTTAGGGTTTGTTTCTTCGTCGCCTGCTACGCGTTCGTCAAAGCTTAACGTATCAATCTCAAGTATATTGATGTTACGACTTCGGATAGTCATTGGCATTGTGTTTACGTCAAAGCCGACGGACGTGTCAGGGGCTACGGTTTCTTCCCAAGCACCCTCTCCGAAATCCGCTCCACTATTAGTGGTGAATTTTACCCAATAATTATCTTGGTCTAAATCTTCATCTCCTACTATTTCTACTACAAAATTGTTAGGGGCTTTGATGGGAAGGTCAGAAACAGCGTCCATGCGTTTATACACAGCTTTAATTCCTGCACCGCCAAGCCCGTCTGATGTTTCTAAGGTAAAATCACCTGTGCCTGAAGCACGTTCAATTATAATACTATTGCCCTCTCTCGTCGCTGAAAGAGGAGGACTAGTAAAGGTAGTACCAGCGGTAAATATATTTCCCACGCCGCCCGCCGCAACTTTTAAGGGAACGGAAGCAAATGAACTAGTTAGAGAGTCATCAAATAGCGAAGAAGCAATGTTTGATGTATCTGCCTGCGAAGCATCAGTACTAAGTAGACTTTTAGTTTCAAAGCTTGAAGCTGTGCCAGTAATGGTATCACCTTGTACGGCGGCTAAAATCTCAGCATTATAATTACCATAAAAACTACCTCCTGAAACTTCTGTATTATGCTGACCAAATGCACCAGCATTAACAACGGTTGCTGAAGCTACACCGCCGCTGGCATTAAATGTAACTGATATTTCAGGCATTACATTAATAGAGGCATAACTGCGCGACCTTCCAAGCGTATTACCTAAAGTGCCCCAAATAAAAGTGAGGTCTAGAGTTGTGGACGTACTAGCAGGGTAACCTGAGCCCGCATTTGTTACATTTACATCAGCAACCCTAAATCTCTCCCAGCCTTTTCTGTAATAATAATCCTCTACAACCACGCTAAATGTAGCTTGGTCACTTGGTACAGTTCCTGTAAGGTTGCCGCCTACAGTAAGCTCGTATTTCTTTTGGTAATCCCCCTGAGCGATATAAACAAAACCCTTCTTAGCAAGAGATGCTGTTTTAGTTTGTGAGAGCCCAACACCAATATCCTTATTAACAATAAAAGTGCTGTCTGCTACCGTAAGTGCCTTGAGGCTTTCTTTGGGTGTCGCGGTGGTTAGATAACTGGGGGGAGTTAGAGGCGTAGCACTCCCGTTAATTAGGCACTTTATACCTGAAATAATGTTCCAAGCTTCGATTCCAGCCCCAGAATGAATAACTACATACTTCTCATTTTCATCTCGATTGATGAAATGAACAAAACTGTCTTCAGCAATAGCTGTATTTAACAACTTAGCAATATGCTGAGTATGAGGGCGCTTCCTTAGTCCATCGGCGACAGAGCTAAGAGCATTTTCCTGCGCCTCGCACTGACCATCAAAACGTGTTGAGTCTGGTTGTTGAGATACACCTTGGATAAGGTTTGGAACCGCTGTATTAATTAAAGGCATTAGGAGATGTCATAGTTACGGTTGAGACCTATTCTGGATGCTACAGCGTAGCTGTCAAATATTGTCCTGTCAGCATTATTACCTTCCGCATCCATAAGGTCAGCCCGTGCGTTGTATTCATCACGAGCGATGAGGGCTTCTAACTCACGAGAGCCTACGATACGTCCTTGGAATACCCGTGAGGCAACTAAGGTGATATATCGTCTTGCGGCCTCTGGTAGGCTTGTAAAGTCCAGTAGACGTGTCAGGTTCACCTCTAGGTTTTTTGTGAACACTGCGGTGTTATTAGAGCGGTCAAACAAAACGCGCCCTCGTTGGGCGATGTCGATAGATTTATCGGTTGTGTCTATCTCCAATATATCGTCCGATAAAGTTATTGTGCCATCCCCAGCAGGGCTCAGGGAGACTTTGAGTTCTGTGTTAAAGTGCCACCCTTCAGTTTGAACGGAACGACTTACTTCGTCCAGCACAGTGATAGCAGTAGCGGCAGAGATAGGAAGCGCTCTGGTGTTACTAATGCTATTCAACGGGCTTTCACCGATGTGTCCTAGCATTGAATTAACAGCTTCTAGCTTTGTTGTAAGTGTGAGCATATTATTATATAAATTTAAAAGTTAAAAAAGAGCCCCCAAAGGAATTAACCAATGGGGGCTCAGAATTAATTTAGCGTACTTCTACAGCACACTCAGGACGCAAGACGCCGTGTCCCATTGCATATTTAGCAACGAACAATGTACCTTGACGTTCGATTTGGTACTCGGACTCTGTAGCGAGGTCGAGGAGCTTGACTGTACCGATAGCTTCCTTAGTACCTGCAAGGATGCGGGTATTCTGTAGGTCACCATTGTAGCCAGTACCGTTAGAACCATCTGCGCCGAACACGTTGTTGTTCACGTTGGCAGTAGCTCCATCACCAGTAGAAACACCAGAGTTATCAACAGCAACAGTGCTGAGGTGATTACTCTTGATGAGGTTGATACCAGCGACTTGGCTGATTGTACCAGTTGCGATGTTACCAACACCACCAGCATCACGATTAGACGCAAGCGACACTGCGCTGTTGTCTGCTGTGATTAGGGTGTAGTAGTCCGCAGGAGTTAGGAGAGCGAAACGACCTTCGTCGCTTACATCCTTACCGTCGAGAGACTCAGCAACGCCATAGAGAGCGTCGATAAGTTCAGCCGCAGTTGCGTTAGCACCAGCGAACAACGAAGAGGAAGCACCAAGAATAGTGCCGTTTTCTCCGCCGATTTCTGAAGTACCACGAGCGGCGGCGGCAAGCGTCTTCATCGTAGCGATGTCGAAACGTTTGGCGAGTGCCTTACCGAGTTCCTTAGCATAAATACTGCGGACGTCGTAGTGGTTCTTTAGTTCGTCGATGTTTGCGATGAACGTTGAGGAGATGAGTACATCATCAATAGAGATGACGCGCTCAGCGTGTTTGATTGCAGACAGGTAACCATTACCAGAGTCAGCGATATTCTCGCCTGCTGTGTGGTATCCTGCGGTTGCTATTCCTGTTACAGGGAATTGTGCAGATTTGCCATTCTGAATGGTGCGTACCATGTGCAAATCCTTCATCACGTTCTGTTCTTCGAACGTAGTTAGGATTTCACCAGAGAACACCTTCAGGAATAACGCATTCACATCACCTGAAGCATTTACTTGCCCTAAACGAGAGGGACTTGTATTGCTATTAGCCATATTAGTTTATTTCCTTAATTGGATTAGTATTGGGGGTTAGGTGTCCGTGGGCATGTTTTGCTTGTCTAAGGTTATCCTCCTCAAAGGGCCTTACGCTACTACTAGCTTAGGGACGAAAGTTATTTCTTCTTTTTAGGAAAGCCCTTCTTCATATTAGAATAGGCTTTATCGCTCACCGTAGACTTCTTTTTGCTACGGGAGATGCCGAGTTTACGGCGACGATTTATGTTTCTGTATAGGCTCATATTAACATTTCCATTTACGAAGGGCGAGAGCTTTACGGGTCGGTCTGCCTTTGGAATCCTTCATAGGCCCCTTAACGCCACTCATACGGGCACAGAAGGAACGCTTCCTTGCACCGCCTTTGGGCTGTGGGGCTTTGAGATTAGAACCAGTCTTACGATTGTAGTAGTCTCTTCCTTTCTTGGAGAGACCCCCGCTCTTAGACTTGTGTTCTTTCCGTAGGCTTACGCCTTTTCTCTTTGCCATTTATGTAATCTTTTATTATTGGGAGGGCTCGGCTTTTATACCGAAGTAAATTCTTTTGTTTCTGGTCATCTATTGGGTTGTTTACTCGTGTCCACGCGCCACCACCGCCATTCCAAATGAACAGCAGGTGATTTACAGTTACTTCTTCACCACAGCTTCTAATGTGCTTCGAATAATGCGAAAGAACTTTAAAAGCGATGAGGAAGCTGAAGTTAGGGTCGAACGCCACAGTGTGCGCAACTTTACTGCCCGTGATACGATTGTAGTCGTCCACCATAACTTGATGGATTTGATACAGCCCGTAAGCACGACCTCCGTCTCCAACAATAGTTGGGTGACTGCCGTAAGGAACTTCCCATAGAGGTATGAGCGTAACGAACTCGTGTAATGATATAGCTTTATTTTCATTGTTAGCGTTTAACCATAGAGGAGCCAAAGTAAAAGCTAAGCAAAGCAAGCATGCCTTGACGCACTTCTGGTAGAAGAACGAAACCGTCGACGTTGATGTATCCATTTCGAGAACCAAAGATTAAAGAGAAAATGCCGCCCCCTGACTCTTTTTCAAGAGCCACAGGTACGTTGAGTAATGATAGTACAAAAGGCGCAATTATAACTGCAAATAAAATGCAGATAGCAATCAGCCTTCGCACCCAGACTCCACCTCGGTTAGCCGCCGCTTCAGAAGACTTGTCTGCCATCTCCTGTTTCTGGAGCATAGCATCAAGGGCTCTGCCTTGGGCTTCCGCTTGGGAGGCTACGAGGCGCATCACGAAACCTGAGATGCCACCTCCGAGCATGGATAGTAGTTCTATAGACATAATTTAAAGGACGTTGGAGACTGCTAAGCGTTTCTCTACGTTGTCGCGGAACGCTGGGTCTGATGAATAACGAGGGTCGCGCATAGCTTCAGTTACCTGAGCCGCTGACCCGAAAGGTTTAACAGAGGAACCGCTAGTACCGCCTTGAGATAACTCAGGGGGCTGACCACCAGCAGAGATGAACTGAGCATAGAGACCTTTGACAGCCATCTTAGCCTGCTCAATAGAGCCCGTTTCTACGATGCTGTTGAAGCCGTCTAAATCACTGTCAGATAGATTATCTGCCGCCCATTCGCCCATAGCGTTGTAGTTAGCATTGCCTCCTACTTCGTTCTGGATGTCCAAGGCTTGTGATGTGCTCATGCTCTCTTGACCCGCGATGTACGCTTCCACGAAACTACGGGGTAGCCCTGCTTTCTCTAGCTCAATGAAGGTCTTGTCAGTAAGAACGCCAGACTCAGCAAACTCTTCGGTAGCTTTTTGTACGGATGAATTGAGACTAACGCCTGTCTCTGCTTCTTCTTCGGCAGGGGCTTCATCTTTCTTAGCTTTGGATTGCTTGGATGATTGTTTCTTCTGAAGTTCATTGTAGGCTTTTGCCAAGTCCTCTGGGGACTCAAACTTCTCATCTAGCCACTCTGGGCGCTCCTCCGAGGCTTCCTCTTGGGTTTCCTCTTGGGGCTCTTCGGTGTTAGATTCGATTGATTGATTACGTTGCTCAGCCGCTTCTTCTTGCATGGCGGCTTGCTTTTCGAGGGAGACATTTTCTTCCTCGGTATGTTCTTGTACTGTTACTGATTGGTAATTAGCCATCTATTTGCTCGCTTGGTTGTTGTTGTTGGGCAAGGGATTGGTCAGACATCGCTTTAATACCAGCGGGGCCTAACTTCTCAGCCATTTGCATTTGTTGCATTTGCTGAGCCTCCATTGCCATTTCTTCTTCGGACTTAACCAGCCCATCGGTTTTGATACCGAGGGAGATTGCCCTCCGTTTAAAGTATTCTGAAACCTTGACGAACTGCGCTATAGCTTCAGGGCCTACCACTTGGGCGGCTCCAGCTAGGAACAGGTCTAGTTTCTGTAAATCATTGCCACGTCCTAAAGCTTCAACACCTGTAATGATGATGGGCTTCACAACGTCTTTAGGAATCTTAGGTAACTTACCCTTCTTATTCATTACCTCCATTAGACGATTGACCAATGGAAGTTGCATTTCACTGCTTAGAAGAGAGTAGAGACCACCGAGGGCAGATTCTAACTCCATACCTAACATCCGTATCTCTTCAGCGGTAACACGCTCAGCTTGGCGTACAGTACCACTGGTAAGAAGGAAGGCGTGACCTAGGCGGTCTTTGATTACGTTGATTGTCTCCTGTGCTACACGGAAATCGTTAAACTTGTTTACTTGTAGGGTGGTGACATCTGCCGCGTTGCCCTGTGTGATTGCACCGTTGGGACTGTCGGCGAGTGTCTTAGCTCTGGTTGTGCCGTTAGGGTTAACTAGGAATAGAACCTTTGAGGCGGCGGCAGAGCCTTCCACAATAGCTTGTGTGAGGGTCTCAAGGGACTGTAGGTCGCCGAGGTATTCCTCAACATAACCACGTCCGTAGTCCTCACCGTCAATACGTGTGAAACGCAGAGGAATAAATGGGTTCTTGTCTAAACCGTAGAAGCCTTCAGACTTAGGAATAACGTTGCCGTTGATTTCCTGCCAGACTTTCCAGCCCTTATCTTTACGACAGACTGCTGTATATAATTGTACTTCGTCATCTGAGCCACCTTCGTTAGCCCCTGCTACTTCTTTCATTTCCTCAGTGAGGCTCATGTAGCTTAGGGATTCCTTAGTGCAGATGTATAAAACATTACCCATTGGGTCGCGCTCAACACAGAAGCGGTCAAGGTGGAACACTCTTACGCCACCGTCGTCAGGGACGTATAGTAAAGCGTTACCAGTGACGATGAGTTGCTTAATAGCTTCGTGCAGTGCGGTACGATATGTACCTCTACTGACTTCCTCCATGAAGGACTCTTCGACCTGCTGTAGAGACTTCTCAATCTCTGTGACTAGCTCAGGCGGTGCGCCTTCTTGCTGTAGTCCATATTCGTCCACAGCGAGACGGAAAAAGGGGGCGTTGGGAGGTAGAAGTGCCAACAGTAATTTTGAAGCGAGGTTGTTTACTCCTCTTGCCCCAACGCCCTGAAAAGGTGTGTCCAATCGGCTATGTGCTCCAAAGCCTTCGTCTGTGCAGACGTATGGAAGTGTGAGTTTTGCTGAGGAGCGAGCGCGGTCTAGGTACTGGTGTCTCTTCCCCTCAAGGGAGGTATATAAGCCTTCAGCAGTTTTGTGTGTCATAAATTATTCTTTTTCTGGTTCTGGGAACGCTACGGACTCTACGGTTGTAGGTTGTTCAAGTTCATCGAGGTCATACTCAGAAACATCTAAAGCCCACATACCGTCAGCCGTAGGGACTGGCTTAGTCACCCAGCGTGTTGTTCCTCCAGTAGTCCAGTAGGGGAAGTTGCGCTCTTTACCTTCTTCGTCGGCTCGCTCTAGGGCGGCTTCTTCGGATGCGTATATAAGATACATTAGTAGATGTTGTATTGATTGTTAATATTAGCTTCGATGGCTGGACGGTTAGCTGACTGGTCGGTGTCGTATAAGATTATTTCTTGAATACTACCTGTAGCATAATTAGCCGCAGTAAAAGATACTCTTCCTATGATTGTATCTTGAGTAGTGGAAAGTCCTGCTGAAACGGATGTGTCTGTTCCTGCGCTTGCTCCATTTTTATAAGCAGTCAAAGTAGTCCCATTTAATTCAGAAGTCGCTAATATATATTGGTTATTACCACTCACGTTAATAGAACCATCTCCGTTATATCTGTGCCTAAATGTTGAGCCTTGCTGAATAAAGAAGCCGTCACTACCTCCGTCTCTGGTATCAATTAGATTACCATTAGATATTTTAGAAACCGTTAAGGCAAGAAAATCTCCAGAAGGTGAAAAGGAAAATCCAGTTGTACTTAAAAATTGAGAAGAACCATCAAAGCTAATAGCAGGAGCGTCACTCAATTTAACTAACGAACCAGAAGTAACAATCTTAGGTTGACTTCCAGAAGCCGCTTGAACAGCGTGACGACCATTACCTGACTGGTCATACCATTTGGACACCATAACATCATTGTTTTCTGAGTAGAATTTAACATTAGAGACTTCAAAGGTAACTCCTGTGTCTCCTCCTATTTGGATGTGGTGCTTGGCGCTCACCGCAGAGTCTTTAATCAAAGTCCCTGTAACAAAAGTCCATTCATCCTGCACCAAATCATTAACGGTAATTTTGTTTGAGGTGTTTGTTGCGTAAGGTCTAACATAAAAGTTGTCGCTAGAACTACCACTTGTGCGCTTTACATACGCCTCAAAGGTAACTGTCTTAGTTGGGGCTGATACGCCTATTCTGGTTTCATTAAAGGAATGATTAAAATAAAAATTGTTACT
>Ga0181412_1000830_pt1 | contig 12369 bp, 5 predicted proteins | sample 35SPOviralmetaG_FD_130113 | JGI IMG/M metagenome (GOLD analysis project Ga0181412, IMG submission 130113) | Marine viral communities from the oligotrophic San Pedro Time Series (SPOT) site, San Pedro Channel, CA, USA - 35 SPOT_SRF_2012-08-15 | ecosystem: Environmental > Aquatic > Marine > Strait... | reverse complement strand
AGTATAAACAGCATTGTTTGGTTGGTAAACAAATACACCACCACTAATACCACTTGTACCATTTATACTTGTACCTGAAGTTCCTGGTACACCTGATGTACCTGCTGTACCATTTTTACCTGAGGTTCCATTTGCACCTGATTGTCCTGATGTTCCTGGATTTCCTGTTGTACCTGATGTACCATTTTTACCTGAGGTTCCATTTGCACCTGATTGTCCTGAAGTTGTAGCTGAAGAGCCTGTTGTACCTGAAGTACCATCTTTACCAGATGTACCATTTGCGCCACTTTGTCCTGAAGTTGTAGCTGAAGAACCTGTTGTACCTGATGTACCATCTTTACCTGAAGTTCCACTATCACCATCTTGACCTGAAGTTGTAGCTGAAGAACCTGTTGTACCTGATGTACCATCTTTACCAGATGTACCATTTGCACCTGAGTTTCCTGAAGTACCTGGGTCACCTGTTGTACCTGAAGTACCATCTTTACCAGATGTACCATTTGCACCTGAGTTTCCTGAAGTACCTGGGTCACCTGTTGTACCTGAAGTACCTGCTAAACCACTTGTACCTGATCCTCCATCTGTACCTGAAGTACCTGCAGATCCATTTGTACCACTTACTCCTGAAATACCTGAACCACCTGAAGTTCCTGGATTTCCTGTTGTACCTGAAGTACCACTTGTACCTGATTTACCTGAAGTACCACTATTACCTGTTGTACCTGAATTCCCTCTAGTACCATTTGTACCTGAAGTTCCTGATTTACCTGAAGTGCCATTAGCACCTGTTGTACCACTATTTCCTCTAGTACCATTTGTACCTGTGGTACCTGATTTACCTGAAGTGCCACTAGCACCTGTTGTACCACTATTTCCTGAAGAACCTACTGTTCCTGAAGTTGCACTTAAACCTGAAGTCCCTGCTACTCCTGAAGTTCTATTAGCACCTGAGGAACCTACTGTTCCTGAAGTTTTACTTAAACCTGAAGTCCCTGCTACTCCTGAAGTTCTATTAGCACCTGATGTACCATTTGTACCTGAAGTTGCTGATAAGCCACTTGTACCTGATCCTCCATCTGTACCGCTTGTACCTGCAGATCCATTTGTACCACTAACACCTGAAACACCTGAACCACCTGAAGTTCCAGGGTTACCTGAAGTACCGCTTGTACCAGAAGTTGCACTTAAACCTGAAGTGCCACTAGCACCTGTTGTACCTGAATTTCCTCTAGTACCATTTGTACCTGAAGTACCTGATTTACCAGAAGTACCACTAGCACCTGTTGTACCTGAATTTCCTGAGGTACCACTTGTACCATTTGTGCCGGATTTACCTGAAGTTCCACCTACACCTGAAGTTCTATTAGCACCTGAAGTACCACTTGTACCTGAAGTTGAACTTAAACCTGAAGTTCCACCTACACCTGTTGTGCCATTATTTCCTGAAGAACCTACTGTTCCTGAAGTTGCACTTAAACCTGAAGTACCACTAGCACCTGTTGTACCTGAATTTCCTCTAGTACCATTAGTACCTGTTGTGCCTGATTTACCTGAAGTGCCTGATTGGCCTGAAGTACCTGATCCTCCATCTGTACCGCTTGTACCTGCAGATCCATTTGTACCACTAACACCTGAAGCTCCACTTTGTCCTGAAGTTCCTGGATTACCTGAAGTACCACTTGTACCTGAAGTTGAACTTAAACCTGAAGTTCCACCTACACCTGAAGTACCTGAATTTCCTGAAGAACCTACTGTTCCTGAAGTTGCTGATTGTCCTGAAGTTCCTGCTACACCTGAAGTTCTGTTAGCACCTGAGGAACCTACTGTTCCTGAAGTACCTGACTTACCTGAAGTTCCACCTACACCTGAAGTACCTGAATTTCCTGAAGTACCACTTGTACCATTTGTACCTGAAGTTGAACTTAAACCTGAAGTTCCACCTATACCTGAAGTTCTGTTAGCACCCGAGGAACCTACTGTTCCTGAAGTACCTGACTTACCTGAAGTTCCACCTACACCTGTTGTTCCACTATCTCCTGAAGTACCCTTAGTACCTGAAGTACCTGATAAGCCGCTTGTACCCGATCCCCCATCTGTACCACTTGTACCTGAAGATCCTGAAGTACCACTTACACCTGAAATACCATTATTTCCACTTGTACCATTATCTCCTGAAGTACCATTAGTACCTGAAGTTGCACTTAAACCTGAAGTCCCCCCAACACCTGTTGTGCCTGAGTTTCCTGAAGAACCTACTGTACCCGAAGTTGCTGATTGTCCTGAAGTTCCTGCTACACCTGAAGTTCTGTTAGCACCCGAGGAACCTACTGTACCCGAAGTTGAACTAGCACCTGAAGTTCCACCTTTACCTGAAGTACCTGAATTTCCTGAAGTACCACTTGTACCATTTGTACCTGAAGTTGAACTTAAACCTGAAGTACCGGCTTCACCAGAAGTTCCATTCGCACCTGAGGAACCTACTGTTCCTGAAGTACCTGATTTACCTGAAGTACCACCTACACCAGTTGTTCCACTATCTCCTGAAGTACCGTTTGTACCTGAAGTACCTGCTAAACCACTTGTACCACTACCTCCGTCTGTTCCGCTTGTACCTGCAGAACCTGAAGTTCCACTTATACCTGATACACCACTATTTCCATTTGTACCATTATCTCCTGAGGTACCTGAAGTACCTGAGGTACCGGATTTACCCGAAGTTCTGTTATCACCTGAAGTACCGTTTGTACCTGAAGTTGCACTTAAACCTGAAGTTCCACCTACACCTGTTGTGCCTGAATTTCCTGAAGAACCTACTGTACCTGAAGTTGAACTAGCACCTGAAGTTCCACCTACACCTGTTGTGCCTGAGTCTCCTGAAGTACCATTTGTACCTGAAGTGCCTGATAAACCACTTGTTCCTGAACCTCCATCTGTACCGCTTGTACCTGCAGATCCTGAAGTTCCACTTACACCTGAAATACCATTGTTTCCACTTGTGCCATTATCTCCTGAAGTACCTGAGGTACCTGAAGTACCTGCTTCACCAGAAGTTCTATTAGCACCTGAAGAACCTACTGTTCCTGAGGTTGCACTTAAACCTGAAGTACCGGCTTCACCAGAAGTTCCATTCGCACCTGAAGAACCTACTGTTCCTGAGGTTGAACTTGCTCCTGAAGTTCCTCCAACGCCTGTAGTTCCATTATTTCCTGAAGTACCATTTGTACCTGAAGTACCTGATAAACCACTTGTTCCTGAACCTCCATCTGTACCTGAAGTACCTGCAGAGCCTGAAGTTCCACTTACACCTGATACACCACTATTTCCATTTGTACCATTATCTCCTGAGGTACCTGAGGTACCTGAAGTACCTGCTACTCCTGAAGTTCTATTAGCACCTGAGGAACCTACTGTTCCTGAGGTTGCACTTGCTCCTGAAGTACCTGCTTCACCAGAAGTTCCATTATTTCCTGTTGTACCATTTGTACCTGAAGTTCCAGATAAACCTGAAGTTCCCCCAACACCTGTTGTTCCACTATCTCCTGAAGTACCATTCGTGCCTGATGTACCTGATAAACCACTTGTTCCTGATCCTCCATCTGTACCGCTTGTACCTGAAGATCCTGAAGTTCCACTTACAGCTGAAATACCATTTGCACCTGCGGTCCCAGATGAACCTGAAGAACCAGTTGTTCCTGAAGTACCTGATTGGCCTGAAGTACCTGGTATACCTGTTTTACCATTAGTTCCTGATGAACCTGTTGTACCTGAAGTTGCACTTGCTCCTGAAGTGCCTGCTTCACCAGAAGTACCATTATTTCCTGTTGTACCATTTGTACCTGAAGTTCCAGATAAACCTGAAGTGCCATTTGCACCTGTTGTTCCACTATCTCCTGAAGTACCATTCGTGCCTGATGTACCTGATAAACCACTTGTACCACTACCTCCGTCTGTACCTGAGGTACCACTTGAACCAGAAGTACCACTTATAGCAGAAATACCATCTGCACCATTTGTACCTGAAGAACCAGTTGTTCCTGAAGTACCTGATTGACCTGAAGTACCTGATACACCAGTTTTACCATTAGTTCCTGATGAACCTGTGGTACCACTTGTACCTGACTTTCCTGAGGTACCATTATTACCTGTTGTTCCATTATTTCCTGAGGTACCATTTGTACCTGAAGTTCCATTTTGTCCTGAAGTTCCATTTGCACCTGTTGTGCCACTTGTACCTGAAGTACCTGAAGTACCACTTGTACCTGCTAAACCACTTGTTCCTGATCCCCCATCTGTACCTGAAGTACCTGAAGAACCTGCTGTACCACTAACACCTGATACACCGTTTTGTCCTGAACTACCTGTTGAACCTGAAGTTCCTGAAGTACCACTTTTACCAGAAGTACCACTTTCACCAGTACCACTAGTACCTGTTGAACCTGTTGTACCTGAAGTACCCGCTACACCACTTGTACCTGATGCTCCATCTTGTCCTGAAGTACCTGAAGAACCAGAAGTTCCACTTATACCTGAGATACCATTTGCACCTGCAGTTCCTGCTGAACCTGTTGTTCCTGATGTACCGCTTAAACCTGAAGTACCATTAGTACCAGATTCACCTGAAGTACCAGCACTACCTGAAGTACCACTTGTTCCTGCTAAACCACTTGTTCCTGAACCTCCATCTGTACCTGAAGTACCTGCAGAGCCTGAAGTTCCACTTATACCTGAAGCACCATTTTGTCCTGAACTACCTGTTGAACCTGAAGTTCCTGAAGTACCACTTTTACCAGAAGTACCACTTTCACCAGTACCACTAGTACCTGTACTACCTGTAGTTCCTGAAGTACCTGATAAACCACTTGTGCCTGATGCTCCGTCTTGTCCTGAAGTACCTGAAGAACCAGAAGTTCCACTTACAGCAGAAACACCATTAGCTCCTGCAGTTCCAGATGAACCTGAAGAACCTGTTGTACCTGAAGTGCCTGCCTGACCTGAAGTACCTGATCCTCCATCCTTACCTGAAGTACCTGCAGATCCTGTTGTTCCACTTGTACCTGCTAAACCACTTGTACCTGATCCTCCATCTGTACCTGAAGTACCTGAAGAACCAGAAGTTCCACTTACAGCAGAAATACCATTAGCTCCTGCTGTTCCCGATGAACCAGATGAGCCTGTTGTACCTGAAGTTCCTGCTTGACCGCTTGTACCATTATTTCCTGTTTTACCACTTGTACCAGAGGAACCAGTTGTTCCACTTGTTCCTGATAAACCACTTGTACCTGATCCTCCATCTGTACCTGAAGTACCTGAAGAACCTGCTGTACCACTTATACCTGAAGCACCATTTTGTCCTGAACTACCTGTTGAACCTGAAGTTCCTGAAGTACCTGATAAACCACTTGTACCACTTTCTCCTGAACCACTTGTTCCTGTTGAACCTGAAGTTCCTGAAGTACCTGATAAACCACTTGTTCCTGATGCTCCATCTTGTCCTGAAGTACCTGAAGATCCACTTGTACCACTTATAGCAGAAATACCATTAGCTCCTGCTGTTCCTGATGAACCAGATGAGCCTGTTGTACCTGAAGTTCCTGCTAAACCTGAAGTACCTGAGTCTCCAGTTTTACCATTTGTTCCTGATGAACCTGTTGTACCTGAAGTACCTGCTAAACCTGAAGTACCTGAATTTCCATCAATACCACTTGTTCCTGATGAACCTGTGGTTCCACTAACTCCTGAAGCTCCATTTTGACCAGATGAACCTGTTTCACCTGATGTACCTGAAGTTCCACTAGTTCCACTAGTTCCTGAAGAACCTGCTGTACCACTTGTACCTGATAAGCCTGAAGTGCCTGAATCTCCATCTGTACCTGAAGTACCTGAAGAACCTGCTGTACCACTTACACCTGAGATACCATTTGCACCTGCAGTTCCTGCTGAACCTGTTGTTCCTGATGTACCACTTTTACCAGATGTACCTGATTCTCCTGATCCACTTGTTCCTGTTGAACCTGATGAACCTGAAGTACCTGATTGACCTGAAGTACCACTACCCCCATCTGTACCTGAAGTACCTGATGAACCAGAACTTCCACTTATGCCTGAAACACCATTATCACCTGCTGTTCCTGAAGAACCTGTAGTACCACTAGTACCACTAGTACCTGATAAACCTGATGTACCACTAGCTCCTGTACCACTTGTACCTGTTGAACCTGATGTACCAGAAGTACCATTCTGACCTGAAGTACCATTTACACCACTTGTACCTAATGTACCTGAAGTTCCTGATGTACCAGATGTACCTGAAGTTCCTGATGTACCATCTTTACCTGAAGTACCACTATCACCTCTACCACTTGAACCTGTAGTACCAGAAGTACCTGATGTACCAGCTTTACCAGAAGTACCTGATGTACCTGTAACTCCTGAAGAACCTACAGTACCACTTGTACCTGAAGTACCTGCTAAACCACTTAAACCTGATTGACCGTTTGAACCAAAAGTTCCACTTGTACCTGATTGTCCTGAAGTTCCTGAAGAACCAGTAATTCCAGATGTACCGGAAGTACCTGATGTACCTGTAGCTCCTGAAGAACCTATTATTCCGGATGTACCATTAGTACCTGATAAACCTGATGTACCATTAGTACCTGATAAACCTGATGTACCACTAGCTCCTGAAGAACCAACAGTACCCGATGTACCACTTGTACCTGATGTACCACTAGCTCCTGGTAAGGTTCTATATTGAATTTTATTTGTTAATGTATCGTAAGTAGCTACAGTAAATAGATCTGATCTTTCAGTAAGGGAGTCTATAGTTAAAGGATCTGTACCTTTTAATGTTAAAGAACCTGTTAATTTTAAACTATTATTATCATAATCAAATGTAAAATCATTAGAACCTGATAATTTTAAAGAAGTTCCTGAACCCGAAGCAAATTGAACATCTTGATCTGATCCCCCTGCTGAATCTGATTCAGGAATAAAAATTGTAACTCCTCCACCTGGTAGTGAAGTTACATCAACTCCTCCCCCTGTAAAATAAAAGGATTGAGCATAATTTACTTGGGAACCTGTATAATATACTTGAACACCCCCAAGACCTGGTAGAGTACTTAAGTCTATACTTTGAGATAAAGGAGGGTTACTACCAGTATAATATAAATTAATTTCATTCCCTGCCAGTGAACTAGAGTAAAAGAGGGATGAAAAATTTCCATCTACTTCATTGAATGTTAATTCAGAGCCTTTATTTTGCCTTAATATAATACTCATTCTTCTTTAAAATTTGCAGGGTTTGTATCATCTTTAATTTCTGTTGGGTCTGGTTGTTTATAATTATTAATTTTATTTATATCTGTTGTAGAAGTTTCTAAATTAAATACAATTTGGGATTTATCACTATATTTTTTAATAGCAGTAACATCTTTTTGAATTGTATCTGGTACTACATATCCATGTAATTTTAAACTAAATGTTGATTTTACTAACCGTTCACCACCAGTTGTAATTTCAAGTGGGGTAGCAAAACTATCTACTCTTGCTATAAATTGAAATTGTTCTGGATTTCCCCAATATGAATCTGAAGCATAATTAATAGCTTCAATTAATTTGTTTAGTTGCTCAATATAATACGTAGAAATAATGAAGTCGTACGTTATATTTACATAATCAGGCATAACAACCGCATAACGTGTTTTGGTTGGGATTGTATTATTTAACAAATCAAAATTACTATATGTATTTGACGGGTTATAATTTTTTGTAAATACCTGGAGGTTACTAGGATTATTAGCATCTAATTTATTAGACATATTCCTAACTTTTTCTATATTATTACGTTTAAAAGTAATAAGAGGCATCATTATTTTACCTTTTTGATCCCTATAATATCCATCTTTTTGTACTTGTTTCCATCTTTCAGGATTACCATAAATAACAGGCACCTTTTGAACAACACCATTTTGTTGAACTGTTGGTTTTATTACATTTTCCATGTAATAAAAAATAGCTTCATCAATTTCTTTAAACCCTAAAGAAAATGGTTTAGTTGTATCATCTCTAAAAGAAGTTTGTTCACCTCTATTAAATGTTGTAGGAGAGTTAGGATTACCAATCTTAGAAAACCCAGGTGCACCTACAGGAGGTACATAAGGTTCAATTTGAGAATTCATTATTTCTCTTTGAGTTTTTGGTACTGGTATTTTTCCTTTTTCTGCCATTATATAAATCTTTCTCTTGTAATTCCTACTTTATCTCCTGGTACATAATGAGTATTACAAATTACTGAAATGTTACTTCCAAAATCTTCTAAATTTGGGTTCCAATTTCCAGGTTGATTTGGATAATCAGGATTTTTACCCATATAATACTGATTTGATATAACATTATCTACTTCATAGTATCCTTCATTATATAATATAATATCTCCAACTTCGGGAACCAACTCTGCCCCATAATTATGGTCTGAAGGTGCAAAATTTGCATTAAAGTCTTCAGCAGCTGATAGTAAATCATCTCTAAGGAATTTAAATTTAGCTCCCCAGTTAAAATCTGTACCTAAATCTGTTTCAGGGTATTCTTGATCACTTCTTTCTATTAAACAATTTAATAAAACAGGACCCATAAAATATTTTTCTTCTGCTGCTTCACCATAAAGGTTAACTTTAGTTTCTTCTATTTTATACTTATAAAAGGCACATTGTTGGGTGATTATATCACCCATCAATTCTCTATTAACGTGTCTAAATAGACTTATATCTCTTGCACCTCCAAATAATGCCATATCTTATCCTATATAAATTGGGAATGGAACATTAGCTAACTCATCCTGAATAAATTTGCTTTCTGCTGCTCTTCTTTCCAATAGTTTTTCTCTTGATGTTTCTCCTAAATAAGCTCTTAACCTATCAATTAATCTTTCTTTTTCACCTGTAGCTGCCGTAATTAAGTCACCTTGATTTAATTTAACTGAATCATTAGGGATTGGGACAGTATCATATTTACCTCTAACATATCCTAACATTTCTTTACATAAAGCTAAAGCATATTCAAATATCCAACTTCTACCTATTGAATTAATATCATCATAGTTAGGGTTAGTATATGGAACATCATAAATGTTAGAAATAGTACTACTTTCTCCTACTACAAATGAAGCATCTGATCGTTCAGATCCTAAAATATATTCAAAATACATTTCTTTAACAGTACCATCTGGGATTGGGAATATTCTTAAATGGTTGTTATGCATTTCAAATGAGTAATTTGATCTTCTAACAGTATCACTCATTTCTATTTGTTGAATTACTTGTAAATCGTAATTAAGAGGCATTAATACAAAATTAATAGCAGGGGAATAACTACCCCAACCAAAACTATCCATCATATTCATTACACCTTCTCCAGTACCAACATAGGGATCAAAGAATTTTACAATTGCAGGTGGAGATTCATAAAATACCCTCATGATTTCTATATCATGTTTTTTATAATGGGGAATATTTTCTTCAGCCCATTTTTCTAAATCATAATCTTGTATAGATGCTGTTAATTGAACAGATCCTTTATGCCAATCTACATTTCCTCCAGTTCCAGCTTCAACACCATACTGTTCAGCCATTTGGATAATACGACCTAAATTAGGAACTACTACCGTATTTTCAATATCCATTGTAGAGCTATTTGCTCCTTCAAGAGTTAAATAATTATCTCTAACCTTATAACCATATAGCTCATTAGCATATACAGTTACAGCTTCTTCTAATGCCGTATAAAAATTATACTTCTGTAATTCGATATCCACTAAAGGATAACCTAATCTTTGGGCTGCAAATTTTGCAAATTTATCTGCATCTATCTGAAATTCAGGATCATTATCATAAAATCCAAAAGGTGTATCTCCTGGTTGGAATGAACTAGATCCGGGCCATATTGGTATGTTTGCCATATTTTTTTCTTTTATACGTTATCCGAATTAACTACTACATACTCTACATCTACTCTTTCACTAATAGCATACATTGAAATAAATTCAATATCTTGACCAAAGAAACCATTAAAGTTACTTCCTGTAACTTGAGGTCCTGAAAACATAAGTGATGATGTTGGTAATAAATTCATTGTCCAATAACTTCTATCTCCATTTTCTGTAAAATCATTTAATGTTAAGGTAAATACTGCGTTAGATGCATTTCCTATATCACTTCCTGTTACTGTTAAAGTTTCTCCTACAGAATAACCTGACCCAGATGTTGCAATTGTTGCTTGGAATATATTTGTTTCTATATTACTTGAATCTAATGCTGTTAAGGTTACTTCTGAAGAATTTTGAATATCTGATGGTTGGAGAGTTGAAGTATAATCTGAACCTACAGTTCCAAATCCTATATTAGTTAATTCAGCTTGGGTAATAGTAATTACTTGACCAGATTCATATTCAGTACCTATATTACTTGGTATAACTGTAGAAATTACACCTCCAACTGAAGTTACATTAACTGTTGCTCCATGTCCTGTAGAAGTATAAATAGCTATTTCTCTTGTTATATCATTTGACACTGTAGGAGTTAAACCATTATTAGTTAAAGCTGCTCCATTTATTAATTGACCAGTACCTAAATCTCCGGCTGCTATTGTTAATATATCTCCAACAACATATCCTCTTCCTTTATTTAAAACTGTTATAGAAGAAACTGTTGGTGTCTCAGGATTAGCTCCTGTTACTACTGCAGTTGCTGTTGCACCTGTTCCAGTACCCCCTGCTAAAGAAACAGTGTAGGTACCTGTGGCACAATTTGTAGCATTGGTAGTGATAAGTAATGAATTCCCTATGATTAATGACGATGAAATATCGATATCTAACGTTATCCCAGACCCACTAACACTAGAAGTTGTTGCTACCCCAGTATATAAACCTTCTACTCCTCCTACACCCCCACTAGTATAAGATGATGTTAAATCTGTTCCAATAATTCCTGAACCATCTGGGGATTTTGATGAGGTGAATGATACTGCTAAATTAGCTGTATCAGATAAATTAGAAATTCTAACATATTTTAAACTACTTGATGGAAATGTTCCTGCACTAGGATCTACACCATTTACATTAATTAAATCAATAGATGAAGTTGCTGGGATTGTTACAATTCTTCTATCTACATTAGTAATATTACCTAATGTATAAAAAGTTTCATTTGTAGTTTTTATTCCCTTAACTACATGCTCTTCCTTTATTTTAGTTTGGAAAGATGTGGGTGTGATTATTGAAGCCATTTAGTATTTTTGTTATAAATATTAGAAAAATTATTTCCAATTTAAAATTCAATAAAAGCATTATATTTTTATTTTTTTGAACGACCAGATGTGCCTGAAGATCCTAATTTTATTCCTTGAGCACTTGCTTCTTCATATACTTGAATTAAATCATCTACAATTGGATCTCTATGGTTTTGGAATAATGTTATACCAACTGCGTTTTTGATAGTACGCATTGCCTTATATAAAAACCTAAACCCAGATTCTCGTTTGGATTTTAAATCGGTTTGATGATCATCACCACATATAATCATTTTAGAACGTAAACCAATTCTAGTTGCTATCATTTCCATTTGGTCATGGGTTACATTTTGAGCTTCATCTACGATTATACATGAATCTAAGAATGTTCTACCTCTCATAAATGCTAAAGGTACAATTTCAATTTTACCATCTTCAATAAGTTTTTCTATTTTTACTTTATCATATAAAGCAAACATATTTTGATAGATTGGTTGAATCCATGGATCCATTTTTTCTCGTAAATCACCAGGTAAGAATCCTATCTCTTCTTTTGATACTGTAGGTCTAGTAATTATAATTTTTTCATAATGTCTTCTAAGGAGACCATCTAATGCAACTTGAACTGCTAATAATGTTTTACCCGAACCTGCTTTACCAGCTAGCATCGTTATGGTATTTTCTAATATTTTAGCTTTAGCTTCTTTTTGTTCTTCGTTTAATGTAATTTTGAATTTAATGGGGTTTTTCACTACTCTTTGTTTTCTATGAACTTCATCTGTGTGAGGTTTCGATGCCATACTTTTCATATTTGTTTATAATAACTTTTTATCAATTATACATATTGAAAAAAAAAGCCCCGCTTGCGCGGGGCTTCTTAAATTAATAATCTAGATTAGATTAGATAGAGTTTAAACCACTAACTAAGATCTTACCATAGAATTCTGGACGAACCACTTTCTTAGCGTAACGTGTCAATAGACCTTTACGTGGTGTGAAAGTATCTGGATCGTAAACCATTGGAGTCATGATTAATGGAATGTATGGAGCGAATACCGCACCTGCTTCCAAGAATTGACCACCTCT
>Ga0181412_1000828_pt1 | contig 12398 bp, 23 predicted proteins | sample 35SPOviralmetaG_FD_130113 | JGI IMG/M metagenome (GOLD analysis project Ga0181412, IMG submission 130113) | Marine viral communities from the oligotrophic San Pedro Time Series (SPOT) site, San Pedro Channel, CA, USA - 35 SPOT_SRF_2012-08-15 | ecosystem: Environmental > Aquatic > Marine > Strait... | reverse complement strand
CCAAATTCACCATATCCTTCATAACGTTTTTCTTCCCATTTATTACCTTCATTATCGAACATATAAACATGAACTCGATTAGTTGCTTCTGAACCGATTTGAGCATCTGAATCGTGAGTCATCCAACTAAACTGTCCTTCATTAAGTGATTCTTCAACTTTGATTTTACCATCTTTAATTTTCTTTCTAAGTGTCATGAATTTTTTCTCAGCACTACCCCATTTAGTAGCACCACCTAATACTCGTATGATATTGTAATAATCTCGATATCCTTGTTTACCATCAGCTATAGTTTTTATTGCAGCTTTAAGTTTTGGATTCTTATTCAAAACATCTACAATTTCTTGATCTGAAATTTCACTTTTTAGATATTTTTGAATTTCATCCGATTGATATTCTCTGAATTCTTTCTTTTTAATTTTGTTACCGATAATAGGCAACTCTCTAATAATTGCTTTGGCAGTTGCTTTAGTAGTGTCAATTCCTTTTTGTAATTTTTCGTCTGACATAAGTGCCATTCGACCTGCAAGTCCAGCACCAATAGCCATAACTACTAAAGTAGGAATTGTTAATGCTTCATTAACTTCTGATTCAAACATAAGAATTGTATTATATCCTTTTATTTTTCTATCTTTCGCTAATGCACTTAAACTTCCATAAATATTAGGTCCGAATCCTTTATCTTCCATGTGCTTTAGAAAATCATAAGATCTGTCTTCTGAAAATTCAGCACCTACAACTTTACCGCCTTTAAGTTCTATTGTTAAAAAGCCAGTTCCATATTTATATGTGTATTTGTTGCCTTTCTTTTTCCATTGCAACCCTTTCCATAATTTCGTTGTAAGGTCCTTTAATTCATTTCCACCAAAATCAAGTTTTCCTTGCTCTTCATTAACAGATTCAGCCAATCCAACGATTTCTGAAGGATGTACCGTAATGAAGTTTGATAGTTCGTATTTATAGCCACCTGTAAGCTTGTTTTTAATTCTCTTTAGAATACGAGCTTCTTCAGTGTTTTTTGATTTAGACATTGAATTAGCAAATTTGCCAACACCACCTTTGTGAGTTAGTTGAATTAAAACTTTATCGCCTTTTTTATAGACAGGATCTTTAGCTTCATTAACTACTGATTCGTTTTGTGGAACTCCTGCGATAGCTAATTTTGTATAAAGTTCACCATTGATACTACCAATATATTGATATAAGAAACCATACATTGGAAGTCTTCCAATCGTTTTAACTTTGTAACCTACTGCATCTTTGTTTGTTATTTTTGTAACAGCTCTTGATTGTTTGTAATCAGTTCCAGTAAATGTAAAAGGATCTTTGAAAACTTTGTTAGGTTTGTAATCGGTTTCTATTACCTCCCATTCATCTTGTAAAAGTTTCACTGTATCTCCTTTGAATAGTTGTGGATCTCCTTGATATTTTCTATTAGCTTCATTAACTGATTCTTTAAGCACAAATTTCTCTACATACACATCATGGGTTAAATCATACAATGCTTTAGATGATATTCTATCTGTGTATATTTTTATTACAGTATCCGATTCACGTCTATGATTGATATTCATATCCTGCAGTTTATCAATCATAGCTTCATAGTTTCTAGGTTCAACTCTTAATAAAGCATGTTTTCTATTATCTTCATTAACTGAAACCGATTCTTTAAGATCAATCATCTTTTTGAAATCAGGCCAATCTTCTGCAGGGACTCTCATCTCTTGATTATCATACTCTATGTGATAAGTTGACTTTTGGTTAACTAAACCTCTCAATACTCGACCTTTAAACACTTCATTAACTTCTTGCTCAACGATAGTACGAATTCTCGATACCTCTTCGTTTACAATATTACTGATGTCTGCTTTTTTCATATTAGTATTAGTATTTTCGTATCACCATTTCACCTTGCGCTCCTTTGAATACTCCTTCTTTCCACATATTAGAAAGCATAATTGACAAACGCGTTCCTTTTTGAATGTGAGTAGTCAATGCTTCAGCTAGTGTTTTTTCAAACGTGTTTATGCTGTTTGGAGAAGCTATCATGTCTGGATTAATTTGCAATCCTGCAATTTGTAGAGCTTTCATAATATCATCAATGGTTACTTCCATCGTCATGATAATCTTATCTTCTGGTTTCCAGCTTTGTGCTTCATTAACAAACGGATTGTTAATAGCAGCTAGTTCCATTAATCGTTGTTTAGTTGTCTTCATAATTAAGAGAAATCATCAATTAAATCAATAACGGCTTTATCTCTAACACTATCACTCTTACCGTCTTCAAAGTAAGGACCTTCGTAATCGCTATCACCTCTAAGCTCAACCTCACCCTCATGAGATTTGCCTGCTGCATCCATATAGATGAATTCTATCTTGGTACCCATAGCGTATTTGTCTTCAGCCATCTCTAATGCATCAGCATAAATATCATTATCCATTTCTTGAGGATCAGGAAACTGCATATCGGTATTTCCATTATCCATACGTGTGACTAAGATTGTGTTTGGTTGGGCTACTGCCTCTTTGAGACCTGCCATCTCCATTAGTCTCTTTCTTGTTAGCTTCATATATCTTCCTTTTTAACGTATATTAGTTTTTCACGAATCTTATCCCAGATCGTGTAATCCAGTTTATCTTTAGGTAATCCATCCAGATAGCCTTTCAGCCATGTTACGAATTCTTCTGGAGTAATATCGGTTGTATTGTTTGCCATTGTTTCTAGGTTTAACGTGATCCAAGTCCAGTGTCTAAATCATCATACGCACCTCCACCAATACCATCCTCTAACCACTGAGCACCATTATCAACTAACCATATCTCAAGATCTTCTTGCATTATATTTGCAAGTTTTTGTTGAAATGATGGATCATTAGTATCGATTGGTAATCCCACCTCTTCAGCTGATTCTTGGAAGTATTCAATAGCCTTTTCAAAGGTTACAGTCATTTGAATATCACCTCCTGCTGCAGAAGGAATAACTTTAGCATCAGCTTCCTTTATTGTTTCTTTTTTAGATTCAACAAAAGGATTGTTGATAGCGGCTAATTCTTGTAGCCTTGTTTTAGTTGTTTTCATAATTAATTGTTCTGTTTAAAGGTGTTTAATTGCATACGTAAATGATCTTGGAACATATCGAAATTATGTGCTCCATATCCATCCTCCAACATCAACGCTACAGCATCAGCAAAAATCTTATAATTCATATTCTCGTCTATTCTGAAAATTGCCTCAGAGATTGCTTGATGTAGCTTATTAGCTTTAGGATCCATGTTAGTAATAGACTCTCCTAAAGGTCGACCTTCATCATCATACCCTCCAGGCATATCCTCCTCATCGTGCTTCTGCTCCTTATCTGCATCATAGAACTTGTCCTCTTCTTTGAGACCAGCTCTTTCCATTAATGTTTGTCTATTCAGTTTCATTACATTTTTACTTTAGGTAAGAACGAGCTTTCAATAATATCGTCCATTGCTTTAAACAATTCCATCTCCTTCATAAGTGCACCTACTGCATCATTGTCGTCAGTGTACCACTCTTCCATTTCATCATACGCGTTATCCAATAGACTCCTCATTGCGATAAGAGCCTTGTCCAGCGTTTGGTACTGCTTCTTGATTTGTTGAGCCGTGGCGCGTTGTATGCCGCGCGTGTGATTTGGCTTTTCCCCAAATCCGTTATCCGTTAGGAACGCTTTATTCAATTGGAGCTCTCTGTCCCCATCCTGTGAATCCCGATTGGTACTAATACCAGCTCCCGCTTGTTGGAATTGGGTTTCGTATTCCTTAAGGCCTGCTAGTTCTTGTAGTCTACTTTTCTTCATAATTTAAAATACTATATTATACTCTTCTCCGATATCCATGAGCGCGTTTAATAGTGCATCATTCAATATTCTTTCTTGTTGCGAGTTGAGACCTTCAAGACTTATGCCGGCATTAGATAACGACGTATCAGTCTTGAGCTTATCTACTAACTCATTAGCAATGTCTTCTATGCCATACTGGTTCTCATTGATTCCAGCCAACTCTTGTAATCTGCTTTTCTTCATGTCTTATAGTACTGATCCAATGGCACTCTCGTCAACTAGCGTTTGGATACCTTTGTATATTTTTAACTCGTTCTGCAATACTGCTATTTGATCCATATCCTTAGGATTAATCCTTGCGTGCAGCTTAATAGCCTTCTGGAGATCATTAATAAGGTTAGGGAGATTATCAGTTAATGCGTAGTACCCATCCTCGATAGCTCCAAGGAGATCCTCAGATGTCATATCGTCCTGACTATCATTCATTGCAACAAGTGCAGCCTTTAGTGCTTGTGGATCGCTCTTACCTGGAGCGGCTTCTTTTAGAGACTCAGCATGCTTAGCAGTACTGGATTCTAGGGTAGGTAGGGCTCCGTTCTCATCACGTTCCCACGCGTATCCTTCATTCAATGTTTTCTTGATTCCGGCTAATTCTTGTAGTCTACTCTTTTTCATTATTTCATTTTTTTTAGAATGCTTTCTACCGCCACAATATGTTCTGACCAAAACCCAGGACTATCTTTCCAATCGTTTAGCTTTTGTTCAAGTAGATACTTTAACTTACCCGCTTCTTCTGGAGTAAGTTGTAAAGACGTTGATTCATTGATTACAGATTCAGAGGCATAATCTGTCTCTAAATCACCATGGAATTTGGATCCACTTAATTGCTTCTTCATTTGTTCGTCCATACCGAGAGCTTCTATTATGAATTGCAAGGTTTCGCCGTCCACTGTTTCCCCTGGACCGGTTAGACTACCTAGTGTCTTAATCACCATATCAACCTTGCTTTTTACCTGAGGGTCTTTGATCCAGCTTGTATCACCGCCAGCTTCTTGTAGCGCGATATTAGCCAATTCCATTAGTCTACTCCTTTTCATATAGAGATTTTTTTTGTAATTTTTTTTATTAACTCTTTCATATAAATAGTCCCTCTTTCCCAAATACATACAACAATACGAAGTATTGGTGATGTGTCTAATATTCTATAGCAAAAAAATTGGCATCCAAATGTGTGTAGGTTTAGATCCCGATAATATGGCATATAAGCTACCGTTTTCACGGTATTATAACACCCTGATTCCCAGGGATTTACGCGGTAAAACAGGGGGATACCCCCTGCGTATACTGCGTTTTCACTATGGGTATACCCCCCTATTCCACGCATGAATATATGGGGGGTACCCCTATGTGTTTGTCCTACCATGTGCTTCTATCTCCTCTCTTACTAGTGTATACTTTACTCTCGTCAAAGGCATTGGCACTCTTCCTTATCATATTGCTAAACCAATTTGTGTACTTGGCTTGCCTCCATGCCTCTCTTACTGTAGGGGCTGGGGGAAGTAGTAGCTCTGGGTCTACTATGCTCCTCCCGTTCCCATCTACTACTGCAAAGCTATCATCGTGCCTTCTAATGGTATAAGCTCCCGGAAACCGTTTCTGTATGAATCTTTTCACCTTTGCAAACTCCCTTGCCTCTGGTGACATCTTAGATCTTCCCATTAGTGAGTCTCTTCTTCTGCTTGATCGTTAAACAAGTTCTCGTCTGTTCCATCTGATATGAACTTCTGGACTATCTGTCGCATGAATGTTCTCTCTGACTGTAACCCTCCCTCTTCTGAGTATAGTGGGTAAATCCCTACTTGTGCTACTTCACCAAGTGAGAAGCCATCTACTAGTAATCCTCCCATTTCAATTACTGATCGGGTAGAGATCATAGTACTGATCTGTGGTTGATCACTCTGTATCTCATCTCTTGTTAGCTTCGCTATCTCTGCGAGGTTCTCTGCATCTGATACTTCCATGTCTGGGTAGACCTTCTGTAGTAGTGAGGTTTCCTGAGCTTCAGTTAAGAAAGGAATCTCTGCGATAGTGAATCGGTCAATCAATGCTCGGTCCATTACTCTTACTGCAGTATACTCAGCTCCTAGGTTGGCTGTACCAATGAATGATACTCCTTCCGCTACCTTGATAGTAGGAGCTCCAACAGCCTCATCTAATCTGATGTAACGCTGTCCTGGATCCAATACTGTCATTAATATGTTCCAAGCTTCTGGATGTGCTCTCGATACCTCATCTAATAGTATCACTGTGTTAGGTGTCTTCAATGCTTTCACAAAGGCAGACTCGTTAAAGAATGTCCCTGCCTCTTTAGAGAAGTGAGTGTTCCCGATAAGGGTTCCTCTAGGATCTTGAGTGGCTCCTAAGTTAATATAGAAGAGCTCTCGTCCCATTGCCTTAGCAACTGCAATTGCAGTCTGTGACTTACCAGTCCCGGTAGGTCCAGTTAGTAGCATGTTAGCTCCTCTGTATACATTACGACAGATGAACTTCCAGTTAAGGTCCTCCATGAATAAAGTGTCAGGTCTCTTGTCCACACAAGTGGAAAGGAAAGCCATTACATCATTCTTCTTCTCTACCGGCTTCTCTTCTGGTAGGGAGGAAGTGTTAGCAACCTGCGTCCAAGCAGAGTTCTCAGTCTCCTTGTACAAATACATTTCTTTGTCTAGTGCATTCTTCAATGTGGCATAGACAATTGACCGAGTGATGTCTTCACCGGTCCTAGCATCGAACGCCCTGTTCGACATTTTGCCTCCTTTACCTGGGGCTCTCTTTACTTGGGCTAATAATGGATATTTCATGCGTGTTATATTTGTTATTAATTATCTTTCTTTACATAGTAAAGATCAGGAACCTTTACCGTAATTGCAACTTTTTCTGCAATTATTTTTAAACTTTTTTACATACATCTGTAGCTCTCAGACTGTCTCCAACCCTCGTAGAACTCCTCTGTACACTCTGTTAACTCTGTGAGTGGGATCCTTTTGTGAGTACACTTGCCTCCCCATATGGTAGCAATGTTAACCCACTTACTATTGATCCGACTGATCCTTCCCATCTCTTTGGCAGGGACTAGTGTGAACTCACAAGAAGCTCCCTTCTCGTACTTCCTCCGCATCTCTCCGTCCTGGTTGTTAAAGTGGACGATCATTCCCTTTGCGATCTCTGTCCCGTTCTTGTCTTTATAAATCTTGTCAGTCATATTGTAAGTATTAGTTGTGTTTCTCTCTCTCATTACTATAGTAAAGACCACCCTTATTATTCAGATTTGCAACTATTTCACCAAATATTTTTTGTAGTTATGAACAAAGTTATGAACGCGTTTGGGTCTTGTATTACTTAATCTCCCCACCCTAGAGGGACGATCGTCTCAGATAGATCTACTCGATCCACCCCTCCCTCGATCCTCTGTCCTCCCTGAGTACTCTGAGTCTCTGAGTATGTCTAGGACGGGGAGACACTGGGGGGGCAAAGCGCCTATGTGCATAAATTCTATACAAAATATTTTGCGGCCTCGCTTTAAATGTGTATTAGCTACCCGATTCTACTATAGACACTAAAAGGCTATCCCTCCCTATAGTGCATAAAGTATACAATGTTATTATATCGTATCTAGGTACGTAGTGTATAGAATATACAATATGGGAGATTGGTACAATTTGGTGCAAAAGGAAAACCCTGCCTTATAGGGGCAGGGCGCCTTACATGTCAAGCCATTTAACTTCGACCAACCCCTCATTCCGGAGGCATGTCCGTATCTCTGGTCCGACTGGTATATAGTACCTAATGGTCATATAGTCATACGTTAGGTCTAGTAGATGTTGACTCTCAACACAATCGCTTCCAGGTTACGCAAGTACTTAGGCTCTCACCTCTACTGTATAATGTACTCGACCACTCTACTGATCATCTAGCCACTTAAACTAGTTCGCCTTCAACGTAGTGTCTCTCAACTACTTCCGCCCACGTCCAGAACATTCAGATCTCTCCTGCCTGGTAGGACCTTTGGTATAGCTCTTCAGCTATAAGTCCCTTGAATCCAACACTGTCTACTACAGTCCACAACATGCCATGAGTGGTATGGGCTTGTGAGGTAACGACTCCTCTTCAATCATGCCAAGCAAACACTAGCCCTAGTCATTGGGTCTTGTTCTTTCTTTTCATTATCTTATTGATCCATTTCATAAAGCTTCCCTCCTTATCATTAGTAAGGCCTCCCACTGTATATACTTTATCATGCTCTGTTGCTTCTCCTTGATTGTCTGCTCTCTCTAGGAAGTCTTGTATGTCTGGATCCTCAGTCCATTCTTCTTCTTTACTCATCTTTGTTTTGGTTTAGTATCAACTATACGCCATTGTTCACCATCACCTAGATATAATGGTTCCTCTATGGTCTTAGCTGAATAGAAGTAATCTTTTTTCCATTGTAAAACACCATCAGGCTCATAACCGTTTCCCTTCAAGTATCTTTCAGCTCTTAGTTTAGTTTCAAAGTACATATGATCCTTACATGTATGCTTACCATCATAATGGATAAACTCTATAACTGTTATTGTTTTATTGCTCATAAGTAATCTTCCCTCACTGTTGTAGTGCCATTGATCTTATCTAACATCTCTATTCTTTCCACGGCATCAACTAGATTCCTCAATGCTTCCTCGGCATTGTTATAGAAGTCTTGCGTTGAGTGATCACCGATCCCTACGGGATGTTCGGACAATAGATTCAATGATAATTGTGCCTTTGACTTGTCTGCTTTGGCAGAGTCCATCAACATGTTCCATAGTTCAATCTTCATTTGCTCTTTGTTTTAGTGCATGCAACTCTTGATTGTTAAACAGTGTTAACACGGACCAGAATATAAGTTGACGTATGTCTTCCGGATACATCACATAGTTGTACAAAGTCGTTAGCATGCATGCCATTACTAATAAGGTATAAAATGTTTTCATAGTTTCTATTTTGTTTTTATTGTTGTTCTAATCGTCTAGTCTGTGTGCGTATAGTAGTACAAGGAGGAGGGCTGTTGCTACTATGCTTAGTATTATTTGTTCTTCCATCACTTCACCCAATCGTTGTATGCGTGTATGTACGCGTCTACGATTGACATTTCCTTATCACCTTTTTCAATTTCTCGCGCGACGGATTGAATGACCTCCTCCCTCAAACCATGCGCGTCGGCTTCCTTGAGGATCTTTTCGATGGCTTCGTTGTCGGCTGTTCTTCTTACATTCCTTACTAATGCATAGTGTGGTATGTTGACGTTATCCCATACATCCATCCAGTCCCATTCTCTTCCGCTATTGATCATCTTTGTTTTTTAAAGGTATTGCTTGCATGGCACTACCACGTCCATTACTATATATTACAAACTTGTATCCATCCATCTCAAAAGTTTGTAAATATCTTGGATCAGCTTCACTCTTGTAACATTTGACATCAATCATTTCTGCTTTGTCCCATGCAGCATTTCGTTTTTCTGCTATTTCTAGTTCTTTACCACACCCTACTAATAAGAGTGCTATTAATAATATTCTAATCATCTTTGTCCTTTTTTAGTTAGCCATGTTAGGGATCGTAACATCTGTGTTGGTATCTCTATTATCTGTCCAGCACTATCATTATACTTTCCCCAATTCAATCCTTTCCTCTTACTATGATTCTTCTCCACTTTGAAGTATCCCCACTTGTCATCGTATCCAAGTAAGCGAGCTCTGAATGTTGGTGAGATGTTTGTTGCAGCTCTCTTGCCAATCATTGTGTCTAAGTCTTGCACTACATCTATTCTAGGTGTATTGCGTCTTCTTTGGTCTGGATAACAATTACTCATAGTTTACTTGTTTTAAGCTTTTTGCCCATATTGCTCTAGCTATTTTGAAGTCTGATAATACTCCTAGCTTCAAGTTATATTCCTTAGCAATCTGACTCAATGCTGGTGCTGCTTCTGAAAGTTTAGTAGCTTGCTCGTATGCTGTAGGTGAAGGTAATCCACTATATTCACAACGATTTAACTCTTCCATTGCTTTACCAAACGCCATATCAAATGCGTGGTCTTCCATGTCTTCTAATTCTTCACTGCTCATATTGTATCTCCATTTCTGCTAAATAAGATCCGAGTATTTGGTTGTCGTCTTCCAACCTATCAATCTCTTCATTAATTGTAACAAGTCTATCTACTACCTCTTGCCGCTCATCTTCTAGCAGTTTGACGTACTGCTCCAGCTCTTGTATATAATCATTCTTTGCATTAGCAAGCGTTTTTGAGTACTGTATTAATCCAATACATCCTACCACAACAACAATCATCAAACCATGTCTCCATACGAAGCTCTTGAAGTCATTCCAATATACCTTTCTCCACTTACTCATAGTCCTAAGCTGTTAAGTCCAATTGCTAGCAAAGTTGTAGCAACTGCTCCAATAATCACTCCTATGAAAATTCCTCGTAAGAAAAATTTTTGGTGTGAATCTCCTAACGAACCTTGCTCCTCGTCATGCTTTTCAATTGCGAGTTCTACTAGACGTATGAGTGTGTCCTTTCTCAATCTTCTGTCCAACTCTACTCCATACTTTCTAGCAAGGATTTCTAATTCTCTTTTACTCAACTTTGAGTAGTCTTTAATTACTGGTGCTTTCATGTTATTTGTTTTTACGTTTTTCATATGCCTTAATGGAAAGTCCTAGTATTAAGACACCCAGCATTGATAATAAAATTGTTGTACTAATTGTATTCATTTTAACTTATTTAAAGAAAGGAGGACTTATCACCACTCTGGTTGCCTCCTTATTGTTACTTATTCATTAACTCTTTGTTCATGTGAGTAGCAATCGCAGTTGCATTACTAGCATCTGGAAGAGCTTTACTTTGCTTCGCTCCATACATCTCTTTGAATTGACCGAATCCGTATCTGTTAGGATCTCCAAAGAAGAAACCTACATGATTGATTCCCAACTCATTGTTGATTCTCTTTACTTGTTTCTTAGTATGGTAAAGAGCGTTACGTCCTCCATAGTTACCACACCCTGGAGATCCATCACAGATGTTGATTAAGTAACTATCACACTCTTCGTTAGAAGGAGTTAGTAAGTTCTTCTTCAACATAGCTTCTAAACACAATCCCTCTGGAGTCATTGAGTTACAATCGTAGATGTTAAGTAGACTAGTTAAGTGACCTAATCTGTTAGTTCTACTATCGTAAATGATAGAGACAACTGGAGTATCATTGTGATCTGTTTCTCTCATACTCACTTGAAGTTCTAATCCGTCAATCATACTAACCGCTTTTCCAATCGCAGCAGCCATCTTGATTGAGTTTTTCCATCTCTCACCTCCCATTGATCCAGAAGCATCAATCGTTAAGTGAATGTTAGCTTTCTTATACTTCTCGATATGAATCTGACTGAAGATATTCTCGATACCATAACCAGCATGAGCAAGTCTCTTGTTATCGATTCTTCCACTTCTTAATCTAGTAGTCTCTAACGATCTTGACTCTCTACGAGTAAGAAGCTTTCTTCCAAGCATAGCTCCTAACTGAAGACCTTCGTTTACTTGCTCTACGTTTTCCATAATTCCACCACGATTATTATAAGATAAGCGATTCAATCCAGCTGGACCGTCATAACCTTTAACAACCTTCTGAGCATCTTTCTGCTGTTGAGTAACTGACTCCTTACTGTAGTAACTTCTGAATTCATCCTTATCTCTAAGCTCTGCAAGATACTCATTAGCTTTTGTTACAGCAGCTATCTTATGAACCTCTTTATCTAATCTGTAGATCAAACAATCAGTCTTCTGACCACCTTCTCCGACTGGAACAAAGTCTACTTCTGAATCTTGTAGTTGAATGATCTTCTTAGAAACACTCTTAGCGATCTGTTTCTTGTTAGTCTGTTGATTCACTTGTTGTTTAGCTTCTTCAAGAGCTTTCTGAACCTTAGCTTCTTCTTGAGGAGTTAGATCTTGCATTTCTGGACCTTCATTTCCTTCCTCATCATCAGTACCACCCTCTGCTCCAGGAGCTTCTTCATCACCTTCAGATCCTTCACTCTCAGTCTCTTCCTCTTCCTCTTCTTCGTCAGAAGAATCTGGACCTGGACCTGATTGAGTATCTTGCTCTTCTTGCTCTTCATTATTCTCACCCGCTCCTGACTGCTCTTCCTCTTCTTGACTCTGTGCCTCTTCGATAATTTCGTTAATCCTAGCGACAACTTTCTTAGCAAGCTCTAAAGCAGCTTCAGTATCTTTCAAACGACTAATGTTATTAACATCAATCAACTTCGTTATCTCAGTAAGACCGACAATTCTTCTAGAATCATAAGCTGGATTCATCATGTTGATAATGTGAGCGAAGAAGTTCTCCATAGTAGGAGTACAATACTTAGGACTCTTTAACATCTTAGCAATGTCTTTGTTTCTAAAGTAGTGATCATACATCTTATGATAATAGCCTTTGTAACCTGGACAATTCTTAAAGACGATAGTATCAATCCTACGATCTTCAATCCAGTTTAACATATCTTTGATCTCCATTTT
>Ga0181412_1000825_pt1 | contig 12416 bp, 10 predicted proteins | sample 35SPOviralmetaG_FD_130113 | JGI IMG/M metagenome (GOLD analysis project Ga0181412, IMG submission 130113) | Marine viral communities from the oligotrophic San Pedro Time Series (SPOT) site, San Pedro Channel, CA, USA - 35 SPOT_SRF_2012-08-15 | ecosystem: Environmental > Aquatic > Marine > Strait... | reverse complement strand
AGATACCGATGTTTGATTTTGGTCCTAGGCAACCCACACATGCAAGAAAGGCTCTATATATTCCTCTACCCCCGCGGGCCTGTAGAGGCTTTGGTTGGCTTATTCTATGGTTTATAAAGTTTGTGAGTTTCAGCTTCTGCCTGTTGCTCCCATGGCCTGGAGGACCAGGGAAGGCTCCAATCCTGTGGCTTACCCATCCATAGTGAACCATAAAGATGGCCTCTATCTAGTTGTTTAACATGGACTAGTTCGTGGAATAGAGTTCTTTGTAGAGTTAGTTGACTATATAGGGGATTGAGTCCTATTAGGTATGTATTGTTTTGGAGTTTGTATGTTATACCTAATAATCTTGGATGGAGTGGTTCTAGTTGGATATAGATTGTGGGTTGGTTGAATGGTACTCTGTTAATTGAATCTTTAATATACCTCTGTATACTAGGATTCTTTTCCATTAGGTCTATATTGGGTTTTTGGTACTTTGGCTGTGGGCGTTGGGGTTCCTCGTGGTTTATCTGTAACCAGATTAAAAAGATTGTTATTAACAGGAGGAGTGGGCGGCTTTGCATGGATTATATATCCTAGTCGAACCAATAGAACATTGCTAAGATACAAATTTTATCGAGGATCCAAAGACCTATTAGAATGCTTAGCTTCCTATCTAGATTTGGGCGGTTTTGCATGGCTTATGATTTAGCCATTGATTTCTTAATGTTGAGTTGCTTTTCTTTAATACTCATTAATTGGAGTCTCATTGCGAGTTCCTGTATCTGTAGACCCTTAAGTCTCTTCTTTTGAGGATTCTTTTCGTTATTATAGGATCTACTTAGTTCTGATTTCTTATTACCCACTTCTCTCTTTTTCTTTTGTAGATCAGAGATACGTTTTCCTATCTCGGCCTTGCCTTCTAAGATGGGTTGTTTGTGTGGGTTTTGGCTCATTTCTTTGCTAAGTGTGTTTTAATACGTAGGTCTTTATAATCCTTTTGTATACCTTTAATAATCTTTACATTTGCCCTGTCGTCGTCAAAGAATGTAAGGTCTGTATAACCCTCTTCTATAAACCATTTAAAGGCCTGTTCTTTCTTTTGAGCGATTGTACCTGTTAGTCCTAAGATTGGATCGTTAATTGCCCAGATAAATGATTTCTTTACATGGAAACCTACATGTTCTTTTAGCCAAGTGTAAATCATTTCTTGATCGTCTCTGGCTGTAATTACTCCTATTGCCTCTCCTTTCTTATACTCTCTTTCTAAGATGTTTAGGTATTTAGTAATTAGTTTACCCGCCTTCATGATTTCAAGTGATTTAAAGTCATCGAAGTTTAGGATATGTTTAGGATCATGTTGATATGAATTAAACTCTTCAGGAGTTAGTGAGAAACACTTCTTGCCTCCCTTGTCACATACTTGGATTTTGGCATCTGTAATAACCAGGGTATCGTCTAAGTCAAAGATAAAAATCTTGTCTTTAGAGAACTTTGCCTCCTTTATTAGTATGTCTTTTTGGGTTTGCATTAATCTACTTATTCCCAGTTATCAGTGTCATCTATTGCCATGGAAAATTCTTCAGCACTAGTAACGGGTTCATTATATGTGGAGTCAGAAAAATCAGTTTCACAATAAGCGTTTTCTCCATCCCATGTAAATGTATATTCATGATCATCATCCCATGGATTTTCACCATATACGGCAATATGATCATCTTCTAAATAAGCATCATAGCCATAATCTCCTGCAACCTCCTTAAGATCTCTTTTGTTAAGTCTTCTTTCGTTTACGAACTGTTCGTATAATTTTACGCTTTTCATAATATTATTTGTTTTTTTATTATTCTATATATTCTTCAAATTATTTAGGAGATACGGAGTTAGTTAAAGGATCATATACTTGTCTTTTAAATTCTCCATTAACTACATCGCTAAGAAGTTGATTGTATTGTTCTACTAATCTAGGATTTTCTCTAGTATATCTTCTAATTTTTGCTCTTTCTCTTTCTAAATAATCTTTATCAGTTGGGTGAGATCTTACGGCATCGGCAAGAACTCTTTCACCTTCTTCATAATCAAAGCCTTCATAGTAATATCCTATATCCTTACATAGATGTGCGTTGTGTATGATCGGATATCCCATCCAAGCTACATCAAAGTAGAGATAGTTTAATGCATTCTCCCATTGCCATGAAACCACCACCTGTGCCCAGTTTTCTAAAATATATGGGGTTGGTTGTCTTGTTTCAGCTGACATTTTCTTATACTTAGCCAATTCTGTTTTAGAGATTAGATTTTTAAATCTTTTATTGTCCTTGACATTAGCTGCTCCGATCAACATCAGCTTTTCAATTTCAATATCTTTATGGTTCTTAAATACTCTGTCAACTATAATCGTAGGAGGAATACAGAACTTCATCATTGAAATGTTAGGCTCCATTATTGCATATCTCTTTATTGCTCTACCATCATACAATTTATAAGGTGCTTTTTCAATTGCAGTCTCGATCGTAAGTGGATCCCATACAAATGGAACTACAGTTGAATTATCAGTTCCTAATAAAAATGAATAATATTGAAGATTTGTGTTTTCCATTTGAGGAATAGACCATATTGCATCTGGAACTTCAGGCTTTATTGTTGACATTGTCTTTGCCCTTCCTTCATGTGTATTATATAGGTAAGTTTCAGCATCTACTAAAAATTCATTACCACATTTATACGCAATAAACTTTACATTTGGATTTTGTTTTCTAAAGGCAGCTGCCATAAATTCTTCAACAACCACTCCTAAAGAAATGATCACATCATATTTTTGAACTACAGCTTCTTTAAATTCTACGATATCTATTGGAAGATCTTTGATTTCATCTAAAGATTTACCAGAATTATTAGGAGAATACAATAAACTAGCGCTATGACCACCTTTATTAAATAAAAGTGCTAAATATAGGCCGTTTTGGTTAATTCCAGACGTAAATAAGCTATTTCTACTTGCATCTAATGTAATTCCTATCTTCATATTTGATTTATCTTCTTTGGCCTGCCTTCTTCTTATATCCCATTGGTTGATTCTTATCAGGATTTCTTTGATCTTCAATCCATCTTAGACCTAAATAATTTTTAACGGGCAGTTTTACTCTTCTAGAAATTTCTTTTTCAATATGAGCTAAGATCTTTGCACTATCTTCATATGAAGAGTTATCTACTATAATCATATTTTGTTTTCCAAATAATCTTGAAAACTTACCTAAATTATCTTGAACCTCTTTCCACATTTTCTCGACAATAGTATCAGGTAATCTACGTTCTCTCGTTCTATTTCTTTCAAGAGCAATTTCAAGTGATGTGTTAACAAAAACCATATAAGTATCATATCCAAAATCTTGATACATTTCTCTGTGTCCTCTAATCTTGTTAAAATTCTTACCTGTTCCGTCAATTACTTGACCCAATCTACCTGATATGTAACTATCTTGCATTCTTTTAGTAAGTCCTTTAGATTTATCTCTAATTTTCATTACTTCAGCCCACTTCTCTTCGTCCTTTGCATAATTTGCAAGTTCTCCAGCTGAAAGGCCATACTTTTTTAACCCTGCTTCAAATGCATTGTCATTATTTACTAATTTTAAACCTGTTCTGTATGAGACTGAGCTTACTGCTTCCTTTGGAAATCCAAATATTTCTGCAGCTACAAATGATTTACCTGAACCCGGTCCACCTGCCATAAAGAATGCTTTTAAAATACCAGGATCGTTGACCCCTTCATTAATAAAATCGTTAAATGTGTCTAAATTTTTCACCTAATTGTCTGTTTATTTTAACTATATATTTGTCAACCTTTTTGTACAAAATAGTTGACAAATTTGTTACAAAATAGCAAAGTCACTAGAGTGATTCTAATGACCTGACTGTATATTTAATTAGATTCTATACGACCTAATACTTATGCTTATCTATATAGACTAGGTTATCCCTTGAGATAGATATGAGGCCAGTTTAGAGCAGTGTCTCCATTTGGAGTTACATGATCGTGCCATTCTACTTTTTCTATATCAATATCTCCTGCTATTTCTATCATTCTAATTCTATTATGGAATTTTACAGATCTATCTTTCGTTGAATAATATTCATCTGTATTTTTCTGAACGGCATCTGTGTTTATGGTAGAAGGCAGATATTCTTCTGAGCCATTATGTAGTATTTTAGTTCCAAAATCTGTCATCATCTCATTAGCAATATTTCTATTTAGATTTCCAATTGTCTGAGACATAAATGAAAATACAGGGCAATAGATATTAGTATTACTGGCTTCTACGTTAACATCTGCTGCATATTGAATTGGCGTATTGCATTCTATTAATTTTTCGGCACCTCTTCTCGTAATTTGATAAGCATGTGCAGCCCATTCTGGTGCTAACCTTTTAAAATCATGTAAGAGTCTACATCCCTCAGATACGTCCCATGTTGGCATCCAAGTATGTGGCATTCCCCACATGAAAATATCCCAGTCTTTAGAATGTAATTCTCTATGAATTTGATCCATTCCTCCGGCTGCCATCATTTTTAAAGCAACTGGTAGGAATTTTACATCATCTTCTACAATTAAACATGTATTTAAACCATCTTCTAAAAACTTCTGTTGTGCCTTTCTATGACTCATTGAACATGCGAATATATTCTTAGTCAATATTCCATTAGCATCCCTAAATACATTGTGAATAGTACCCTCTTTAACCATTTGGGTAGTAGATGGTAAATCAGAACCCGCAACTGCATCGATAAATTCGTAGTTCCACCAGCCGACACTTTTTAATTCTTCTGCAACAATCTTTCTTCTTTTTGTATGTCTTTTTAGATTTATTATATAGATTTTATCAAAATATTTCATAATATTGTTTTATTTTAAAATTGTGGAATTCCTCCTATTTGTTTTGCTCTTTTTCTCCATGTATTTAAGATCTCAGTTCTTTCATCTTCTGAATATCCTTTAGTATCTAGGTAATTGTTAACGGTTACTGACATATCAACTCTTCTCTTTTTGGCTTCATATCGTAACCCCTGTAAGTTTGCGTCTACTTCTTTAGGTAATAATAGATAATGATATTCGGGCATCATACCGGACTTAATAAGTGACCTCATGAATGAATCGTCCTCATCTGGTTTACCTGGTCTATAATTACCAATGTCCTTTCCGTCCTGTGTAATGTGTTCCATTTCATGACGAGTACAATCCGCTAAATACATGTAAATTTCTTGCCAAAATCCTGGCAACCAGTCTGATTCGATAGCAAAGTCTATAATTATATATGGTGTTTGCCAATCTCCTTTATCATCTTCATCTCTTCCATCGGCACCAGTACTTCCTAATATTTCAAATCCTTTAATCTTAGTACCTTCTACACTATCAAAATATAGGGTTCCTGTTAAATCAAATTCTAGACCATCTAATTCTATTTGCTCAATATATGTAGATTTCTTTTTCCCTGATTTCCAATCAGTAATCCATTTCTTAAAGTTTTTCTTTACGATCTTATTTGAAAGTTTATCATACTTGCTATTATACCTAGTACGACCTTCTTCTATAAAATTACTATATGTCTTTATGTTCTTCATGTAATTCTAACAATTGTTTGACTATAGAACACTTCTCGTACATCTGACTAGATTCCAGATTCTTTAATGTTATTTTTAAATAATCTTGATCTACACCTGGTCTTGTAATCCATACAATGAATTCTTCATCGGTCCAATCCTTATAAAAGGTCTCGGGGTTAATAAGCTCTTCGTATTCTAGATGATCCATGTTTTATAATAATTATACTATATAACATGAAAAGGTTTACTTATATGGGGACTATTTCTTATTAGCGAAAACCACCGTCGTCTAACCCATCATCGCGATTACCACATGATCCGGTAGGATTAGAAATATCTAAAGTATATGAAGGTCCTTCGAATAAATAATATGGGTCAATGCCTCCAATTTCTGAAATCATAGATTTATAATATCCACCAAGCGGCCTTCCGGTACCAGAAGATGCTGCCCACATTGTAGTAGAATCATTAAACCTTTCTGCATCGGTCCATACTATCACATTATCTGCATTTTCACAAATATTTCTTTCTCTAGATGTGTAGTAAAGTTGATGTTCATATCGCGTTGATGGATTCGGATCTACACTACATATTTGCGTTTGTATAAATTCATTAGTTGGCCCATTAAGTCTTTTGATAGGAGTATCAGCGTCTTTCTCTTTAAACCAATATAAACTGCTACAACTATTATCAAATTGGTTATTGCATATATTTGCCTGTACTAGATAGTTCAGTTCTTGGAACGAAGAGGTTTGAAACACTCCTGTTGCATCGATAAAGTTCCACTCATCTATCCACACAGTAGCAGTATTGCCTATATCATTACATACATTATCTTGCTTAAGACCATACACTACTGTTATTTGTCTACCGCTACATGGTAAAGAACCTTCCCATAGGCAAGTGTTTTTAAAATTCCATAAGTATATCGTGCTTGGGTTAACGCCAATACTGCGGTCATGATGACCATAATAACCAGGGCCTGCACATACAGTACAATCTGATCCATCATATATGGTGTATCCTGCTGCGTACGCATCATCTATTGTAGCGGCTCTATTATCCACCCAAACCGTACCCACTGCTTGGATTTGGTTCTGATCAGTACCACATGCACCACCAGTGCTAAGGCCGTAGACTACATCAATTTCATGTAAAGGATATCCGTCTACACTGATACAACCGCTACTATAATCTGTAAATTTTACTGTAAGCATCTTTTCTTTCTATAATTTATCACCTTACGCCATCGTCATAGCACTTAGACTTAACTCTTACGAATCTTAAAGTACATGTTAAACCTTTTGCACCTGCAATGGATTCGTTTTTAGATTCTATCCATACTAGTTTACCACCCAGTTGTTGGAAGCCAGCATTAAATATTTGAATATATCCACTACTATTAACTAGATATGATCCAACTGTGGTAATTGTTCCAACGCTATCTTTTGTTTTTAAGTCGATTTGTTGTGGATCTCCACTTGGAAGTGAATCTCCAAATCCGAAGGTTATGGCCTCTAATTCAAGAGAGTCGTTAGCTATAATATTAGAAGCGTAACTTAAGGGAACATATACAAAATTCTGTCTCATGTCTTCTCTTGTAATTGGTGACGCTGCTGCAATAGGATTTAAAGAAATATGATCGTAACAGTGTGCACCTATATTATCATCGTTTGAAGTACCGGTAAGTCCTTGTGGTCCAATTGGGCCTTGTGGTCCAGCACCACCTCTAGGTCCTGATCCTCCACTACCCTGTGCACCAGTATCACCTTGGAAACCTCTAGGACCTGTGCCACCAGTCGCACCTTGGAAACCTTGAGCTCCCGTAACACTTTCACCTTTTATACCCTGTGGTCCTGCCGGTCCTCTTGGTCCAGTTGCACCTTGGAATCCTTGTCCTGTTGCACCTTGTGAACCAGTGACTCCTTGGAATCCTTGGCCATTTGCACCTTGATCACCCTTTGCACCTTGATCACCTTTAGCTCCAGTAGCACCTTGAACACCAATAGGGCCTTGAAGACCTCTATCACCTTTAAGGCCTCTATCACCTTGAGCACCTTTTTCACCTCTTTCACCTTGATCACCCTTTTCACCTTTTATACCTTGGGGACCTCTATCACCTTTAGTACCAGTAACACCTTGAACACCAATAATACCCTGTTCACCTTGATCACCTTTAAGGCCTTTATCACCTTTATCACCTTTTTCACCTTTTTCGCCTTGGGCACCAGTTACACCTTGAACACCAATTAGACCATTGACACCTTGATCTCCTTTAAGGCCCTTTTCACCTTTTTCACCTTTTTCACCTTGGGCACCAGTTACACCTTGAACACCAATTAGACCATTGTCACCTTGATCTCCTTTAAGGCCCTTTTCACCTTTTTCACCTTTAGCACCTTGTGTACCAGTTGCACCTTGAACACCAATTTCACCTTTATCACCTTGATCTCCCATAACACCTTGGAAACCGATTATGCCACCTATACCTTGATCACCTTTTACACCTTTTTCTCCTTTTTCACCTTTTTCGCCTTGGAAACCTTGTGGACCTTCAGGACCCGTAAGACCTATTGCTCCTTGTGGACCAGGTTCACCTTGCGGACCTGGTGCTGCATCTTCACAACAATCAACTTCCATTTGTATACAGCCTTCTTCCGTTTCTGTAAACTCTATCGTATCAGAATAAAATCCGTTAATGGTTAATACACCATTAGTATATCCTCCATATACATTAGCCATACTTCCACCAGAAGAATTACCTTCTGATAAAATAGAAGTTAAATCATCAATAAACTCATTAGTAGTAAAACTTAATGTACCATTACTGTTTGTTTTCTTATCAAGAACAGCATTCCAAGCGGTATATACCGATGTATTATCGTTACCAACAGTTCCATCATTATATGGATTATCAACTGCTAAAGGGTCGCCTGCAAATATTGCACCTGATGCAGTGAACGCGTTGTTCTCATATGAACCTCCTAATGCACTTTGAAAACCTGCAGCGCTTATAACAGAATTGTTATGTGTCGCTGCATAGGCATGAAGTAACATCATTCTATTTGTATCATTAATGTTTCCAGAACCATCTCCAACTACTGGGTATAAAACTCCTTTAAAGAAGCTCATACTATTTACAGTATTATTGAAGGCTGTACGATCAGAATTATATCCAGCCGTTGGTTGATTATAAGTTGTAGTAAAATTAACCGGTGATTGATTTCCATGATAAGCAGTAGCTGAACTACCTTGATGAGCCTCATTTGAAAATGCTATCATAAATACACTATCAACTCCCATGTAGTTTGCTGCATGATTCCAGTTTGGAGGAATTCCATCAGTCGACCATCCTAATGTAGGATTAGATTTAATCCAATAATCGCTTCCAGGGTGTGTTGTACCTGAAAGATCATTATCTGCATAGGCAGTCCAACTTAAACGATCAGTACTTGTAAGACTTGCAATTTGATTTAAATAATCTAACCAGTTTTCCGCACCTGTCTGGGTACCTGTGTTTGGTACAGCTATGTATAATTTACCTGAATAACTTGGATTATTAGATTGATAATCAGAGAACCAACCTGAAACACTTAAACACAATGATTTTATATTATCAAAACCACTGTTGGTCTGGGTAGAATAAGGTCCGGATGTTGCATCTATTATTGCGTATACATCTGTACTTGATTCTAAGACAATTTCATCACATGTAGTTTCAACTGATATTAATCCAGCTGGTCCTTGTGGTCCAGTAGCTCCTTGAACACCAATATCACCTTGGGCACCAGTAGAACCTTGTACACCAATACCACCTTGTAAACCTTGATTACCGATAGGACCTTGAAGACCCTGTAAACCTTGATCTCCTTTAGCACCTTGGGAACCTTGTTCACCTTGTTCACCTTGGAAACCTTGAATACCGTTATCACCTTGAACGCCAGTAGCACCTTGGAAACCCATAGGACCTTGAATACCTTGTTCACCTTGATCACCTTTAATACCATTTTCACCTTGATCACCGATAGCACCTTGATCACCAATAGCACCTTGGAAACCTTGTTCACCTTGCTCACCTTGAATACCTTGATCTCCTTTAGCACCTTGGAAACCTTGCTCACCTTGAATACCTTGAATACCCTGTTCACCTTGGAAACCTTGATCTCCTCTATCACCCGTTGCAACTAAAGAAATTATAATATCATTTCCTGAAGTAAAAGGACTAACAGAACCATATCCAGTATTAAAAGCTGTAAGAGTCCACCATGAACCGTTATCAACTAAGTCTTGAATTGCAAATAATAAGTAATCATCCGTGTTAAACTTTTCATGTATTCTAATAAATCCATTTATACCAGAAGTAACAGCTAATAAAGTATTCATAAAAGATTGAACACTTCCTCCATCATCGTCTGTTTCACTTAAATGAACAGTAACAGCATCTTTTTGCGCTAGTATATTATTACCTGGCAAACCAAGTGTTAATTTACCTGCACCTGGGTCAGCAGCTGCTCCTGCAGCAATAAGATTTAAGAATGTATAATCGAATGATGCTCCACCAAAATTACCACCAGGTCCTTGTGGACCTACAGTACCGTTATCACCTTGAACACCAGTAGCACCTTGGAAACCTATAACACCTTGAATACCTTGGTCACCTTGAATTCCTTGTTCACCTTTAGCACCTTGGAAACCCTGTTCACCTTGAATACCCTGATCTCCAGTTACACCAGTAGCACCTTGAAAACCTTGATCACCTTTAGTACCTTTAAGACCTTGAAAACCTTGTTCACCTTGAATACCTTGTTCACCTTGTTCACCGGTAGAACCTTGAGCACCGGTAGAACCTTGAGCACCTTGAAGACCTTGTTCACCTTGAACACCAGTGGCTCCTTGGAAACCCTGTAAACCTTGTTCACCTTGAATACCTTGGAAACCTTGAATACCTTGGAAACCTTGATCACCGACTCCTCCTGATAAATTACCTTGAAGAACCCATGTTCCTCCTGAAAATTCATATACGTCTCCATTATCTATATTTAAATAATGATCACCTTCGTTATATAATGAAGGATTATTAATTGGAACTCCACCATTACTATACCATTTATAAATAGTACCTTGGAAACCTTGTGGACCTGTTGCACCTGTAACACCTTGTACACCACAATCTCCTTGAAAACCTTGATCACCTTTTAAACCAGTGTCTCCTTTTTCACCAATAGAACCTTGAGCACCTTTTTCACCAGTATCGCCTTGATCACCTTTAGTACCTTTTTCACCTTGATCTCCTGTAAAACCTTTTTCACCTTGGAAACCTTGAATTCCTTGTTCACCTTGAATTCCTTGTTCACCTTGGTCACCTTTAAGACCTTGTTCACCAGTAACACCTTGGAAACCTTGTTCACCTTGGAAACCTTGAATACCTTGTTCACCCTGATCTCCTTTAGCTCCTTGGAAACCTTGTTCACCTTGAACACCAATAATACCCTGTTCACCTTGGAAACCTTGAATTCCTTGTTCACCTTGAATACCCTGATCTCCTTTTTCACCTTGAGAACCAGTAGCTCCTTGGAAACCTTGTTCACCAGTATCACCCTTAGCTCCTTGATCACCAGTTAAACCCTGATCACCAATATCTCCTTTATCTCCTTTTTCACCCTTTAGACCTTGGAAACCTTGAATACCTTGTTCACCTTGAATACCCTGATCTCCTTGAATACCTTGTTCACCTTGGAAACCTTGAATTCCTTGTTCACCTTGAATTCCTTGTTCACCTTGAATACCCTGATCTCCTTTTTCACCTTGAGAACCAGTAGCTCCTTGGAAACCTTGTTCACCAGTATCACCTTGATCACCAGTTAAACCAATGTCTCCTTTTTCACCTTTTAGACCTTGGAAACCTTGAATACCTTGTTCACCTTGAATACCCTGATCTCCTTGAATACCTTGTTCACCTTGAATACCCTGATCTCCTTTTTCACCTTGAGAACCAGTAGCTCCTTGGAAACCTTGGAAACCCTGATCTCCTTGAATACCTTGTATACCCTGTTCACCTTGAATACCCTGATCTCCTTGAATACCTTGTTCACCTTGAATACCTTGTTCACCTTGAGAACCTGTAAGACCAGTAGAACCTTGGAAACCTTGGAAACCCGGTACACCTTGTAAACCTTGAATTCCTTGTTCACCTTGATCACCAATAGGACCTTGTTCACCTTGATCACCGATAGGACCTTGTTCGCCTTGATCACCAATAGGACCTTCTTCACCTTGAGGACCAGTAGGACCCTGAGGACCTGATGCTTCAGAAATAACTCTAATTATACCTTGCATTCCTGAAGGATGCGCTTCACAATAATAATAATACTCATCTGGAGCATCATGTGGAATTGTAAATATAACTTGTCCGTCCGTGCCGGCTGCACCGTTATTTATTATAGACCCAGCAGCTGGCTCGTCAATTGTACCTTGTGTCTTAGTGATCCTAAACGGATGTCCACTGGAATTATTATCAAATACATAAGATTCACCTCGAGTTACATAAAGAGTTGGATTAAGATTGTTTCCACTTTCATACATATTAGCTTCACCAATATAGTAACCTGTAGGTGAAGAAGATGCTTTAATATCAAACACATGTTTTGTAGAAATAGTTTCTACAAATGTAGCTCCGTCTGACATAGTTAATGTCAATTCACCTGTACTAGAATCATAAGAAGTAGACTCTAATTTTACATCACCTCCAACAATTTCTACCCAACAATCTTCGGGGGTTCCGGAACCGTCTTGCTTTAAAGGAGGTCCTGGAGGAAATCCTCCACCAAGCTGGT
>Ga0181412_1000822_pt1 | contig 12468 bp, 20 predicted proteins | sample 35SPOviralmetaG_FD_130113 | JGI IMG/M metagenome (GOLD analysis project Ga0181412, IMG submission 130113) | Marine viral communities from the oligotrophic San Pedro Time Series (SPOT) site, San Pedro Channel, CA, USA - 35 SPOT_SRF_2012-08-15 | ecosystem: Environmental > Aquatic > Marine > Strait... | reverse complement strand
GTTAAGATTGAACTAATAGAAGCCGTAAAGGAATCTACACCTGAGTGCTATCCATGGGACGCAAACGACTAAAGGAACGGACCTAAAAATCCAACTACTTTAGGAGTAACTACAATGAACACCCTTCAAATGGTAAAACAGCAGATCAACAAAGCATCTGCACTTCACAACGCACAGATTACCCACACCTCATATCGTGGTGTTGAGTATGATACTCGTTGTGTAGAAAGTAAAGAGTCGCACGGTACATTCTGCTATCGTGGTCGTACTTATACTAAGTGATTCATTAACTTACATTAAAGAGAGGGTTATAACCCTCTCTTTTTTTGTCTTTAAGTAACGAATTAACAAATGTTAGTGAATTAACACAAAGTAGTCTACATAGTATAGAATTAAGGCTAGCCTATGAAGTAATTCCTTCTTATGGTATTAAAATCTATGGAGGTGAAAATGCATAATCGCATTTCCCGTAATCAATTGGCAGAATGGGTACATATCGAAAATGTACTTTCCAAATCTAACGAAGAATTGGATTTGGTAAATGACTATTTTGACTGTTTAATCGAATGCGAAGAGGACCAAGGAACATGTAAAAGAATTTGTAAAATTCTACTAGCAAATTAATTTAAAATCGGGGGGTTCGCCCCCCTTTTTTTGTGCTATAATAAGAACAGTAACCACTTTACTATGGACAAAGAACGACTAAAACTCATCGTTCGTAACCTAGAACTCTTGGTTGATGGTTTAAAGACTGAAGTTTATTCTGATCCTGCTTCTTATACACCGCAGGAAAACTTTGATGACCCTGCTAACTATTATCAAACAGACTACGACGAGGTGTTCAGCGATGACGACGGGTATCCCGACTGATCGGGCAAGAAAGTATATGAAATTGCTTCGCAGAATGATGAAGCAACAACATCTTTATACAGAAGACAAGATGATTGAGATGAAAAAACAACTGCGAGATCTTGAGAAAGAATTGGCAGTATTGGAGAAAAAAGTATCAAAAGGATTTAAATGAGTGTAAAACTGATTAGTGTAACTCCCGATGCGGAGAAAATGATGGCATACGTTGCTCGTGTGTCAAATCCCAACAATCAAGAGAATCCAAATTATGCAAAATTGTTAGGATACTGCATCAAGCATAATCATTGGTCAGTGTTTGAGCAATCATTTATGACTCTTGAATTAGAAACTACTAGAGGTGTGGCAGCTCAAGTGCTCCGCCATAGATCTTTCACATATCAAGAATTTTCTCAACGGTATGCTGATAGTTCTATGCTTGCGGATACAATTCCTCTTCCAGAACTTCGCAGACAAGATACCAAGAATCGTCAAAATTCCATTGATGATATTGATCCGTTTAAAAGACAAGAATTTCAAATCAAAATGAAGAATCATTTTGAAGAAGGAATGAAACTCTACAAAGAGATGCTTGATGCATCAATTGCAAAGGAGTGTGCTCGTTTTGTGCTTCCTTTGGCGTGTCCCACCAAAATCTATATGTCGGGCTCATGTAGGTCGTGGATCCATTACATAAATCTGAGAACTGCTAACGGTACTCAGAAAGAGCATATGGATCTTGCAGAAGGTTGTAAAAAGATCTTTATTGAACAATTTCCCACCTGTGCAGAAGCACTTGAGTGGATCTAAATAAAACACCTTGGAATTAATACTATGCCATCATATCCTGTAAAGAACAGCAAAACTGGGGAAGAAAAAGAATTGAATATGAACATTGCAAACTATGAGCAATGGCGCAAGGACAATCCTGATTGGGATAAAGATTGGAGCAAAGGATGTGCTTCTTCCCAGGAAGTAGGTGATTGGCAAAATAAACTAATCTCTAGGAATCCTGGATGGAATGATGTCCTCACAAAAGCATCGAAAGCACCTGGTTCAAGAGTAAGAAGGATTTAGTATGGCTAGAAGAAAGAGAGCATCTGCAGAACAACCCATTGGAGTTGGTCTTACAACCAAGCAGATGAAGCGGAAAAAACCGCTCAGTCAGGAATATTTGGTTGATATTGAACCTCTTACTGAGAATCAAAAACGTTTATTTGATTCTTATCAAGAAGGAAAACACATTGTTGCTTATGGTGCAGCTGGCACAGGAAAGACGTTTATAACGCTCTTCAATGCACTTAAAGATGTGTTGAATGAAAATACCCCTTACGAGCGTATCTACCTTGTACGTTCTCTTGTAGCAACTAGAGAGATTGGTTTTCTGCCAGGAGACCATGATGACAAAGCAGACATCTACCAGATTCCATATAAGAATATGGTTAAGTATATGTTCCAAATGCCTAGTGATGCAGACTTTGAAATGTTGTATGGAAACCTGAAGTCTCAGGAATCTATTAAGTTTTGGTCTACTTCATTCTTACGTGGAACTACACTTGATAATGCTATTATAATTGTTGATGAATTCCAAAACCTTAACTTTCACGAACTAGATTCTATTATCACTCGTGTTGGTGAAAATACTAGAATTTGTTTCTGTGGTGATGCACGTCAATCTGATCTAACAAAATCAAACGAAAAGAATGGTATTGTAGATTTTCTGGGCATCTTGCGTAAAATGGAATCTTTTGATATAATTGAGTTTGGTGTAGATGACATTGTCCGATCTGGACTTGTTAAAGAATACATTGTTGCAAAAATGGAATCTGGTTTTTGATGTTTAATTATGTTGATGTAGATCTACCTAAACTTGATAGAGAAACTATTGATGGTGTTAGATTCTATAAAGTTCCCGATGAGGAAGAACTCCTTCGATTAGTCTCTATCACTTCGGTGACTAGTCATTATAATAAGGACATCTTTGTAAAGTGGAGAAAGCGAGTTGGTAATGAAGAAGCGGATCGTATCACTAAACGTGCTACAGGACGTGGAACTGATATGCACACGCTTGTAGAGTATTTTCTAAAAAATGAAAAACTTCCCACAGTACGTCCTATCTCTAATTTTCTTTTTAAGATTTCTAAATCAAAATTGAATCTTATAAATAATATTTACGCTCTCGAAGGGTCCCTGTATAGCAAACAACTTGGAATTGCAGGGACAGTAGACTGTATCGCTGAATACGACGGCGAGTTAGCAATAATAGATTTCAAAACATCAGCAAAACCGAAACCACGAGAGTGGATCGATCATTATTTTGTGCAATGTATGGCATATGCTTGTATGTTGTATGAATTGACTGGTATTTCAGTCAAAAAACTTGTAATCATTATGGCTTGTGAAAACGGAGAGTGTGTAGTCTATGAAGAACGAAACAAATCAAAGTACATTAAACTCCTTACCGAGTACATTAGAAAGTTTGTTGGAGATAAACTTGAACTCTATGGAACCTAACAAAGAATTAGAAAAGGCAATCGAGAGTAAATTCTTGACACCTTCAAAGTTTGCAATCGAAATAGAAAAGATTGTAGCATCAGAAAATCTCAATTATATTGATGCAATAGTTCACTATTGTGAAATCAATGAACTTGAGGTAGATTCGATAACAAAGCTTGTTTCAAAACCATTGAAAGAGCGTTTAAAGTGGGATGCAATTCGTCTTAACTTTATGAAGAAAACATCGAGAGCAAAATTGCCCCTATAATTCATGATTCCTAGTGAGCAAATTGATGAAACCGAATGTGACTCCCTTTGAAGGAACTTTGTATGATGGACCGTTTCCACATTTAATAGTTGAAAACTTTTATAATGAGGAAGAACTGTCTTTAATATGGGAAGAACTCAATTTCTATACCAAACCAGGAAAATTACTTCCTGCAATTAATTATGGTGGAGTGATTGAAAAAACTAATGCATCTGCATTATGGTTGGATGCTGTTTACAAAAATGGAGGAAACGATAGTCCCGATTATCGTAAATTATCTAATATACTTACTGTTAATCGAAAGATTTTCACTAGTGATATTGTAGAAGTAATGTCCGAATCTGACATTTCTTGTAGAACATTTACCAGAAATAACACAGATTCAACAAAAGTTAGATATTATCATAATGGGGAATATTATAAACCTCACACTGATGCATCATGTCTTTTTCTAGTTTTTACATACTTTTATAAAGAACCAAAAAAGTTTACTGGTGGTGAACTTTACTTCCCTCCGTATGACTATGAGTTCCCCTGCCACAATAACTCACTTATAATTATTCCTGGTTATGTTGAACACGGTGTGAGAAAAATTAAAATTCAAGACTCTGATTATTATGATGGTTATGGTAGATATTGTATATCTTCTTTTGCCAAAATAAAAACCAACCCTGAACGTCAAAACTACGTTTGATATGATTGTGACTCCCTTTGAAACCTATCAACATTATTTGTCACTAAAAAATCATTTCACAAATCCAAAATATGATTTTTTTAAATATGGTGCAAAGACACGCGCCACTGTGACTTCATTTAATAAAAGAAAAGACAAATACTGGTTTGAAAAAACCAGTCGTAAGTATTCTGATAAAGAAATTCTTGACTTTTTAGTATCTAATTTTTCAAACGCCGATAACCCACAAAATCTATGGATTGGAGAAATTATCAATTCTGGCGAAAGAGTATACGCAGAGTGGATGAAAAAAAATCAGAGTTTGACATACTTGTTCAAAGAACAAAGCAACGAATTGTTCTTGGAGAACAACTTAGAAACTCTCTTCGACTGCTCCAAGGGACATCCGAAGATTTTAAAAGAGTTTCTAAGCGGGAGATTGTCCTTAGAAAACTTCGTAATCTACAACAAAATATTCCGTTTTTCAAAAAATTTCGATAAGAAACTATCCGATCCTATCTGGGAAACTGTTAGTTTAAAAGTAAAGAAGTATGATCCCTTCATAAATATTAACGTATTCAAATACAAAACAATTCTAAGAAATCTAGTCAATGAGTGATTTTTTTGACTCCGAAATTATTCAGGAGGAACTAAACGAAATTAATAGACTTCAAGAGAAAATCTATGGTTCTCTCTTTGATTTTGGTATGATGTCTAGAGAGAATCGTCTTGAGCATGTCGAAATCCTAACAGACTTGCTAGAAAAGCAAAAAGTGATGTATACTAGGTTATCCCTTTCAGAAGACCCTAAAGCGGTTGAGATGAAAGAGAATCTTCGTAAATCGGTTGCTATGATGGGTTTTCCACCAGAAACCGATATGACGATGTTGTTTAATAGTATGAAAGCGACCATCGACGCTTTGAAGCAATACATTGACTCTTGATGGAATCCTTGTTATACTATACAAGCAAATCCCCCAAATCCAAATTAATCCGAGGTATCTAAATGTCTTTCGCAGACCTTAAAAAGCAATCTAAGCTTGGCTCCCTAACTCAAAAACTTGTTAAGGAAGTTGAGAAAATGAATAATAATGGCGGTTCATCAGGTGATGATCGTCTATGGAAACTAGAATGTGATAAGAGCGGCAATGGTTATGCCGTCATTCGTTTCCTTCCTGCTCCCAACGGTGAAGATCTTCCGTTCGTTAAACTGTACTCTCACGCCTTCCAAGGTCCTGGTGGTTGGTACATTGAAAATTCTCTCACCACTTTGGGGCAAAAAGATCCCGTTTCTGAATATAATTCTTTGTTGTGGAACAACGGCACTGATGCTGGTAAAGATGCTGCACGTAAGCAAAAGCGTAAACTGACCTACGTTGCTAATATCTATGTTGTAAAAGATCCTGCCAATCCTTCCAATGAAGGTAGAGCAATGCTTTATAAGTTCGGTAAGAAGATCTTTGATAAGATCACTGCAGCAATGCAACCCGAGTTTGAAGATGAGGAAGCAATCGATCCGTTTGACTTCTGGCAGGGTGCCAACTTCAAACTGAAGGCAAAGAACGTTGCTGGTTATCGCAACTATGATTCATCCGAATTTGCTGCACAGAGTGCATTGTTGGATGATGATGATGCTATGGAAGCAATCTGGAAAAAGCAATATTCTTTGCAAGAGTTTGTTGCTGCTGACCAGTTCAAAGATTATGATGTTCTGAAGAAGCGTCTTGATTCTGTTCTTGGTAATAAGAACACTCCTCGCTATCAAGAAGAAGAACTTGAAAGTGAAAGTGAAGGACGTGGTGTTGCTCCTGCAGTAACTTCTACTCCTGGTGATTTCAATGCAGAAGACATCACTCAAACTAAATCTTCTACTGAAGACACTGATGATGATGCACTCGCATACTTTGCACGACTTGCTGAAGAGTGAAGTATAACCAAATCTGCCTCACCCTTTTGGTTGTGGCAGCATACTTTAATCTAGTGTTTAAGTGAAATCTGATTACCACATTGATCGTGTAACCAAATCCGATGCCGCAGATTTACTTCTGCGGTTTCATTATTTGAAGGACATATCCAAAACATTCAAGTCTGGATATAATTATGGTCTATATAAAAATAATGAATTTTGTCCTCTAAATATCGGAGGTATCCAGGGAGTCTGTATTTTCACAGGTCTCCCTGTTCCTGAAATAGCAAAAGGCGCTTTCGGATTAGAAAGAAATGAGCAGCAAGGACTCTTTGAACTCTCAAGACTCTGCATCCACCCCAACACTCAGCAAGAAGAGTACAACATTACTTCTTGGTTTGTTTCTAGAGCGATTAAGCGTCTTAGAAATGAAACAGAGGTCAGAGCAATTATTTCGTATGCTGATAGTGATCATCATGGTGGCACAATTTATCGTGCTTGCAATTTTAGGTACTGCGGTTTATCAGATCCAAAAAAAGACTTTTACTTCGACGATGGTTCCAAACATTCGAGGGGTAAAATTGGAGACGCCGAAGGTGAATGGAGAGATCGTTCTCGCAAACATCGTTATGTAATGACTTTTGATAAAAGTTTAGATCTTCTATGGACCGATAAGTCTAGTGTTTTCTGTGGTGATTAATTTATTATTGATAAACATAGAACTTTCATCATAAGTCATTATCTCTCTAATTTCTCTTAAATATTGTTGGAGATATATTGGTTTTAAAAGATTAATACTTCTCTTTTCTTCATTCAATCTTGTTTCATATACTAAATTACTAATACCAACTGTAATATTAGTAAGATCACCGCTTCCAGTATAAGTGACATTCTCATATGCACCTATGATATTGTAGGTTATAGAACTATCATATGATGCAGGTATTGTAAAATTACTATCAACTTTTTGACCTGCTGGTAGAATTAGTCTATTTTTAGAATCTCTTACTTCTAGAGTTTCATCGTGATGATTTGCATTTAACTCTGTACCATATTTTTCAGAAGCATATCGACTAAGGTCATAATTACTTAATGGCCATTCATCTTTAATATTTGTGATTCCTGAAGTTAATACTACAACCCAATCGAGATCTGATTGTCCATAAAATTCCTCAGCAATAGTATCGGGTCTTTGACCTTCTAATATTACATATTTCTTATAAAAATTTGCAGTATCATTTACATCATCTCTTATTTTAATTCTGCGAAAAATATTTTTAATCGCAACATATTCTCTAGATGAAACCTTATGAAGAAGGTTTGATTGGTATAATATATTTGGTAGTTCTCTGAAATAAGACATTAGTAACCTACTCCTGGCAGTTCTCTTTCATAATCTTCTTTGTAAACTGGATTAATCTCGGAGAATTGAAGTGTCATTCTCATATGTACAGGCGCTTTATAAACTCCCGAATAAGTTGCATAAGTTCCTGATGCAGTATAATCTACTTTCATATCAGTTAAAACACCAATTTTAAATGAATTTAAAAATGGGTGTTTATTCTTTCCAGACATATATTGGAATTGAAATAGATCTGGAGCTTTAAGTAAAATGCCACCGGTGCCGCCCTGAGTAGATGCACCATTTGATGGTGACATTGCATATTTAATTGCTCTTATAATGTTTGATACTTCCTCAGCTTCTAGTTCATCTCTAGGAGTAAAATCAAAAACAAATGGAAATGATCTAAGTGTTACACTATTAAATAATAACTCAAGATTTGATTGTAAAATTTGACCAGATGCTCTTGATATCAATGCATCAGCAGAAACGTTTCTACCAACAGAATTTACTATTTGTGCAGCCAATCCAGTTTTCAATGCAGTCATCTCACTGTTATCAGGTCCAGCAAAACTGACACTACCAGGGTTTACTGTCAGACTCTTCAACATATCCGAAATATTTTTCGTACCATTTCCATTAGCAGATACTGCGTCTGCCATAACTGAAACACCAGCAGCATCAAGAGGACTTAAAGTATCTTTACCATATCCTACAGAAAGACTATCACTAATTCTTTGAGGTATCGGTAAAAATATATGTTTGGAATTTTTTTTAAGTCTACCTTTAGTTTCACCACCTAATTTATTAAAACTATCTGAAAATGAAGGTACATTAAGTTGAGTAAGATCTACGTTATACTCGTTGTGAAATGGTGTATTACCTTTTGCAGGTATCTGTTTGCCTTGGGTGATAGCATTGCCAGCAAAACCTTCTAAACTGAGTCCATTATTTGGTTCATACTCAAAGATACTAATTTTCAACATATCTTGACCAGGTTGAAACTTGGTATATGGATATCTGAAAACTTCTCCATCTTGTTCTTGACCAGGTGGTTTTTTTCCTGGAGTATTATTTGGACCAGATCCACTGTTTTGTGTATTTTGTGTTGATTCAGCAGCAGATTGTGATTGCTTTGCAGATGGAGGTGTTGGATCCTTAAGACCAAAACTACCATCATCACCACCAAGATTTAAAGTACTGGTATTACTCGCAGCCATCTATAAAGACACTTTTCAAGTATTTAGCTTAATATTTGCAAAAGGAATCATTTGTAAATCTTTTACCTCTGATGGATACACTTCATATAATCCACCAGCAACTTCATTCCAAGTATATTGTCGTGTTTCATTCCAATGAAAATTATATCCACGAAATCCCCATGCCATAACATCAGTTACTGCAACAAATGGATTTTGGTCGTATTGTATATTGGGTGTCTTAGCATTATAAACAAAAACATATATTTTTCCTGCCTCAGGAACTTTAGATCCCTCGGTTAAAACTTCAAGAATACCAATCATAACATCATCAGGATTTTTTATCCCAATGATTTCATCAGCAACACCACGTACTCTATTAACATTAATATCTGTATCTGTGGGTCTTATTGCCATTACTTGATACCTAATTCTTTCTCAGTCATAACTTTAAATTCCCATCTACGATCTTCGCAATAGTCTTTTGCAGCCTCCCACTTAGCTCTATTCTTTGCATATTCATATGCTTCATTGAGATATTTTTTAGTTTGTCTTTTTGGTTTGGGTGGAGGAGAACATTGACGTAATGGTTTTACTTCTATCAATGATGATTTAACTCTACCATTTATATCTTTATATTTTATGTAAAAATCTGGAAAATATCTATGAATTTTATTATCAATTGGTGATCGATATGGAATAAAAAATTCTTCTGATTGCCACTCTATAATATTTTCATTGTTATCACAGTAAACCATAAATTTACGTTCCCACAGAGAACGGTATATAATATTGGTTGGATCACCCTTATATTTTTTTGGATGGGATGGTTGATATTTTCCCTTATATGACATCTAAATAACTAAACAATCACTTATAAGATATTTAGAGTGGCTAGACCGTTTCCTAAAAAGATATCCCAAATTAAACCCACACTTAGTAATGTTGCACAAACATCTCATTTTGCAGTAACATTCGGTGGTTTTCATCCCAATCTAAGCACTTATTTAAAAAGAAAGGGAATTGATAATAGATATGCACAAGAAAAATTATCACTTTTATGTTGTAGAGCGTCTTTACCTGGAAGTGGTTATGCAACCGCAGATGTAATTGGAAATTATACTGGTGTCGCAGAAAAATTTGCACATACAAGAACATTTGTACAAATGTCAATGGATTTTTATGTTGATGACGATTATAAGTCAATAAAGTTTTTGGAACATTGGTTAGAATTTATGTCCAATGGTAGTACAGTTGGTGATAATGCAGATCCTCTGAAAGATGGATATTACTATAGAATGAGGTATCCAAATCAATATAAGTGTGATGAAACTAGAATTGTAAAATTTGAACGAGATTATAAAAATTATCTTGAGTATAGATTTATTGGAATGTTTCCAATTTCTTTGGATGCATCTACAGTATCATATGAGGGATCTAGAGTCTTAAAAGCAACTGCAACGTTTAATTATGATAGACATATTGCAGGAAGATCACGATCAGTCGATAAACTTCTTAAACGAGATAAAAATGATGAACCATCATTTGCTGAACAGGTCAGAGCAAAAAATCTTGATAGACTTGATGACATCAATGGGTTTGCTCAGAGACCATTCAATGCGGATCTTGATGGTGTTCAAAGGTTGATTGCTGATGGTAGATTTTTAAATAGTGGATCGGGTGGATCAACTATTATTTCTGAAGGTATTTCTGCTGCATCGGGTGGAGGTGGGTCCAGAACTACCTAATAAATAATTTTAATGAATTGCTTAGGATATTATGCCTTTACCAAAAATTTCAACTCCAACCTATGAGTTGACAATCCCTTCAACTGGAAAGAAGATTAAATATAGACCTTTCCTTGTTAAAGAAGAAAAAGTTCTTATCATTGCTATGGAAAGCGAAGATATGAATACTATTGCCAGTGCTGTCACCGATGTTATTAAAAGTTGTATAATTACTCGTGGCATAAAAGTAGAAGATCTTTCAACATTTGATATTGAATATTTGTTTTTAAATATTAGAGGAAAATCTGTAGGAGAAGAAGTAGAAGTCCTTATTACTTGTCCTGATGATAACACAACTAAAGTACCTACAATAATTGCACTTGATGAAATTCAAGTTATATTTGATGAGAAACATAGCAAAGATATTAAACTTGATGATACCTTAACGATGAGATTAAAGTATCCATCAATGGAAGAGTTTATCAAGAGTAATTTTGCATTAAGCGATATTAGTGTTGATGATACTTTTGAAATTGTAATGTCTTGTATTGAACAAATTTACAATGAAGAAGAATCTTGGTCAATCAAAGATTGTACTAAAAAAGAACTTAAAGAATTTGTCGAGCAATTAAGTTCTAAGCAGTTCAAACAAATTGAAAATTTCTTTGAAACAATGCCAAAACTTTCCCACACAATAACAGTAACAAATCCAAATACTGGAGTAGAAAATGATGTTGTACTTGAGGGATTAGCAAGTTTTTTCGTATAAGTATGGCTCATACTGATCTTGAGTCATACTTTAGAATTAATTTTGCACTGATGCAACACCATAAATATAGCTTGACAGAACTTGAGAATATGCTTCCGTGGGAGAAAGATATATATCTTTCTCTATTACAACAGCACGTTGAGGAAGAAAATTTAAAAGCACAACACCAACAGATGAATGGTTGAAATTTCACCACTAATAGCAAGAAGATCTAGAATTTCTGCTAGTGCATTTACTGGCAGATCAGATCCTACTGTTACTGAGATTGATCCACAATCAAAAGCATTATTAAACAGTAATTCAATTCAACTTGGATTGGTGTCAAGACAAGTCGAAAATTTGTCTGCAAGAGTAAATCAATTATCAAGTTCTTTACAAGCGGTAAGAAATAATTTAGCAACTTCTCAAGCATTAGAGAGACAAAAAGAAAATCAAGAAAGAATATTAGAGACAAAACTTGCTCAACAAAAATTAAGGGAAGGAAAAGAAAGTGCAATTGAGAAGAAGATAACAGTAGCAGCATTTAAACCTATTAGAAAATTAGGTGCAAAAGCACAGTCTTCTTTGTCTGGTTTGAGTAATATTTTTACACGTCTTTTTGGTGCCTTCTTAGCATTTAAGGGAGTGGAAACAATAAAAGCACTTGCAGAAGGTAATACTGAAAAATTAGAAGAAATCAAGAATCAAGTATTACTAACAGTTGGTGGTTTTGTAGGTCTAAGTCTTGCAGTTAAAGCTGCAACTGGAGGTTTAAGTTTAGGTTTCCTTAAAGTTGGAGCACTTCTTGCGGTTCTGGGAGGAATAACATTTTTTAGAGAACCTGCTTGGAATGGGTTTAGAAATTGGTTGCAGGAAAATTCTACACCAAGTTCACCCGATGGTGAAGGTGGACCAGAGAATCCTGATCCAAAAATTGATTATCAAAATCAAAATCAAGATCCCGCCATAGAACCCTCAAAATCTACACCAAGTGAAGTAAAACCTTCATCAGAATCTGAAGCACCAAATATTGATTATGAATGGTGGAAAAATATTATTACTGATAGTACACCAACATCGATGAAGAGAAGAAGAGAAGAAGAAAAAATACAACCACCATCAAAACAGAAAGAAAATGAAGAAAATAAAACTGATATCCAACCAAATCCCACTAAACCTGAAATAGAAGGAAGCAATAATACTGATGAGAGTAATTTAAACGACAAAGGTGACAATATTGAACCTCAACCAAAGGGTCCTATT
>Ga0181412_1000819_pt1 | contig 12495 bp, 31 predicted proteins | sample 35SPOviralmetaG_FD_130113 | JGI IMG/M metagenome (GOLD analysis project Ga0181412, IMG submission 130113) | Marine viral communities from the oligotrophic San Pedro Time Series (SPOT) site, San Pedro Channel, CA, USA - 35 SPOT_SRF_2012-08-15 | ecosystem: Environmental > Aquatic > Marine > Strait... | reverse complement strand
GTTATATTAGAACAGAACTTTTAAACAATTAAATATATAAATTATGGGAGCAATTATTAATGCAAGTATCAGGGTTGACAAATTACCTAAAGAAAAATTTGTAAAAGGCAAAGATGGTGCAGTTTATTATAACTTAACTATTTCAGTAAATGATGAAACACGTTATGGTAATAATGTAGCTGTAATGGATGCACAAACTAAAGAGGAACGTGAAGCTAAAAAACAAAGAAATTATCTTGGTAATGGAAAAGTTGTTTGGACAAATGACATTATTAAATTAGCAGAAAAAGAAGTTGTACAAGAAACATCTGTTAATGATGATTTACCTTTTTGATATTATACTACTATTGGAAAGATAGTTTAATATTAATTAATTAAGGGGGTAATTTTTTTACCTCCTTTTTTTTTATTTATTTTAACAAATGCAATTAAGACTAGACGAACAAAAAACATTACAGTATTTAGCTATGCAAGCAATAGAAGAAGATTGTATTGTAAATGCTAAAGATAAATTAGAATATCCACCTGTAGCTATATCATATGGCGAAAATTTAATTAAATCAACGAAGGGAGATTTATTATTACCTGTACCTATAGGCACTTATGGAAATTTTTCTGTTGTAAGTGCTCCACCAAAAAGCAAAAAAACTTTCTTTATATCATTAATAACATCAATTTATTTAGGTGGTAAAAATAATTTTGGTGGTAATATTAAAGGACATAGAGATAATAAAAATGTAATACATATAGATACTGAACAAGGTAAATGGCACGCGCAAAGAGTATTTAAAAGAGTTTTGGATATGAACCAATTTGATTATTCAGAATTTTATCATACTTTTGGATTAAGGACAATTGGTTTTAAACAAAGAATAGAATTTATAGAGTATTGTTTAGAACATAAAATAACTAATACAGGACTATTAATAATAGATGGAATCGCTGATTTAGTTTTAGATGTTAATAATTTAGAAGAATCAAATGCTTGTGTACAAAAAATTATGGAATGGTCTGCAAAATATAATTGTCATATTATGTGTGTAATACATTCTAATTTTGGTTCAGATAAAATGACAGGACATCTTGGTTCTTTCTTAGAAAAGAAAACAGAAACACAAATACAATTAGAAGCAAATACAGTTAATAAAGAATGGATAACAGTAAAATGCAAAAGAAGCAGAGGTTATTCATTTGAAACATTTAGTTTTAAGGTAAACGAAATAGGACTACCTGAAATCATTGGAGATTTATACGACCCATTGAAAAACTAAATAAATATGAATAAGAGTTTATCGGATATTTTTAAAAAACATAATATTTGGATAGACATTGTATGCACATTTGGTTGCAATAAAGAAACAGCAGAAGACATAGTACAAGAGATGTACATAAAAATCGATAAAAAAATCAAAAATGGTCTAAATATTGATTTTGGTAAAAACGATTATAACTACTACTACATTTTTAAAACATTAAAAAGCCTTTTTTTAGATTTAAAAAGAAAGGAAAGCAAAATTACTATTGTTGAAATAGATAAAGTAAATAATTATTTACATAACTATGAAAATAGATGTTATGATATTGTTTATAATGAAATAAAAATGGAATTAGATAAAATGTATTGGTATGATAAAAAGGTTTATGAACTAATAGAAGGTGGTCAAAGTGTAGCACAATTATCAAGAAAATCTGGTATTCCATATTATTCGTTATATAATACATACAAGAAAGTAAAAGAAAAATTAAAAAAAATAATATGAAACTTGGTGACTTAGTTTATTACATAACAAAATATACAGGCATTAGATATATTTGGAAAAAAATAAATCCTAATTGTAAATGTGATGAAAGGAGAAAAAAATGGAATGATATAAAAATAAAAAGATGGTAAAATTTAGTAAAGATGACTATAAATTATGGAGTAAATTTAGAGAATCCAAAAATAACACTATCACGCGAGGAGAATTTCGATTGGTATGCCTCTTGCACTCACAATACTATAAACATAAATACTTTGAACCTTGTACTTGTAATCCCAAATTAATTAATAAATGGATTAAAGAATTAAATGTAGTTTATAATGCACATTAGTACAATAGAAAAATGGGAAAAAACTGTTGTATGGTTTTTTAATTTAGATGGTTGGAATTTAGATTGGACAGGTAAGGGATATAAACATTATGATGCTAGTGGTTACACACCTAAAGGACATCCTTGTGTTATTGAAATGAAATTTAGAACAAAATATTACGAAGATAAAATGCTTGAAAAATACAAGTATGATGAATTAATGAAAATGGATAAAAATATTGTTAAGTTGTATTTTGTAAATGACCCAAAAGGAAATTTTTTATTTTGGTTAAATAAAATTAAATTACCTAAACCTGTAAAAATGTATTGTCCAGATACTACAATGTGGACTAAAAAAAGATTATTAAAGCCTGTATATTTATTAGAAGAAAATCAAGCCAGTAAAATAAATTTAAACCTATGAAGGTTGGTATAACATTTAGCACTTTTGATTTATTACATATCGGTCATATTAAAATGCTTGAAGAAGCTAAACAACAATGTGATTATTTAATTGTAGGATTACAAATTGACCCAAGCATTGATAGGCCTAATAAAAATAAACCAATACAAACTATTATAGAACGATATACACAATTAAAATCTTGTATTTATGTAGATGAAATTATACCCTATGTTTATGAAAAGGATATAATAGATATTATACAATCTTATAGTATTGATGTTAGAATTATAGGAGAAGAATATAAATATAAAATGTATACAGGTAAAAATGAATGTAAAAATTTAGGTATAAAATTATACTATAATAAAAGACAACACAGATTTAGCTCTACATATTTACGTAAACATATTTATTATATAGAAAAAAATAAAAAATAATTTTTTTTATAAATATAATTTGTATATATTTGTTATATAATAAAACAAACAATATGTACGAAATAAAAAATTACGTTAAAGAATATTACTTAAGAGGTAAATTAATTGGTAAAATTATCTTAGATAAACCAGACAGAGAAAAGCTTGGTTACCCTGGTAAAAGGTTAGAGGTATTAACAGAAGATACCCAATTCAAAAACAAAATATACAAAGCAGGTACAGAATTACACACAGAAACATCTCCTATTTGTGGTAAGGTACTTGGTACACAAGCAGAAAAATTTAGAATATTAGCAAACTCAAGAATAAAATTTTAATTATGTATAAATTAGACAAATACAAACAGAACTTAACCATACACGGTAATAAAGTATGGAGTTACACAACACACGTTGCAACCATTAATGGTAATAAATTACAACAATTAGGTTATTGGTCACAGACAACACAAAAACATATTAATTATGTTGCAAAAGAACTTAATTTAGTTTTAGTTAAATGAAATATAATTCTGATTTTAAATACGATTTAAAGGTTGGTCAAGTTGGAGAAAAATACTTGGCTAATATTTTAGAGAATAAAACAATAGAAGTTAAAACAGATTATAAAGCACTTGAAACAGGCAATATATTTATTGAATATTTTAGCAGAGGCAAACCAAGTGGATTAGCTACAAGTAAATCTGATTGGTATGCTTTTATAATAAGCAACGATAATATTATCTTAATCAAAACAGATAAGCTAAAAGATATTTGTAGAAAATATTTTTGGAGTGACAGAGATGTTAAGGGTGGAGATAATAATACAAGTCAAGGAATTTTATTAAATTTAAAAGAAATAATATGAAACATAATGCACTAGAAAATCAAATATTCGACCACTATCGAAAACAAGCAAAAACAATTAACAATGCAATTGAGCTATTAACAGAGCATAACTATACTGTTATCGATTTAGAGGGCAATTGGATAAAAAAAAATAAATGATATTATTATTTGATGCTGATAGTTTAGTTTTTGCAAGCTGTTGCAGAACCAAGAACTTACCTGATGAATCTCCATTTTATACAAACATAGATGATGCTATAACTAAATTTGATGAGCAGTTTATGAAAATTGTAAACGATTTAGAGGAAAAATATGACATTGATAAAATTATAACCTTTAATGGTTGTAAGGGTAATTTTAGAAAACTATTAACACGTAATTATAAAGCCAATAGAAAAAAACAAGAGTTACCACCATTATTACATAAAATGCACCAATACGTTAAAGACACATACGATAGTAAATATGGATTTGGTATTGAAACAGATGATATGGTTGCAAGATATTGGTATACATTATCCAATGAATTTGGTAGAGATAACGTAATGATTATTAGTATTGATAAAGATTATAAACAATTTCCTTGTTTAATGTATAATTATCATCCTAAACATAAAGTGGTTTTAGATATATCACAACAAGATGCACTATATAATTTTTATGAACAAATGATAGTAGGCGATACAGCAGATAATGTAAACTTTTTTAAGGGTAAGGGAAAAAAATTTGCTGAAAAATACTACAAAGATTGTACAACTAAATATCAATATACTAAAAAACTATATGAATTATTTAAACAAGAGTATAAAAGCAAAGCTAAATTAAAGTATATTGAATGTTATACATTACTTAAGTTAAGAACTAATTAATGGAAGATAAAGATGTATTAAAACAATACGAAGATGTAGGTCGTAAGCAAAGAGTAGAAGATTATTCTTATTTTATAAAATACAGGAATAATTTGACTCAATTTATAATACAAAATTGTTCTTATGAAAAAAACAAAAAAAGACATAACAGAATTAATTTTAATGAAAGACAGTTATTATCTTTATTAAAAGAAATGCAAGATATTACTTTGTATATTAAGCATTTAGATAAATAAAAATTTAATTTACGTTATATATATAGTTATGATAGAAAAAATAAATATTAAAAACATTTTTCAAAACCCTATGAATCCAAGAATTATAAAGGATTACAAGTTTAAAAAATTAGTAAAAAGCATTAAAGAATTTCCAGAAATGTTAGAGTTAAGGCCAATAATTGTAAACCAAGAAGGTGGTATTATTGGTGGTAATATGAGATTTAGAGCTTGTAAAGAACTAGGATTAAAAGAAGTGTTTATTATAAGAGCAGAAAACTTAACTGATAAACAAATAGAGCAATTTATTATAAAAGACAATGTAGGATTTGGTGAATGGGATTGGGATATGATTGCTAATGGTTGGGATACACAAGAGATTACTGATTGGGGATTAGAAATAAAAACATTTGGAGAAAATTTAGCAGAAGAAGAATGGGTAGGTATGCCTGACTTTGAACAAGAGGATAATATGCCTAAAAATAGAATAATGGTATCGTTTGAAAATGATGAGGATAGAATGGAGTTTGGTAAACTTATTGGACAGAATATAACAAAAGATACTAAATCAATATGGCATCCTAAATTAACAATAGATAAAGTAAAAGATTTAAGATATTAAAATGAATCCTAATTTTCCTTTATACATACCATCAAAAGGTAGATATGAAATTAGATTAACAAGTGATTATCTAATTTATATGAAAGTTCCACATTATATTGTAATAGAAGAAAAAGAATATGAATTATATAAAAAACATATTAATAGTAAATTAGTAACATTATTAATATTGGACAAAAAATATCAAGATGAATATGAAACCTTAGATGATTTAGGAGATAGTAAAAGTAAAGGACCCGGTGCAGCAAGAAATTTTGCTTGGCAACATTCTATTGATAATGGCTTTGATTGGCATTGGGTTATGGATGATAATATTAGTGCATTTTATAGAGCACATAAAAACAGACAAATAAAAGTAAGTAATGGTGCTATATTTAAAGCTATGGAAGATTTTTGTTTACGTTACGAAAATTTATTTATGGCAGGACCAAACTATTATATGTTTCAAGTAGCAAAACAAAAGCGACCACCATTTGTAAGTAACACAAGAATTTATAGTTGTAACTTAATACGTAACGATATACCTTATAGATGGAGAGGTAGATATAACGAAGATACTATTTTGTCATTAGATATATTAAAGGATGGTTTTTGCACAGTACAGTTTAATGCTTTTTTACAAGCTAAAGTTAGAACAAGTGTATTAAGAGGTGGAAATAGTGGAGAGTTTTACGATAAAGAAGGTACGTTACCTAAATCAAAAATGCTTGCAGATGTATATCCTGAATATGCTAAAGTAAAATGGAGATTTAGTAGAATACATCATTATGTAGATTATACACCATTTAAACATAATAAGTTAATACGTAAAGCAGATATTGATTGGGATAAGTTAAAACCAAATAATTATGGTATGAAAATTAAAAAATTAAAAAATGAACAAAAGTAGACACCTAAAGAAAGAGTCAATTCTCAAAGCATTAGAAAAAAGTTTAGGAATTGTAACAGTAGCTTGTAAGAAAACTGAAACACCGAGAAGCACATTTTATAAATGGTTGAGTGAAGATGAGGATTTCGCTAATCAAGTGAAAGATATTGAAAACATTGCATTAGATTTTGCAGAAAGTCAATTACATCAACAAATCGGAAACAACAATACAACAGCTACAATATTCTATTTAAAAACAAAAGGCAAGAAAAGAGGTTATATTGAAAGACAAGAAATAACAGGAGCAGATGGTATTCCTAATAACTTTCAAATTGAAATAATTGACAAAACCGAAGATAAAGACTAATGTTGTTTATAAGCACTTAGTAAAAAGTAATAAAAAAATTGTTGTTGAGCAAGGTGGTACTCGTAGTGGTAAAACCTACAATATACTTTTATTTATTATATTCCATTATTGCACTAATAATAAAGGTAAAATTATAACTATATGTCGTAAAACATTTCCAAGTTTACGAGCAACAGTATTAAGAGATTTTTTACAAATATTAAATCATTACGAAATATATAGAGATGAATACCATAATAAAAGTAGTAGTGAATATAATTTATTTGGAAACTTAATAGAATTTACATCCCTTGACCAGTCACAAAAGATTAGAGGTCGTAAAAGGGATTTACTATTTATAAATGAGGGTAATGAATTATATTGGGAGGATTGGCAACAATTAATATTTAGAACACAAGAACGTATTATACTTGACTTTAACCCATCTGATGAATATCATTGGATTTATGACAATGTTATAACAAGGGAAGATTGTGACTTTTATAAAACAACATATTTAGACAATCCATTTTTAGAGGATATTATTAAAGAAGAAATAGAAAGGTTAAAAGAAACAGATGACCAATATTGGCAAATTTATGGTTTAGGGGAAAGAGCAACAAGTATAAATACTATATTCAAATATTCAGAGGTTAATAAAATACCAGAGGATGCTAAATTAATAGCTTATGGAATGGACTTTGGTTATAGTAATGACCCTACAACGCTTGTAAGCGTGTTTGTTATGGAGCATAACTTATATATTAATGAGCATTTATACAGAACGCAAATGACAACGCAAGACATAAATGTATTTTTAAGAGAACAAAATCTATTAAGTAATCCAATATATGCTGATAGTGCAGAGCCAAGACTTATAGCAGAACTACGAAGAATGGGACATAATATATTCCCAAGTTTAAAAGGTAAGGATTCAGTAAATGCAGGTATTGACTTATTAAAAAGATATAAATTACACATTACAGCTAATAGTAATAATGCAATACAAGAGTTCAGGAATTATAAATGGAAAGAGGACAGAAGTGGTAAATTAATTAATGTACCTGAAGATAAACATAATCATATTATTGACCCCTGTCGTTATGCTACCTACTCTATATTATCACGACCTAATTTTGGTAAATATGCAATACGTTAAAAATTGTAAAAAGTGTAATAATGAATACACTTACATAGGTTCTGCACAAAATGGCTATATGTGGTTATGTAAAAAATGTAACCATATAGAATGGGCACCAGATAAAATAAATTAAATATGTTTTCGTATTAAATATATTATATATATATTTGTTATATAATAATAAAACAAACAATATGAAAAAATTAAATCCTATACAAGCACAATACATAAAAGATTGTGAGTTATTACAAGCATTAAATTTACCTACAGATTTATTTGATGAATTATATTTACAAAACTATAAAAATAAAAAACAAACAAAATGAAACTTACATTCGAAGAAAACTCAGCTTTAATAGATGTAGAATCAACATTAAAAATGTTAGCTACTGCAGATAATTTAAGACCGTACCAAAAAGAATGGGTCGTAAAATCTTATAAAAACATAACTAACTTTAGGTATCAAAATTCATAATATTATGATGGAGTTAATTTATAAAAAACATCAAAAATGGATAGAAATTGTTGAATCATTTGGTGTAAATAATGAACAAGCTAAAGATATTGTAAGCCATATGTATTTAAAAGTTTACCAATTAATAAGCAAAGGTTTAGATATATCTTTTAATGATGGTGTAAATTATTATTATATATATAAAATTTTAAAAAGCTGTTATATTGATAATTATAGGAAATATAAAAAAATAGAAATGTTAACATTACGACTTAATAAAAATGGTAATGTAATAGCTCTAAACAAAGAGGGTAGTAAATATTTAAATGTAATACCAACACAATTAATTGCAAAAAAAACAATAGATTATAATGGTTTGCAAAAAAAATTTAAATTTATATTAGATAATTTTAAAAAAACAAATAATAATTTATATAAAAAAAATAAACATTATAAAATATTTAATGATTTACATAATCAACAAAAAATTAATATAAAAGAATATTCAGAAAAAAATAATATAAATTATCATCAAGTTTATTCAAGTTATAATAAAACAAAAAATTTAATTAAAAAAGAATTAATAAAACAATTATGACACAAAAAGAAAAAATAAAATATTTAGAAAAGCAATTAGAAATTGCTAAAAAACATACATACGTTTATGATACTACTTCACTACATTGTAACGATGGCGAATTTTATATGTATTATGGAGAGGATAAATGTGTTGTTTTTGATGTTGAGCAATTATTTAAAGATTTACCATTTATGATAACACAAGTAGTAAAAGAACAAGCTAAAATGCAAGATTGGCATTTAGAAAGATTAACCGAATCATTAAAAGAAATATAATGGAATTAATATCAGATTGTTGTGGAGCAAATCCATACTTAAATATAGAAACAGGAATATGTGGAGATTGTAAAGAACATTGTGAATTTATAAATATAGATTATGAAAGTTAATAGAACATATAAAATAATAAGACCAATGAGAAAATTTGGTAATTTAATAAAAGATATATTATATCCACAAAAGTCAAATCATTTTTGGATAAGAGTTAAAGAGGTAGCAAAAAATAAAAAAGAAAAAGAGGAGCAAATGTTTGCTATAATAGAACTATTAAATAACAGAATAGAAATAAATGGACAAGATACAGAATACTAAAGATTTAGCATTTTATAATAATTCAATATTATTTACAGAGCTTTTAAACAAAAAGGTAAATAACAATATAGATGATGAGGAATTAAAATTAATGCAAACATTATTAATTGATATATTTTTTTATGTAAATAACTTACAAACACATTTAGCAAATTGTAAAGTAGCTAATAGTAAATACAGAGAACAACGAAATGAAGCATTACTTATAGCTGATGAATTAAGAGATGAAATTGAATGGAATGAAAATAATGTTATATAATTTTTTAGTTTAATATATATTTTGTATATTTGTTATATATTAATAATTAAAACAAATAAAATGAAAAAGAACTTAATATTTTACAAACACAAATTATTTCAACACACAGATGACAGAGATGACACTTGGTACGAATTAGCATATTATACAAATTATGGTACTAAGAATCAAGAAATGGAATTTAAAAGTTTTAACACTTTAAAAGAAGCAGAAAAATTTATTAAATTTCAAGAAAACTTAATTAACTATAAAGAATTTATATAATGTACAGAAAATTCCTAAAACAAGACCCTAACAACTGGAAATGGTTAATTGCTATACACGTTGTTTTATATACTATATGTTTAATTTTAATGATAGATTTATAATGAATAACATATCAAATACAATAGAGGTAGAATACGAACACTTTTTATTAGAGGTTGATTATGATTGGAGAAAAGGTAATGCAGGGGATTATTATAATCCACCAGAACCAAATCAAACAGACATAAAAAAAGTTTATGTAATAGGACATATTAATGATGATGGTAATATAGAATATTTAGATACAAAAGCAAAATTACTTATGGATTCAGAAGTAAAAGATTTAATAATGGAAGAAATAGAATATGATGTAGAAAATTGGATGTAAAAATTAGGTTTGTTTGTTTGGAAATTAGGGGTTAGAAATAGCCCCTTTTTTTTTGTAATAAAATCGTACTTTAATTTCGTTATATAAGTATGGAAATAAATATTACTATACCAACACAGTTAAAAGACATAACATTAGGGCAGTATAAAAAGTTTATTAAAATACAAGAAGGTATTGAAAACACTACCTTTTTACAATTAAAAATTATTGAAATATTTTGTAAGGTTGATTTAAAGGTAGCTAAAGCTATGCGATATAATGATGTTGAGCAAATTACATCAGATATACTTAACTTATTTACCAAAACACCTAATCTTGTTACTACATTTAAAATGAATGGTATTGAATATGGATTTGTACCAAATTTAGATGATATGACATTAGGAGAATATATTGACCTTGATACATATGCAGGAGATTATGAAAGCATAGAGGTTGCTATGAATGTTTTATACAGACCAGTAATAACTAAAGTAAAACATAAGTACATAATAGAAGATTACAATCCAGATACAAAAGAACAAATGTTAAATATGCCAATGGATGCAGTAATTTCTTCAATGTTTTTTTTTCTGAATTTAGGAATAGAATTATCGAATATTATCCTGAGCTCTTCGGAGGCGAAGAACAATCTACAACAAGTAGACTTGGTCAATTTTCAGCAAAGTATGGATGGTATCAGTCAATTTATGCCTTATCTAAAGGAGACATTACAAAACTTAAACATATCACTAAATTAAAATTTCAAGAATGTTTTTTAATGTTAGCATTTATGAAAGATAAAAATCAGTTAGAAGCTGAACAACTAAAAAAACAATTTAAATGAGCCAACAAGGAATAAGAGGATTTTATCAATTAACACAAACAATTAAAGAAACATTACTTGCAGATATAAATTGCAATACAGTAACAACAGGAGATATTTATGATGTTAATTTAAATAAACAAGATATTTTTCCACTTGCACATATTATAGTAAATAATGTATTACAACAAGAGCAAACATTAACTTTTAATATAAGTATAATTGCTATGGATATTGTTGAACAATCTAAAAGTATAACAACAGATAAATTTACAGGTAATAATAACGAACAAGATATATTAAATACACAATTAGCTGTATTAAATAAAGTAATACAAAAATTAAGAATGGGTAATTTATATACAGATAAATACCAATTAGATACAGATGTTAATTGCGAACCATTTTACGATAGGTTTGAAAACCAATTAGCAGGTTGGACAGCAACAATGGATATAATGATTGATAATGATATAAGAATTTGCTAATGACAAATAACGAATTAAATAAAACATTAAAAGCATTTGGTAAATATGTTGTTGACGAATCAAAAGCTAATCTTGAAAAAGATGGTAAAGGTGGTGGAGAGTTATATAATTCAGTAAGTTATAATTTAATACAAGAAGCTAATGCTTTTTTATTAGAGTTCTTAATGGAGGACTATGGTATATTTCAAGACAAAGGTGTAAAAGGTGCAGACCCAGAGAATATAAGTCCTAATAGTAAAATAAGAGGACAACAAGCACCTAACTCACCATATAGGTTTGGGTCAGGAAGTAAAAGAGGAACATTTAAAACATTTGCAGCTAAAATGGCTGAATTTGCAAAAAATAAAAATATAAGATTTAGAATACCAAAAGGACAAAAAGGTGCAGGTCAATTTAAAACAGGTAACTATAAAAGTATGGGATATGTAATTGCTAAAAACATTTACAATAGAGGTTTAAAACCATCATACTTTTTTACAAAACCATTTGAACAAGCATTTGCTAATTTACCTGATGATTTATTAAATCAATTTGCAATAGATGTAGAAAATCAATTAACATTAGGAATAAAAAAATAAAAAATGGCAGCAATAGCATTAAGAAGTCCACAATATAAATACGCAGCAGCAGGCACAGGAGCAAATTCTGCTAAACTAATTATTAGTATTGATGGAACTATACAATATACATTAGTAAAAGGCACAACAGCAGGAGCAAATATGCTTTGGGAAATAGCAGAACTATGTAGAGATTTTATAAATATAACTTATGATGGTAGTTATACTGCTGAAACTTTAGCTATTATATCTACTTTAACTTCACACGCTTCAACAGATGGAAGTGGAACAGCTTTAACAACATCAACAATAACAGATGTAGGTTAC
>Ga0181412_1000815_pt1 | contig 12514 bp, 18 predicted proteins | sample 35SPOviralmetaG_FD_130113 | JGI IMG/M metagenome (GOLD analysis project Ga0181412, IMG submission 130113) | Marine viral communities from the oligotrophic San Pedro Time Series (SPOT) site, San Pedro Channel, CA, USA - 35 SPOT_SRF_2012-08-15 | ecosystem: Environmental > Aquatic > Marine > Strait... | reverse complement strand
TGGACAACGCCATCAGCGACGGACGGCACGAGGGGAGGTTCGGGGATCACGGACGGAATGACGGGGAGCAGCCTGACCCAGATGTCGAAGATGTCGGGGCCAATGAGACTAACGGCTACTGGTCAGCTGCGGACTGGCTCTTGTGCCGAGATGGAAAGTGGAGGCCAGTTAGACCCGAGTCATTCCCGTTGGCTCATGGGGCTACCGCCCGAGTGGGACGACTCCGCGCCTACGGAAATGCCATCACGGCGCAAGTCGCGCAAGGGTTAATCGAAAGTTACATGGAGGTAAGATAATGGACAACAAAGATTATGAACGTCTTGAGTCTTTGTTACGAAAGGCAAAAGATCCTGCGTGTTCTTTTGAGGAGGCATCTATCTGTCGAAAGAAAGCAGACGAACTTATCAAGAAACTTGGTGAGCACAGAGCATCGAAAGAAAAGATATTTCTGAAAGTATTCTATGCGAAGGAACCGAAGGGCAAACCTGCGTGGGTATTGTTTGATCTAAGTATACACAGAGAAGATTTCATTCAATGGCTACAAGAACAGGAGGGCGAGTGGATCAATGCACAAGTCTGTCGAAGTAGGAGCACAGACAAGTGGTACGCTGAAGTAAATCAATGGGAGAAGAAGGATGGATAAATGAAAAAATATGGTGAGATTGAAAAAGGTATTCCGATTTCAAATAGAACAAACGCTAAGTATGTGGAGATAGCAAAACAAATGGAAGTGGATGATAGTATCCTTTTTAAAACAAATAAGGAAGCAACGTCCTTGGTGAATGCAATTAGGTTAACACATGGAAAATGCATTAATGGCACAGCCACAGTCAAAGCGTTTGCAAAAAGGATGGAACACAACGGATGGAACAGTACAACTGTTGGCTACAGAGTTTGGAGGATAGCATGATAGATGACAGAGTATGTATGCACTACGTCGTGGATCGGTTGGAGGATATCATGGGTTCATATGATCCGAATGACCACGACAAGACTGACTTAAAATATATGTATCAAAAACTAGAAGAATTTAAACGAGAATGCATCTATAATCTGGGTGTGAACACAAGGATTAAACACAAAGGAGAAGACTAATGATCAAAGAATTTTGGAAGAAGCTAACTAGCAAGAAACAAAACAACAAGGCACTTACTCGCAAGGAGCAAGTCTTGGCTGAACTCGATCGAGGTGCCGGAACCGCTCGGCAACTCGCAGACCGCATGGGTTTGAAGCTATCGATTGTGCGTCCGCAGCTATCTGCTTTGCATAACAAAGGTTTGATTCGGGACACTAACATAGACGCAGGCGAAGAAGGAGTATGGGAGGTGGTCAAGGATGTTTAAATTATTCTACACGTTACTCATCATTGAGTACGTTGTTGAAGACCGAGACGTATCGACCTCTGTAATCTTCCAAAGTCAGCATGAATGCTATGATGCCATGGGCGACGGAGTTCTTGACGATCTATATGATATCCTTGCTGATACATACGGCAAGGAGATCATGATGTATTGCCGGAGAACTGCTGTTGTTTCTGGCTATCGTGAAATAGTTAAGCCAAGGGCAAGACCAGATGGGGGATGAATCACTAAGCCCCGCGCAGAAGTTTGAGTATCGGTTTCTAAAACAACAGGTCAACAACCTGGAGGAAGAACGTTATAGATACGATGCCCGACCTAACATACAGCAAGATTTGTTTCATGCACGAGAGGATTTAAAATCTTTTGTTTCTAAACTTAGAACAAACGGAGTGAAGATATGATTAAGATACCGCACACTACAGCGTTTGAAGATTACTATGCTGCGGCGTGGAAAGCGCAGAACGAAATTGATATGAAGACTAACCCGAGGATCTTTGCGAATGTACAAGAGAACAAAGGTACGTCGTCCCCTAGACGAAAGCAATTGTCTAAGCCTGCCATGACGGTGAACAACTTATTAAAGCATGGCATGGAAAGAGAAGACATTGCGGAAGCACTACAAATAGATGAGGTGGACGTAATTATTTTAATTAATAGGTTCGATCTTCCTCGTGAGGACGAGGCTCCCCCGAGCACCCGCCCCCGAAAGAAAGTTTAAACAAAGGAAAGAAATATGACAAACATTTTTGATATAAGCAACACAAGGAAGCAGCAGATAATTGTTGAATACATAACGGATACTGGTAGTGGGTTCGCAGTTAACCCAAAGGGTGAGCAAGTATTTATGAATGCCCGTCTTGTGAATGCAATGAAGGTAGAACCTGGGGATTCTTATGATGCATTCTTATTGCCAAATTACCCAGACAAACGCGAACAGATACCATGGAGAGCTATGCGAGTTGAGCCTATTGAGCTTGACCTGGACATGACCCATGTATCGGTGGACAAGAAAGTAAATCGCATTATTGAATACATGGAGTTTGCTTCTGGAGATTTGACAGGGGTTGCATACACTGCAAGAGAGCTATCGGAAGAGTTACAGATGGATCATACTGAGGTGCTTGCTATCCTCGAGAAGATGCCAGAGACATTTACAAAAGTAGATGCATACATATTGCTTCCTACCGACAAGTAGTATATAACTGTGCTACAATAAAGGAGCAAGAAGATGGTTAAGAAGAAGGAAGAACGCAAGTACTGCAACGTGGCTCTGTTACCAGAGGATCATGACATGCTTAATGCGTTAGCAAACGAGGATCAAAGGAGCATGACGCGACAGTTGTCGGTCATAATTAGAAAAGAGTATGCAAAAGTTTTTGAATCTGCTAAAGTTTAGATATGCTCGAAACTAAAGGGGACGTTGCTCCATACGTTCCCTTATTTTTTCTTAGGCCATTCACCTTTTTTATATCCACGCACTTCGGCTATGCCTGCTGACCCTCTGGGTTTGAGGTTGGAGCAGAATGCTTTGGCTACATCGTAGCTCAGTCCTGTCATCTCAGATAATTCTTTAGCTGCTGTTTCGCGGGAAGCGTATCCAGTTGCACGTTCTTCCATTATCTTAGTTATCTTCTTGGGGTCAAAGTCAGCCACTCTCTTGCCTCTTCTCCTAGCACTCGTGCTCCGATGTCGATCTTATTGCGGAGAGCTTCGACAATCTTCTCATCGATTGTGCCCTCCGATACTAGATCTATGTATGTCACATTATTCTTTTGACCAATGCGGTGTGCTCGATCTTCAGATTGAATGCGTGTCTCCAAGTTAAAGTCGTTGGCATAGTATATCACGAGATCTGCTTCGGTCAAAGTCAGTCCGTATCCGGCGGTGGCAGGATTGCCCACGAAGAATCTGAGCCGAGAACCGGGGGTCTGGAATTGTTCTACGATTGCCTGACGTTCATCGTCTGTTGTGTCTCCGTAGTATGCCGCAGCTGACCCTTCACCAAACTCTTTGTTCAACATTTGAGTTATCTGTATTATGTCGTAACGGAATCGTGACCAGATAATTACTTTACCGTCGTGCTCTTCCAAGATTTCTTTGAGTGCATCCATCCGGCGTGACGGAAAGTATTTCATCTCGCCATCGTCAGTCTTCAGATGCCCAGATAGAACCTGTTGGATGCGTAGCATCTGGGTAATTACAGCGGGTGCAGATACAATCTCGCCATCCTCGAATAGAAGCATGGCCTGTTGTTGCAACAGCGAGTACATTCTAAACTGCTCATCGGTAAGCGTCACGTACCTAGCGGTGTAGACTTTATCTGGTAGATCCAAGCAGTCTTTCTTGAGCACCCTGTATGAAAAGGTATCGATCTTTTCTGTCAGTTCATCGAGGTTCTTGTAGCCGACGATCTGTTGGAAAGACTTGGCACCCATGGATCTGCGTTGCAGTACAGCGTACCTACCTTGGAATGTGTAGAAAGATTCATGACCCATGAGTCCTGGTCGGAGGAACTCTGTCTGTGAATATATATCTAGGGGTGACTTGGTTATCGGTGAACCTGTCAGCAACCGTCGATACTTAAACTGTGAGGCAATCTTGAGGAGTGCCTTGGTTCGTTTAGCCTTATGGTTTTTGATCGTCGTTGATTCGTCTATGGCAATCAGTCCATACTTACCGAATGTACGAGCCATCCATTCGCCTGCTGTCTGACCTTTCTTTGTGGAGAAAGACTCCACGTTCATGACAAAGATTGTCAGCCCTGCGAAATTATCTTTGACTGATCGCATTTCTTCTGTCTGTTTCTTGTTGGCAGATGCGACCCATCGGATTACTCTATGTGGTATGTCATCAGACATATGCTCTGGGATTTCTTTGGCTACCCAGTTACGATACACACCCTTTGGTGCGAGGACTAAAGCAAAGTTTATTTGCCCGTCGAGGAACAACATACCCAGGTTGTCGATCAGAACTTTGGACTTGCCAGTTCCCATCTCCATGAAGTAACCGTACTCTTTACGGTGCACACCATTGCGTAACGCATCAAGCTGATGGTCAAATGGTTTTAATTTAAAATTGTACTTGACAGTCATCACATATCTCCAGTAGAGTCCACCTTACGGATGGCAAAATGGTTTGTCAACCCAGTCCTGAAGAGGAGAAAACTTATGGATGAAATATTTGAAGACTACTTTGACGAAGGAGATGCACTCTCTCAAGTTGATACTGGAACAGGAAGACAATTGAGTGATCTTGTTCGCAAGCTGCGTGACATCGAGAACCAAATCGAAGACGCGGAACAGCATTTGAAAGCCGTCAAGCTTGAGAAGCACAAGCTTTCAACTGAAAACATTCCTGCACTTATGGATGAGATGGGCATGGATCGGGTAGACGTGGACGGGTTGACTGTCACACGTAAGATGATTGTACATGCATCGATACCATCGGAGCGTAAGGAAGAAGCATTCGCATGGCTGCGTGAGAATGGATTGGATGACATCATAAAGAACGATGTGACCTGTTCGTTTGGCAAGGGCGAAGACAATCTAGCAGGGGACGTTGTAGGCATCCTGCATGAGAAGGGCTTTGATCCAAGGACTAAGACCCATGTACATCCATCCACATTGAAAGCGTTTGTGAAAGAACGTGTCACGGATGGTAGACCAATAGACCTCGATATGTTCGGGGCATACATCAACAACGCAGCAGAAATACGGAGGAAAGCGTAATGGCTAATGCAGTAGCAGCAGTTAAAGGTGTGGAAGTAAGCACCGATGTAATGGAAGACATCTTTGAAACAGCAGGAGAAGGTGCATCCTTTGACAGTTCCGAGATGCAGATACCGTTTGTTCGGATCTTACAGGCAATGTCACCACAACTCAGCAAGAAGAAGCCTGAGTTCATCGACGGTGCTTCTCAAGGGGATCTGTTTAATACAGTGACCAATCAGTATTGGGAAGGTGAAGAAGGGGTCACAGTGATTCCTTGTTACCAGACTACTAAGTACCTTGAGTTTGTTCCGCGTGAACAAGGCGGTGGGTTCCAAGGTGAGATACCTGCAAACGATCCAGTCTTGACCAAGACCACACGAGAAGGATCAAAAGAGATCCTACCCAATGGTCACGAACTTGTTAAGTCGGATCAGCATTACTGTCTTGTTGTTGACGGTGATGGTTCGTTTCAACCAACGGTGATCGACATGAAGTCAAGCCAGTTGAAGGTGAGCCGTCGTTGGAAGACACAGATTGCCATGCAAAAGGTTAAGCACCCAAAGACAGGAGCAATGGTTACTCCTGCGGTGTATGCCACCATGTGGAAACTATCCACGACTGAAGAAACCAATGACCAAGGTACGTGGGGCAACTACCAAGTATCCAAGGTTAACCTGGTTAACTCTCGTGATCTGTTACAGGAAGCTAAAGCTTTCCGTGAGTCGATCATGGCGGGTGAGGTTAAGGCTGTTAAGGAACCAGATGCTCATGACGGTTCTGTAGATGAGGACAACGAAATCCCCTTCTAGCTTACAGTCTTGGGGGCAGTACTCCTAATCTGCCCCCATCTAATCTCAACAGGAGTCGAGCATGTCACTTCATAAAAGAATGCTGTCAGCCTTTGAAGGGTCAAAGGTTGCGCATGGCACCACTACAGTTGGACGCATTGGTCGCAATGGCAAGGCCGATGCTGAGAGTCGTATTGTACGGGAGCCGCTCACATTAGAACTTATGCAAGGACACATACAAGGTGAGCAGGGTGTCGGGGCAATCCCGATCAACGAAGATAACAAGTGCAAGTGGGGTGCGTTGGACATAGACATATATGATCTAGACCACAACGAACTCCAAGCGAGAATACAAAGACAGAAGCTACCGCTGCTGCATTGCAGATCCAAGTCAGGTGGAGCACATCTGTATTTATTCTTGGAAGAATACGAGCAAGCCAAAGTTGTCCGAGAGTATTTACTAGAGATGGCTGTAGCCTTGGGGCACAGTGGCTGTGAGATATTCCCGAAGCAAGATAAGATCCTGTCTGAACGTGGAGATGTCGGGAACTTTATTAACCTCCCTTACTATAATGCTGAGATACCACAGAGGTATTGCTTCAATGATAAGGTTGAGGCCATGGAACTGAAAGAGTTCTTGGATGCCATAGAGATCAGGCGAACCTCAGTAGCTGTACTTGAGAAAGGTCGAACTAAGAAGCCTCGAAAGTATTTCAAAGACGGACCTCCTTGCTTGCAACATCTGTTTTCTGACGGCGCGACTGGAGAAGAACGCAACAAGAAACTGTTCATGATTGGTGTGTACTGTCGGATGAAGCACAGTGACAACTGGAAAGCAGAGATGGAAACATTTAACCAGACTCTGTGTTCTCCACCGCTCGATGCCAAAGAAGTTCTGGCATTACAGAAAAGCTTGGAGAAAAAAGAATACTTCTATACCTGTGAACAGGAGCCGTTCAAAAGTTTCTGTGACAAGGAACTGTGCCTGTCTACAAAGTATGGGATTGGAGATGCAGGGGCCGAGTCTCTTGAGATCGGAAGCTTGCAGATCATCCTATCAGAACCACGCCTGTATTTTCTAACGGTGGCAGGGAAACGTATCCAGTTAAACACGGAGCAGCTACAGAACCAAAGCCTGTTTCAACGTGCGTGTATGGAGCAAGAGCAACTTGTGCCTCCGACTATCCGACCTGCTAAGTGGCAACAGCTACTACAGAAGTTGTACTCAGAGGGAGTTAAGTCCGAGGTGCCGGAAGAACTAACCGTGTTCGGAGAGTTCAAAGCTTTGTTGCGTCAGTTCTGTACCAGTAGGATCCGTGCTATGCACCCAGAGGAGATGCTGCAAGGTAAACCATGGACAGATAACCAAGGGTATACATCCTTTACAATAGCAGGGCTGATGGAGTTTCTATTTAACAGGAGGTTTACAGCGTACACCAGGGCACAGGTGCAGGAACAACTGAAGAGATTTAATGACAACCATGAATGTCATGGTCACAAAAATATTAACAAGGAAGATGGATCAAGAACCACGGTGAGAGTTTGGTGGGTGCCATCATTTGAGAACAATGAAATGGATCTGCCAGTACAGGAGATAGATAATGACATACCGTTCTAGTTTTATGAAAGCTAAAGATGTAGCAGACTGGCTCGGTGTATCCGAGTCTGCCATATACAAATGGGTGAACGACGGGGACTTTCCTAAACCCTACAAGCTTGGCAACGCCGACGCTCAACGTGCAGCGAGTCGGTGGGATCGGGAGGAAATCAAGCAGTGGTTGGAGAAACGCCGTGATACCTAATGCAACCCTGATACTTGGACCACCCGGTTGTGGTAAGACTTACACGTTAATTGAAAGAGTGCAGGAGAAACTGCAAGAAGGGGTACACCCATCCCGTATAGGTGTGGTATCATTTACTACCAAGGCTATCGGGGAGTTTGTTGATCGAGCATGTGCTAAGTTCAACCTGACTAAGAATGACTTTCCGCATTTCAGAACTCTCCATGCCACTGGTTATCACGGACTGGGCTTGAAGAGTACTGATGTCATGGACCGAGAGGATTTTAAAACTCTTGGTCGCATGTTGGGGGTGGCGTTTGATGGAGCGGATGCCACCTCTATCCACGATGGTGTTACGATACCACCGATAGGAGGATCGGGAGCCAAGTATCTACAGTTGATCATGCGGTCAATATATCGGGAAGAGTCCTTGGACTTTGAGTATAACTACGAAGAAGACTATACTTTGGATTACTCTAAGTTGGTTCAGATTCATAATCAATTAATTGAATATAAACTCAAGACAAACAAAATAGATTTCACTGACATGATCTCCAAGTACATAGAGATTTGTGAGACACCCAACCTTGATCTGTTGATTGTGGATGAAGCCCAAGACCTGACACCATTGCAGTGGACGATGGTAGAGAAGATGGCACTGACTGCGGATGAAGTTCTGATTGCAGGGGATGACGATCAGGCAATCCACCGTTGGACTTCTGTAGACGTCCAGAGGTTCATCGAAGCGTCTGACCATGTCGAAGTACTCAACCAGTCCTATCGCTTACCACAGAGCGTCTGGAGGCTTGCTATGCGTATCTCTGACCACATACCAGGGAGACTGGAGAAAGAGTTCTTCCCCAAGGAGGACGAGGGTATGGTCAAGGTTGTGGGTAGTCTTTGGAATCTACCATTGGACAAAGGGTCATGGACAATCATGGCTCGAACCAACAGCTTTGTGAAAGAGATAGCTGAGTCGTTGAGTGATGCAGGATATTTCTATAGCCGTAAGGGTCATGCGTCTGTCTCACAAAAGAAGTTGGATGCCATGGCTACATGGGCAGACCTGGTAGGTGGGAGGGCATTGTACCTTGGACGGATCAAAGAGTTCTATAAAACTGTGCCGAAGATAGGAGACAATCCTGTGGTCAAGAGGGGGTCAGCTAAGTTACTGGACGCTGCTGATCCAGAGCAGCCCTTGACATGGGAGGATCTAGCGTCCGACTATGGACTCTTATCCCCGAAGAACACACACCCGATGGACGTGGTGCGTCTGTCGGAAGAGGAACAGATATACATCCGCGCCATCGAGCGTAGAGGAGAGAGTATATACAAGCAACCGAGGATCAAGTTATCAACGATCCACGCTATGAAAGGAGGGGAAGACGATAACGTAGCGGTGTATTTGGGATCCACCAAGAACTGCGTAGAGGGTAAACATCCCGAGGACGAGCACAGAATATTTTATGTTGCCGTTACAAGAACAAAACAAAACCTCTACCTAATTGAGTCAGATAAAAAATATAGGTACGAAATATGAAACGTAACGATTACTTGGATACGGCGAAGCAGTTGATCAATGGTAACAGAGCCAAGGATTACGGTGATGCCAAAGACAACTTTGACAGGATAGCAACGGGATGGAACGTCATAGTCACTGATGCATTGAACACCCACGGTAAGATCACAGCCAAGCATGTTGCTCTGATGATGGACTGGGTGAAGACCTGTCGCTTGTTAGAAACCATAGACCACAAGGATTCGTGGATCGACAAGTGTGGATACAGTGCACTGGGTGCGGAGTTTGACAATGAAACAGACTGAGATGTTTGAGAAAGACTACATCATTGCCAAGCAGATGAACCAAGGTAAGGAACTGACATGGAATATACCATCAGAGTTTCCAGACCTGACGGGCTACAAACAGATAGCCGTTGACCTTGAGACATGTGACCCGAATCTAATTAAGCTTGGCCCTGGATGGGTGCGTAAGGATGGGTACATCGTAGGCATAGCCGTAGCAGCAGGAGATTGGGAAGGATACTTTCCTATCCGACATGAGAATGGTCACAACATGGATGCAAAGATTGCACTCCGATGGCTACAGAAACAGATGGCAACACCAGACATAGACAAGATCATGCACAACGCCACGTATGATCTGGGTTGGTTACGTGCCGAGGGCATAAAGGTAGAGGGTCGGATCATCGATACCATGATTACTGGTGCGGTGGTGGACGAGAACCGTTGGTCATACAGCCTGAACAATCTTGGCAGAGACTACCTCGATGAGCGCAAGGATGAAAAACTTCTACGTGTTGCAGCAGCAGAGTGGGGCTTTGATCCCAAGGCTGAGATGTACAAGCTACCACCTGAGTTTGTTGGACGGTACGCTGAACAGGATGCAGGCATGACCCTGCGTTTGTGGGAGAGACTAAAGATAGAACTGGAGAAGCAAGACCTATGGAACATCTGGGATTTGGAGACTAGCCTGATACCTATGATGTGTGACATGCGTCAGCTAGGTGTGCGTGTGGACTTGGACAAGGCAGATCAAGCCAAGACTCTACTCAAAGCCAAGGGCAAAGAACTGAGGGAAGAGATCCACCGACAGACAAAGATTAAGATAGAACCATGGGCGGCTGCATCTGTAGCTGCGGTGTTCGAGGAGCTAGGACTGAAGTACCCTGAGACTGAAGCAGGGGCACCGTCATTCACCAAACAGTATCTCAATGCACATGCCCACCCAATTGCACAAATGATCGTCAAGCTACGTGAATTTGACAAGGCGGATAGCACGTTCATAGATACAATCATCAAGCACTCGCACAAGGGTAGGATCAACTGCGAGTTCCATCAGCTACGATCCGATGACGGAGGCACGGTGACGGGTAGGTTCTCTAGTTCAAACCCAAACCTTCAGCAGATTCCGGCACGAGATCCTGAGATCAAGAAACTAATTCGTGGTCTATTTATACCAGAGCAAGGGTGCAAGTGGGGATCGTTTGATTACTCAAGCCAAGAGCCGAGGTTACTGGTGCACTTCGCGGCAAGCCTGAAGGGTGAGTACAAGCACCCGATTGTTGATAAGATCGTTGACGAATACAACACAGGGGATGTGGATCTACACCAGATGGTGGCAGACATTGCAGGGATCAAGCGTAAGGAAGCCAAGGTTGTAAACCTGGGAATCATGTATGGCATGGGCAAAGGTAAACTGGCAGCGCAGTTAGATATATCACCAGAAGAAGCAGGGGATTTACTGGATACACACAGAGAGAAGGTTCCGTTTGTTAAGAACCTTGCGGACATTGCGAGTAGACAGGCAGATAAGTTCGGACACATTAGAACCCTGTTGGGTAGGCGGTGCCGCTTCCATCTTTGGGAGCCTCGAACCTTTGGGTATAAGAAACCATTACCATACGAGGAGGCCATGAAGACATACGGTCAACCTCTAAGAAGAGCCTTTACTTACAAGGCGTTAAACAAATTGATCCAAGGTTCAGCTGCGGATCAAACTAAAAAAGCTATGGCAGATTGCTACAAAGAAGGACTTTTGCCTATGCTAACGGTGCATGATGAGTTATGCTTCTCAGTAGAGGGCGACGATCAAGCGCACAACATCAAGCACATAATGGAAAACGGGTTGTCGGATGTCTTGAGAGTCCCCTCTAAAGTAGACGATGAACTCAAAAATAATTGGGGAGAAATCGAATGAAACCAGAAAAGATTAAAACAGTCGGTCTTAGAGAAATGCATCCTGTGCAGGTCAAACATCTTATGGAACTTGTGGGCATGACATTGCATCTTGCCGCCGAAACGGGTGATGATGAGATCCTAGAAGATGCCGAGCATCTTTGTGACGAGATGATTAAGTTATTCGGTGGGGTTGGAGTACAACTATCTGTCGAAGAAGATCCAGATATTAACCACGACGGTTCGCAATCTGTGCATTAAGCGCAGCGGTTACCGGGTTATCACCTAGTAATGCAGGATCTACTGGCCCAGGTGCACGAGCTTGGGTTGGTTGGATCTGTGGTACTTGTAGACTGCTTTGTTCCTGCAAAGGGATTGGAACAAAAGATGGTTTTTCTTGTATGGGGATTGGAACAAAAGATGGTTCGGGAGTTTTTACTCCAACGGAATCATCTGGTGCCAGTGGTAAATCTTTCATCTGTCTCTGAACATCTCTAATCTGTTCTCTGGGATATTTTGAAAAAATACCTGCATCTCTCATTTCTTTAAAGTTTTTAGGCGTAACTTTAAATGGTTCAAATTTACCACGCATAATTCCTTTTATACCACCAATATTGTTTTTCTTTAGAACTCTTCTAATATCTGCATCAGTCAAACCCATAGATCTTAAATCTTCCATCATTTGATAATATTCTTTATCTATTCGCAATTTATCATTGTTGGCAGTTTTGAATGCATTGAGTAACTGATTTGATCCTGCATTAACATCATCAGTTATCCTGTTGAATTTACGTTTGGCATTTGTTTGTGTCTGTGATAATCGATAAGCACCGTATTCCAACCCACGCTTTGGGTCGAACTCTAATGGAGATATTCCTGTGACTTGACGTGCAAACTCCCCAAGTGCGTTACGCTCACGACCCATCTTGTCCATACTACTGATCATACCATCTTCGGATCCTGCTATACCCCGCAAGAAACGACTTGGTTCTAGTTTACCACCAGAAACATTTGCAGGTATTAGATTAGGCATCAAGGTATCCACAACATGCGCAAATCGTTTGCTGTTGCGTGACCCAAAGCTATCAGCGTTGCTGTATATCTCTGCTCCAGTGGCAGTTTTACCACCACGTATACTTACATCAAGTAGTGCTTCGGTAAGCATAGCTTCTGACATA
>Ga0181412_1000805_pt1 | contig 12613 bp, 15 predicted proteins | sample 35SPOviralmetaG_FD_130113 | JGI IMG/M metagenome (GOLD analysis project Ga0181412, IMG submission 130113) | Marine viral communities from the oligotrophic San Pedro Time Series (SPOT) site, San Pedro Channel, CA, USA - 35 SPOT_SRF_2012-08-15 | ecosystem: Environmental > Aquatic > Marine > Strait... | reverse complement strand
TAACTTATATCCGTAATATTAGGTACCACAATTATATTATATTTATCTTCGTATTTGAATCCTTCTTGATTCAGTCCTTCTTTAATGTTTTTAATTACCTCTTCATAATTAAAGGGGTTATCTCCCCCGTCCTCTGTGTCGCGAACCATTATGGAAACTTGACCAGTGGTGGCTAATGCTTTCTTAAATAAAGCAGTGTGACCCGCATGCCATGGTTGCCAACGACCAAGCATTTGTACAGTGGGTAGATTTGGATTAAACATTTTTCTCTAATAGTTGTAGTTTAATCCTTTCTGCAGTTTCGGGTACCCATTCTTTCACTATGTAATCATAGCTAGTAGGAATCTCAAATATTCTATTTGTATCCTCAAAACGGCCTTCCTTTATTGTATGCATCCAAATGGAGAAGTCAGCACCAAAAGCCTCTCGAGCTTTTTCTGTGGGACAAACAAAATCTGCGAGTGCGATCTTACCAGCCTTTACGACTCCATCTGATAAGTGTCTCATTCGATTTGCTTGTCGAATTCTTCCTTCCATTGAGAAATCCCAATCATTATATTCCTTGCGAATAGCATCAGCATTAAGCCATACTCCATCAATCAGTTTAGAAAGTTCTTCCCCTAAGGTTGACTTTCCGCTACCGGGTAATCCAAATAATAATATTTTCATAATTAGTTAATAGTTAATTCAGGCGAATGACTGCCTGAGCGATGTGTGTCTTGTAATAAAATGATGGGGTGAGATAAGACCCACCCCATCGTTGTTTATTTAGAAGGAGAGAGCTACACCAAAATCGGTGGTTGCTTCCCATTCTCCACCTGTACCAGCGAAAGAATTATCACTGTTCAGATAATTGAATTGTACGAATACACTAGCGGCACCTAGAGGTGCATCAATACGAGCGTAACCTACTGTATAATCATAACCATCTACTGTTTCAAATGATTGACCATACGCACCTCCAACAGATAATGCAAATACATTATTTGCGTATAGAGCATACTCGGTTGAAATCTCGGCAAGATAACGACTTTCATCATCAACGGTAACCGCAACAACTGAATCTAGACCTAGGAGATTTACTCCATAAGTTGCACCCAATTCGAAGAGATTATCAACGTTTTCGATAGTCGTAAATTGACCCGAGACACCGAGAGCACCGATTGGTGTGCTCAATACTGTACCAACTGTTGTATACAATTGGTGATCTTCAGTATCTACATATTCAAGGTCGCCAACGAATGAGAGTCCACCAAAGACTCCCAAGTCAGTTCCCAATTTTACATAACTGGCATCTGCGCCTGTGTATAGACCAGAGTCAATACGTTTTTCGTATTGTCCTACTTCGGCATCAAATTGCCAGGTCTTTGCTACTTCTTGCGCCTCACATTTGGAACCGCAGAAGAAGAATACATAGGCTGCATAGAGCACTGCTGCTCCTACGACCCACTTAATGATTGTTGTTTTGTTCATTTTATACTTTTGTTTTGTGACATAGATATTCACTACGTCTTTGTTTGTTTTGTTTATTCAGATAGAAACTCAGGGTCGGAAGAGCCGACAGGAGTATTGTTTATCTTGAATGTTTTTGGCTTCTTCTCTTCTGGTATATTTTTCTCAAGATGAACTGAGAGAATACCGTCTACTAGAGCAACCTTTTTCACTTCGATGAATTCACCGAGTGTGAATGCTTTATCGAACTTGCGTGTCGCAATGCCTTTATGAATATATTCTTTATCACCATTTAGATCAACATCCTTAGATGCGATGGTGAGAACATTTTGATCTTGTTCAACGAGTAAATCTTCCTCCTTGAAGCCAGCAACTGCGATGGCAATTTCGAATTGGTTATCATCATGCTTCACCACATTGTGGGGCGGATAACCAGATGGTTTATCATTTAATTTTTCGAGTCTATTAAACATAGAATCGAAACCGATTGTCCAGGTTTGCCCTGGCCATGTATATGCGTTTGTCATTTATTTTTTCCTCCGTTAGGCAGGTTATGTGTTGTGAGACCCCGAAGGCATCTCATTCAAAGTAACAGCGTGTTACTTTAAAAGTTTATTTATATCTTTTTAGTGTTCCCAATAGAGTATTTTGTTTCCAATGTCCATTCGGCTTTATCTTTGTGTGAAATTATTTTGATGCTTCTTATTGGTGCTACATTTGTTGTTTGATTCTCATCCACAATATTTAATAAGCCCCAATCGCTCAATAGAGTTACAATTGTATTTCTTCTACCTTGATCATTGATTGAGAAGTTAGAAGGTTTACCATCAAGCATGAATAATTCCTTGAAATGTACAATGAAGTATCGCCCTTGCTTGTGTAGAATATGGCAACTCTGAAATAGGGTATTATGGTTCTTCTTAGAAGAAATACCTATACGGGTTAGTGTTTCTTTTATCTTTAAGAAATCATCGGGTTCTGATAGTAACACCTCGACCATATCATCAGGCGACCATTCTATAATTATTTCATCATTCATAGGTCTATTTATAACTATTAAGTTTTTCGGGTGATCCTATTATGTTCTTCATTAATTTCAAGGTGTTTTCCCGTGCTTGGATCGATGAGATAACGAAGTTTTTTGAATTCCATTCCATTGAAGTGCTTGGGTGCCTCGTATTGAATGGTAGAGAAATCACTTTCTGCAGAAACACACCAGGGAATATATTCTTGCAATTTTGAGAATCTATTAATATTCAGATAATAATCAATAGCACTTTTTACTACATCTGATTCCATGTGCTCAATTATTTCATCTATTCCAGGTGTTACTACATAACCATGTGTACCGCAGAATTTATAATTCGATCTAAGTCTACCCAAACCTTTTCTGATATGTTCAATGTTTTCTATATTCTTTACTGAATCTATATAGGCTGGGCCACCTAGATTTACTATCTGTTTAACTCTCTTAATAAGATGATTGGGGAATTTACTTTCAACTATTGCATCATGTTCTAATATAAGAAAAGGTTCATCCATATCAATGCACTTCTTCCATAATAGAAAATGGGAAGCCCAACAAGCAAGCGCTGCAGGATTTTTATCTTTGACCCACCCATCCATATTGATTCCATGTTTATTAAATATTTGTAAAGGATTATCTTTTGGTTTTATAGCACTGAATATGCTAGCATCATAACCATGTTTCCTGGCACTAGAGAGTGCTTTTTGAGCCAACTCTTCTGATTCTTTTATTCCTTTTAATGTTATGACAAATGCTTTCACTTGGCACCTCCCTTAGACATATACTTACGAAGAGCTTTCATATCGATTAGATCATAGACATCTTCTGCTTTTTCTCGGCTACAAGAGTATGCTTCTTTAATCAATTCAATGTCTTTACTATCCTTAGGCCTTTTAAACCATTTTGAAAATCTTCGTTTCTTTCTTACTGCATGATACAGGAAGTCGTAGTGCATCTTCTTTGAGATTTCAAATCGTTCATTCATTTCATTTGCCAACATTACTGTATCGACAAAGTAGGAGAGACCACGATTCACCATGAAGGGTGGATACTTGCGATCAACCGAATCTAGATCAGATGCTTCACCTGAATTATCCGCCTTAATATCTGTGAAGAGATAACTCTTCTTTTCATTAATTGAATTTAGAAAATCAAACGGGGTCATAATTCATCTCTGCTGTATATTTATCTATACCCATTTGCCGAGCTTCGACAACAATATTTTGTATATCAACTGAATCTAATTCACTGATAAGAGACATTATATATGTTGTGGCACCATCAAGACCGCCTGAGGCTTCTATCCAAGCATATTTATATTCATGTGATGCGGTGGCTTCTGTTTCTTTATGAATCCATGTTTCAAGTGCTTGTGCATCATCAGCCATTTCTGTCAGTAGATAGCGAACATATACTGTATTTCTATCCACATTATTCTGATCACAATAATGCCTTGCGCCGTGCTTACCTTTCGCTGCTCTCATACCATAAGTACGACCTAGTAGATTCTTTTTACTGAGTCCATTATATCCAATCTTCTCATGTACAATAGCATCTCCAATTTCCTCAATGTCTTCATCAAGTGCGAATTGATAAACCCCAACCATTTCTCCACCAAGCGCATACCAAGCTTTACTTTGGGATGTTGGGATTTCCATTACTGGCATCCAGTCAATTACTTTCTTAATTTTGTCTTCCATAATATAATTTAGTTTATTTGAATTGCGCTGTTCCCATAATTTCTGTGAGACAAGCAACCAAGTTTAGTTCACGATCAGCAACAAATGCTGCTTTGTATTGATAATCAGCCAACAGTAAGATTACTGGCGGGATTGATTGAGATTCTAGGATATCATAACTGGTGTCATAGATTCTCCGAAAAACAATAGACGAGTCAATGTCAGAATTAGCAGCTGCCCAAGACCTCATAGAACGGAAATCTTTTTCTTTTAGATGTTTGACCAGTTCATTGATTTCTGATTCGCCAGTAGTAACAATCTCTGGTGTAAGTGTACCAGATGTTGAATATCTCTGACACTCATTGATCACACGTCGCCAGTCTGGCGCATGTTTCATAATCAGATTGGCGATAGCCTGCTTGCTGTATTCTACCTTCTGATTCTCAAGAATGAACTGAAGCCTCTTCATAAAGGTCGCAGCCAATTTTGGATCGTTGATCTTCACTTCGTTGAAATCGATCACGGTACATCTTGAATGAAGAGGTTCGATAATACGATTCTTAAAATTACATGTCAGAACAAAGCGACAGTTGCCAGAGAATTCTTCAATGAAACCACGAAGAGCCGGCTGTGTCGATTGAGCATTTAGATAGTCGGCTTCATCGAGTATCACCAGCTTGTATTTCTTTTCCATATCAAGAGACATAGAAGAAGCAAACTGTTTGATCTTGTTTCTGAGAATATCAATTCCACTCTCTTCAGAAGCATTGATCAAAAGACAATCAAGTCCCAGTTCATTAGCCAAAGCACGAGCGATAGTTGTCTTTCCTGTACCAGCAGGGCCAGCCAAAATGATGTTTGGTACATCATTGTTCTTCACAAATTCCAAGAAAGTTGTTTTCAACTTAGATGGAAGGACACAATCTTCAATAGTTTGTGGTCGGTATTTTTCTACCCACAATAGGTTTTCTTTCATAATGTAATAATATATTAATTCAAATAGATGTCAATAAAATGGTGGGCGCCAAGATGACACCCACCATAATACTTATACCTCTTCCTCTTCCTTAAAATCGAATTCCAACTGTTCTGGTATCTTTTCGACTTCTTCGGGCTCAGGCTCTGGTTCATCTTCATCTGGCTTATTCGCTTCGATGAATGCATATAATTTATCTCTCAAGATACCAACATCTGTCAGTTCGGTTCCTTTAAAGGCGCCGCGTTCTGAACAGATATCAATTATCTGCAAGGATAAATTTAGATCATTTATATTGATCGATGGTTCATTATTTTCTTCGTCCATATAACTAAGCAATGTTTGTGGATTTATCTAGAGCTATCCAATACTGGACATTCTTTGTTTTGTGTTTCCAATTGGAAATCAATTTGTTGGTAATGTTCACTTCGTAATCGCCACCAATTAGTTTAAGATTATCAATGTTGAAACGATAATCAGAACCATTCTCTTCGCCACTATAATCTCCAACCTCTAGAGAATAACTATTGGATGATGGATTCTGCGAACAAAGAACTTTTGCAACAACCTTTCCACCATCTACTGAAAGAGATAGCGAAGGAGAATCGAGGCTCAGACTTGATGCCGCACGGCGAATGGCTTGAATCGATTCATCGGTAAAATCAAATGTCATATCGGACGCAGGCATATTAATATCCTTTGTCTTCTTTGTCAAAATTTCCTTGTCTGCAAAGTGGTACTTTACACTTGCTGAACCAGATTTAAGAGTAACATGACTATCAAGGAATTCTAGCTCGGGGTCTTCAATAAGACTGTGAGCAGAAAGGAATTCATTTACGTCATAGATACCGAATTCAGAATCAAAGGACTGTTCAATCTGAGCTTCTGCTAAGATGTGTTTTGCCTCTGCCAGTGTTGAAATAGTCGAACCAGGGTTGACTACGATGTTGGGTTGAATGGCACCAAAATTTCTTAGCACCTCTATTGTTTCATTACTTAGTTTCATTGTATATAACTATATCAGGTTATGGTTCTTTGTCAAATCTATTTTGACTTATTTTCGATCATCTTCGCAGCGATCTCATTAAATTCTTTCATCCAACCATCTTCACTCGCTGGTGGACGATCATCTACCCAATTATCTCTTATCATTGAATCACGAAGAACCGCAAGTCCAGTTATAGCATGAGATATGTGATGAATACCAGAATCGGGGTCGATGTCTTCGCCCTCATACCATGCGGCTAAATGTCGCATCGCAGCATCATAATATACAGAGCCTCGAACTCCCGCTTCTCTCCAATTAAAGCGACCATATTTTAGGTCGCCGTGTAGTTTAACAAGTCCTGCTTCCATCAGAACATTCATAGGCATTCCGCTCATGGGCACCTTTTTGATTCCACAAGAATCTTTTGGGTTAGTTGGTTTTGTTTTCATATAAAATTTGATATAGTGAGGTGGCACCCGTAATGGGCACCACCTCGATTGATTATGAATTACTATCGTATCCCTCGACAATAAAGTGTTTATGGCACGTCGACCTCAGCATTATAAGCTTCGTAGTCAGCAACCGGTTCTTCTTGAGTGAATTCCTCTAGGTTCGCAGATTCATCGATCTTCGTGTAGAGGTCAAGGAAAGCATCCTTAGTCTCACCGTCGAAACGGTTGATGCACATCTCAATCGACTTCATGCGATTGGCGAAAATGGAATGGCTCTTCACAATGTGGCAGAGACGGCGAGTAGAAATCACTTCGTCCACCGCTTCGTCTTCGAATGTTTTACGAATCACATTTGACCAGGCGACAAGCTTGTCGATAAACTCGAGGTCGTTCACCTCATATTTTTCGGCATGCTTGACCAAAATCTTTTTCTCAGTGCGAGCGGCAGGATATTCCTGTTCGATTGTGGCGACAAAGCGTTCTAAGAAGGCATCGTCAATGATTGATGCCGCGGTGTAGCGACCGTCATCAGAACCACGACCTTTAGTATTCGCAGTGGCGATCACCGTGAAACCACGAGCAGGGGTAATGACCTCACCAGTCTTCTTTAGAAGAACAGGATTGCCCTCAAGAACCCCTTGGAGGCACATGATCTTGTTAGTCGAACGGTCGATCTCGTCAACCAGTAGAACGGCTCCACGTTCCATAGCCTTGACTACGGGGCCTTTTTGATAGATTGTCTCACCATTGATGAGTCGAAAACCACCGATAAGATCGTCTTCATCGGTCTCGGGTGAAATCTGAACACGGATGTATTCACGCTTGGCTTTGGCACAAGCTTGTTCCACCATGAATGTTTTACCATTACCGGACATACCCTCAATATATAAGGGGTAGAAAATACCAGCGGCAAGAATATCAGACACAGTCTTGAATTCACCCCATTTGACATATGTAGGGTCGACCTATGGAATGTGAATCTCATCGTCAACAACCGAGGCAACTGTGGTTGCCAGTTTGAAATTCTGAGCAGCAGTTGGAACCGCTGGAGTCGAAACAGGAGTGTCGGCAGTGAGGAATTCACCAGTGACCTCCGAAACAGGAAATGAGTAATAACCTCGAGTCGAGCCTTTCGAGAACATTGTTCGAACCGACTTGTGGACAAGAGATCGTTTCAGTCCGAGACTCTCACCGACATCGACGATGTCACGAATCTTGACTGGGGCTTTAGTGGAATCCATCGCTTGGTGGATGGAGGCGATATTTGTGTTTGTTAGCATATTTTTCATAATCAATCTTATATGTATATTATATCAGGTTTTGAGGATTTGTACAGGATTTTAAGGCTTTGAGTATCAACGGGTTGGGAAATTGGTTTGTATCTTTACCAAAAATTGATAAGTTGTTGATATTCAATGAATTAGACATCCAGTTCACTTCGTGGTTTAAGCAATTTGTTGAGCAAGGCTGGTTAGAAGAACCCGTGTTTGGCGAGCCTTTTGGTTATGGGCACCGAACTGTTTAGCAAGCTTGTTCTGAGCCTTGCGAGAGTTAGCAGCATCTTCGTCGATACTTGTTATAAATTCACTGTCATCGATTCCGACATCTGAATCTAAAATGTAATAGGCACCGAAACCACGATTCTCCACACTTGAGAAACCATTCTTGGCATGTAATTTTTTGGCTTTCTTGAGTTTATCCGCTCTAGGAATAAAACGAGAGAGAAGTCGAGTGAGTTGTTTCTTGTGGTTTGGAAGGAAAAAACCAATGGTAGATATACCAGGTAGATCACCAATCATCTCCATCAGATCATTTGTTGACCTGTAACGAGAGATGGTGTGATTCTTACCTCCACATTTGATTTCAATTCTAGAGCGCATCTCATTCCACTCATGGGTCGTATTGATGTTAGAGCTTTCTCCATCTGTCAGAGTAACAAAAGTGGTTTTCTGTATTCCGTTCTTCTTAGCAAAGTCAGTCACAATGGTTGGCATCATAGTCAATACACTATCCAATGGAGTGCCACCGAGTTGATCGTATTGACCACCACGCCAGTGAGTATTCTGAGTCATCCAAAGGGCTTTGAAAGCCTCTTCATATGTTGTCTTGTTCATCTCACTGGTGATGTGTTCCACAAGAATCACATTGGAAAGGTCAACCTCATTGAATGTCGCCTCTATTTTAGATGGTGATTTGATCGCCCATGTATTGGTGAAAGAATAAACCCGAAAAGGAATTCCTACCTTCTTACAAAAGGTAACCAAGTTGAGAGTCTGATCGATCACATCTTTAAGAACTCCAGCCATTGAGCCAGAATAATCTAATAGAAAAATCATGCCGTGCGATTTAGAATCAGCAAGCTTGGTTTGCGAGAGGAAAAGTTCATCGGTCAACTTGTAGTTGTGCAGCTTGTTCACATCCAATTTACCTGTACGACTTTCTGTGGCACGAGAATATTGATAAGCAGCTTTGCGTTGTTCGAATTCACGAACCAGAGTTCCAACCTTCTTATTAGTTGCCTTACGAAAATTGGTGTATCGAGTGTTCACATCCAATTCAATCGCACTGTCTTCGCCGAAGATTTGAGTGCCGCGGTCTTTACGCAACATATCGTACTTGATGATCGAGTCATAAATGTAGTTTGGACGTGGGAGCATCACCGGTGTGTATTGCCTCTCATCTTGGTCTTCTACGATTTGCTCAAGCTTGTCTTCGAAATCTTTAAGAGTATCAGCGACGAGTTCTTCAGGGACAGATTCACTTGCACCGTCATCAGAAGCAGCTGCGGAAGTCTCTGTTTCATCATTGTCATTTTCAGAACTGATGTCAGAACTCGATGCATCGACATCAGGCATACCTTCATCACCATCATCGTCTGTTTCTTCACCACCATCGGCTTCGGAGCCATCATCTGTTTCTTCAGAACCATCGGAGTCAGAACCATCAGTTTCGGTATCCTCGTCTTGTTCTGAAGGCAAAGGGTTTGAATCTTCGGCTTCTTCAGAAGAGTCATCGTCTTCACTTTGATCTTGTGGTGGCTCTTTATCAAGCATGTCTTTGATCTCTAGACAAATGTCTAGAACATCGTCGAATGTTTCAGCCTTGAGACACTTCTGGTAGATTGCTTCCTCATCGTCATCCAATGGGATGTATAGATGTGAACCAACTTTGCCTCGCAAATTGAGACGGTCAAGAAAACCACATTCGGGTATGTTCTTTTCCTTGGTACCAAAGAAGTCATCTTCGACCAACTCGGAATAAGCCTTGCGGAATACTCGTGGCAAGCCAGGATAAGTGTCTTGAATCATTCGCTCGATTCTGATGTCTTCGACAATATTGCAGACATCAAATGGAATGTTGCCACACTTGGTATGGAAGTCATCGATTCCACTTTCGGGAGTGTAAAGGGCGTGTCCGACCTCGTGTCCGACCAACATATCGTAGACATCCTTGCTCTTGTTTTTCCACATGGGCAAACCAAGGACACGATTCTTAACATCAAACATTGCGGTCTTCATGTTGCCGTGAGTCACAGTAATGTTCTCTTTGGCTAGAAGACGGGCGAGGGTGGATTGGAGTTCGTAATTCATAATTAATCTTATATGTATATTATATCAGGTTTTCGCAAATTGTACAGGACTTTATGTCTTTCACCATCAACGGGTTATGGTCTGTATAATTCATCTCTGCAAAAATTGATAAGTGGTTGATAGTCAACATATTAAAAATCATTGAGTGATGGATTTAACTCTGAGATGAGTTCTCTTTCGCGCTGGTAAGCAGCTTTGCGACCACGGACAACTTCAAGAACCTCATAGTAGATGGTCTCATTTGTCTCACGGATGAAATTGCACATCGTCCAGTCCTTGTTTTCCTTCATGGCACGGGAGATATGTTTCTGAACACGAATCTTAACAGATTTCCAAAATGCTCGACCTTGAGAAACCGTAAGTCCGATATATGTATCGTCACCACCGCTCACACGGTAAAGAACGTAGTTTCTATCTTTTCTTTTCTTTCTCATTATAGGTATATTATATACCAAAAATGCCATTTTGTACAGGACTTTAACCCACTGAATATCAACAGGTTATGAAAGAAAATTAGAGAGAAACCAAAAGTTTACTACTTGTTCTCTATCAATGACTTACGATTATGACTATTCAATACCAATGACTTACGAAGTTGTTTCAATTTTTTAAGCAAAGCAGAATAATTCTCATTATATTGTAGGACTATTCCATAGTCTTTAAGAAAATCTCTTTTGAGGACTTCATTAAAGTATGTTTCGAATAGCTCCTTTGAGGGTATATTATCTTCTTTACCTAGCATTGATTGAACCATGTATTCTGTATTGTTATATGTGTCCATATATTTCATATACTAACCTATTACTTTTTTATACCAGAGAAGTTTCTAATCTTCTCAAATTCTATCTTGGCAGGAAATTTGCCTTCTAGTAAATCTTGCTTGTGTGATATCACAAATACATTTGAATCATCTCTTAGTGTGAAAAGAATTTTAAGGAGGTTATCAACTCCATCTGCATCCATACTTGAATCAAATGTTTCATCCAATATCAAAAGATTGGTATTGGCTGAGTTCTTCATCTTGGCTATCTGTCGCCAAGCAAAGAGAAGAGCCAAATCAATTCTTTGTTTCTCACCTTCAGAAAATGAATCATAAGAGAAGTCATCTCTATGCCTTGACTTGATTGTCTCATTAAAAGAATCATCGAGGTTGAATGAAACAAAGAAATCTAGCACCTGTAAATATTGATTGATAAGTTTATTCATCACAGGCAGATATTCACGAATGATCTTTGTCTTTATTCCTGTGTCCTTTAATAACTCAAAGATCGCCTCGATGTATGTCTTAACATGATTCTGTGATTGCTGTTTCTTATTCAAATCTATAATAGACTCTTCATCATTCTGCAATTCCTTTTCAGAACCACTTGTATCTACCGAATCAATTGCGCCTGCGGATTCTAATGAATCTACTTGTTCCTGGCAATGTTGAATAGTGCCTTGATTCATACGAATATCTGTACGAAGCTTGTCCAAATTCTTCTTCTTAATATCTAAAGAATCGAGGGTTTTCCGAAGTGAAAAATCGTCCTTTTCTAATGATTCTAGGGTGCCTTGAATAACACTAGCCGATTCTTTTATGCCTGATTTCTTAGATGCTTTTAATTCAACAGAGATAGTCTGATCACAAGTTGGACAGCAGTCGTTATCCTCAAAGAACTTTGATTGCTTCATCAATGATTTTAGATCGTGATTGCATGTGTTCTTCTCAAAGCCTATGTTCTTTCTTCCCTCTGTCGCTTCTCCTATAAGAGAACTAAGTTCTGGCCACTTTTCATCAAACTCTTCTTGCAATTCTGTGTTTCTCTTTTCAAGAAGTTCTTTCTCATCTTTCAGAGATTTAATCTTCTTTGTATTCTTAACAGAATTCTTCAGATCGATTGCTTTCAATTCATCAATGTGCTTCTTCTTCAATCGTATTGATTCAGTAAGTATACTAACCTCATTAATAGTATTGATTAGATCATTCTTCAGTTTAGAATAGCGATCCTTTGTCAGAACATTCATCTTTGTGAATATACCAATATCTAACAGATCTTCAATAACACCTCTTCTTTGTGCTGTAGGCAATTGCATGAATGGAATGAAACTGCTTGAACCAAGAACCACAACCTGATGAAAGGACTTGTGATTCAATTTAAGAATGTTACTCTCTAGAACCTTTTGATAATCTCTGCTATGGGATTCTTGGTTTAGTAATTGACCATTCTGATATATCTTGAAACCACCAGGTCTTATTCCACGATATACTCGATATCGATTCTTGCCTACCGAGAATGTTACCTCAACCTCGCATCCTTTACCATTGATTGAATTCACCAATTGTGGCTTATTGATATTACGGTGAGGCTTTCCAAATAGTGCGAATGAAAGAGCATCTAACATTGTTGATTTACCAGCACCATTTGCGCCAACAACTAACGTCGCAGAAGACCTATTTAGATCAATG
>Ga0181412_1000798_pt1 | contig 12665 bp, 24 predicted proteins | sample 35SPOviralmetaG_FD_130113 | JGI IMG/M metagenome (GOLD analysis project Ga0181412, IMG submission 130113) | Marine viral communities from the oligotrophic San Pedro Time Series (SPOT) site, San Pedro Channel, CA, USA - 35 SPOT_SRF_2012-08-15 | ecosystem: Environmental > Aquatic > Marine > Strait... | reverse complement strand
ACGCCCTATTTATCCCATGTCAAGCGTGTCAAAACTGTGTTGCATGAGCATGGATGCTAGTCTTGATTTAAGAGACAATAGATACTCCTGCTCCTCAGCGGGGCGAGCAGGAGAACCAGGCCACACCTCTAATCCATAGCAGACATGCCCATAAAGGAGACGGATCTCCTCTATAGGCATCTTGATGGTGACGTGCCATTCGCCTTCCCACCATTCTTCGAGTGGATCAGTCGCGTTGTCGCCAGTCATCAGTTCTATCCTGTTTAAACCAGTCCGATATATCTTCTGCACCTTCAAAGTTAGATTTGTAATTAGTAGGATCAGGATCACCTAGATCCATCTGATTCAAAAAATGATCCAAACCTCCTCTAGAAATATTTGGATTTGATGCTACTCTACGTGCCCTACGCAACATTTCACCCGCTGACCTGTTCGCTTTTGCCAACTTGTCTGCCCAGATCATATCATCTAACTGGACCTCTTCGCCCTTTGCGATACGATTACAAATGTATTCTAGTCGCAGTCGATACTCCGTAGACAGCATATATCTAGTATATTTCTGGTATTTAGGGCGTGTCAAGGCGCTTTGCTAGGTTATCTAGTGTGTTACGCATGTTTCTAAAGATAACGTTCATATCAACGTCCTTAAATCCCATAGCTGCGGATGTCGTTCGGATCTTCTCCTTCATCTCTATCGCCTCGGGATCGTCAGACAGCGATAGACGGGTCCACATGACCTCTTGCTTATCCAGGAGCACCTTTAGTTTCTCCATGTGCTCACGCTTCTCCTGGTCGTTCATAGACCCGAACTGCATGATCACCTGGTAGAGCTCCTTCTGGATATTAAAAATCTCTTCCATCTCCTCACGGATAATAGAAGAGTCAAAAAACTTACTCATTGACTTGCTCCCTCAAGTATTTTTTATACTTGAATACATCGATATTTAGAAAGGGTTCATACTTTTTGATTTTGAGACCGACCTTTTCCCAGACAGGATCTAACAATTTTTTGTCAAAGTCCTTTGCATACCCCAGAATTTTATCTAGGATTGCCATCGTCTCAATACTGGTATCACCTGCCAAGTATGATTTTAGTACAGGTGGGTGACCTTTACACTTAAACAATTCGATGAGCGAATATTCGTCAAGTAATTTGTCAACCTGTTGAGTGTACTGATAGTACAAACTCTGCTGACGATTCTGCCAGCGTTTGTAACTACCGTCACCACTACGAATGATTGTACCAATCCATAGACCATCTGGATTGTCAGTCTCTACAAAGTTAGCGAGGAAGAATGCCTTCACTTCATCATCATTATACTTTCGAGAAGTTTTCTCAAAGAAATAGCGATCCTTACGTTTGTAAAATGCATCCAAACTAGCACGAGACTTACCACCATACCTAAAGTAATCATACTTTGGTTTGGTAAAGTGGTGCTTGAAAGCAAGATACTGTTTGTAAGTATCAAACGGGGTCATCAAACTGGCGTACAACTGTTTTCCTCACATCTAATTGTTTGTTAGCATAAAAATAACTTGGATTAGCAGGACACATATTACAAATAGAATGCTTTTTCCATTGAGTGTCTGACATTTTGTAGATGTCTTCAATTGATGCATTAACAGAAGTAGGTTTGTACTTGAGATACTTCTCCCATACTTCATCATCAGATTGACCTGTTGCCTCTAAAGTTTCTTTTAGATAAGCAATACTAGCACACTTCCATAAGTGTCCTCGATAAATCTGCATCTGTGGACAGGTACAGAAACTCCAACTCTTATCAAGATCGTTGTCTTCGTGGGGGTAGAATTTACCCTCCTCCCATTTTAGCATATCAAACCACTTATCTTCCCACTGTTCAGATACCTCTAAACATTCTTGGAGATTTACTTTGTCCTTGGCATACTCTATAAACTCTTCTACATTTTTGTAAATGAGTTTACCTTTTGCAGAATATGGACTGACATGCATACTAAGTTTTAAGATTGTACCACGCTTTAAATGCTCTACGATCTTTTCCTTGTACTTATGAAGAAGAATACCATTACTATAGAATTTAATCCTACAGTTAGCGAGTTCTTCTATGCGAGTAAGCAACTCACTCCACCTTGGCTCTAGCAAGGGTTCCCCACCCACAAGACTGATATGTCCCCAAACATGTATCCTTGGAAGGATACTCTCGCAGTCAGAGATCATCTGATCTACATCCACACCACTACCAGGTGCTAAAACTTGACTGTTATGGTTACAACCACGACATGCCAAATTACAACCATTATGTACGTGGATGTTTACACCACGAAACCCTGGTTTATCTGTAACCTGACTAGGATTACCGACAAAATTTTCCCTACTATACTCAGCAAACCGACGCAACTTTGGGCGTTTTGAGAATACAGTTCTATTTTTATTATGCGGGGTTTCCATTCCAAATCTTGTATAGGATGTGATCGGGATTTAGTTGGTGTATCTCTGGTTCTTGATGGAACATACAAACAGAATACTCTGGCATAAATTTGAGATGAGGTATCTCACCACCATCCCAGAAGTGTTCTGGTTCTGATCCCTCCCTATAAGAATAAAAAACATCTGGTAGGTATTCTAAATCAGAAAAATGATTTTGATTTAGATAGGGATCTATCCCCCTATACTTCCTGACATGCTTCTGCCAATTTTGTATGTACTGCTCGTAGATAAACTTAGTATCTCTCCAAACAATACTATCAGTATTGAATGCGAATACAGGTCTTTCATCTGTATAGGTTCTCTTCACCCAGTCAGGTGACTTCCACTTACACGGTGAGACCGCAAAATTAGTCTCAAAATCTAGTATAGGTGTGATATCACCTTGAATGATTACGTCAAGATCAAAAAATACTTTCTTATCATACTTATCTAGCTCTTCACGACCAAATAGTTCTAACTTGTTCCATGCTGGCCACCAAGATTGTATACCGATACTCGCCCTTTTAGGATCTCTCCACTTAGATGGATCCTTTACCAAAGGTTGCATATCATATACAATTACCTCTGGATCGATGCCAGAAGGATCATCTGTAAAGCAGATAAAATCTATATCAGTGTATCTTCTTACCGCATTATATAATTTGTTGACATAAATGGAAGGATATTTTTTCCCTATCTTTACACAAGTAACACAGTTCATTGGTAGTGAGTACATTCAGTCGATAAGGTGGCAATAAATTCTTCCATATGTTCTTCTTTTATATTATCCCAGTGGTTCGTCTCTTTATCAGACCACTCATCGACGTGCATGTTTAGTTGTATCCTAGGATGTTTGATATAAGGATCACCATAGTTCCATCGGTGTCTACTGTCAGCAATGTATTTTATTTCAGTTGGTTCTGGATCATACTCAAAGAAACTAGGTCCATACATGTTCAACATACCACCAATAAAATCTGTTCGATTTTCTAGAACCCATGTGGGTGGTCTATGGAAACTAAACCTATCACAATGCATTTCTAAACCATCTTCAAAGATTCTCCTTTGAGATTGAATTTCTTTTTCTAATGATCTCCAATCCCATACATCACTAACATATACATGTAGTCCTATCTTTGCTCCAAGTATCCTAAGATTTTTAATCAGATGTTTGTTACGAGTAGAGAATGTATTGTAAGCATTTGATCTAACTTGAAAGACATAACTGGCAGATACACCATAGGACTTTTCAATCTTTGCCAACTCAAATGCTCTACTAGGAACAAACTCTACGTCATGTCTAAGAACTGTCCACTGATCTTTCTTTAATGAATCATAGAAATCACACACCCTATGCTTATGGTGTTTGATTATGTTTTTATATTCTTGAAGAGTGAAGTTACTCATACTCTAACAGTCCATCTATTAGTTTTGTTCTTGGTAACAATTTAGCATTAGGTATGACACAATGCCCACCTATCTTATCAGTAGGATAAAGGACAGGTCTAACAACATTAGATTTTCCTAATTTTGTATATCCTTCATTATATGTATTGTTATACTCTGTCATAACTTCTGAGAAATCTACATTATGTTCGTCACATAATTTTTTCATATCAGATGTAAATGCTATACACAATCCATAGTAAGTGGTGTCTGCTAACTTTGCGAGCTCTGTTGTTTTAGCATCATCACATACATAAGTTTTAACACCCAGACTTTTTAGATGAATTGAGTATGCTTGAGCAAGTTGTAGATCACTGCCACCAATAAATTTGACGAAGGTTTTTAACCCATCGTAAAGATTTGGGTGCAATCCTCTTACGGGTGAGTGTAAAAATTTCCTGCCAAGTTTTTCTGTTGTTCCTACTGGAACAGTTGAGTGTATGACTGTGTACCAATTAGGAGTTGATAAATCCTTGACCGCTGATACAAAATTCTCAGTATATGGTATACAAACATTCAATATATCTACGCCAGATACATCATCCATCTTATCCTGATATGGATCGTAGATAAGAGGTTCAGAATATAATTTTGCTACTGCTTGACCAACTTGACCATACCCAACAATACCAATCTTCATAATTAAATCACAAGTTCTGGAAAAGTTTCTCTGTAATCGGTTTCATTGACGTGATCGATTGCTTCACTGTATTCTAGGAACTCACTCCAACGTTTCTCCCAATCAGGAATTTCTTCCAGAAGAGATTCACGTAGAAATTCTAACTCTGTTCCCTCATACTTTTTGGCAAGTTTCTTTCGGATGTCGGGATGTAATGCATCAATTCTACAAACCTCAGGTTCGATTACATTATTAAGATTGTACCGAATGTTATTTTGATTGCAAAAATCAATAATTTTATCAAGTTGGATGACTGACAATGATGACAGTGTAATATTAGACTCAAATGTAGTGGTGTGTGGTCTCAGTTCAGCAATATTTTCTACGATCTGATTCCAAATAGATGGATGACGCATGTACTCATTCCATTTACCATATCCTTCTACGGACCAACGAACGTTAACAGATTTAAACTGCTTAATATAATCAATGACCTTACACCCTTCCCACTGTAGTTTGGTCATGTTAGTCACATAATCAAGATTGATATTCTTTGCCTCATCAATCTCAATCATGGCATCCAGCAATTTATAATGCGATGGCATGATAAAAGGTTCACCACCAATAATAGTGAAGGTCCTAATCTTTGGTGCTAATTTTTTAAGACTTTTCATCTGAACTTCAAAAAGTTCAGGATTATCTGCGGCAAGATCATATCCAATACCGTCTTCGGCAAACTTTTCGATGTGTTCATACCCAAGGAACTCAGAGACCTTTGGATTAAATTCCATCATCTTTTTGGTTTGCTTAATCCTCCCAGTAGAGTTCTTGATATTACACATGAAGCAGTGTAGATTACAAGAGTTGCCAAAGATTCTCATCTTGGCATTGATTATTCTACCAAACCTAGGTTTCTCAAGTGGTAGTCTAGGAGAAGGTAAACCATTTGCTTCGTTGGCAATACAACTTCTACAGACATCACGGACGAGTGGTGTCAGAGGATCAGACTTTAGCATATCAAGTCTGAGTTGCTTCATCTGCTCAGAATTATAAAACTCGTAGGCACCATCTTTAATATGTTGTGCTTTAAATTTAGAATCCTTATCATTTTTATATGGATGATCTGTTACCGCATAGCAACATGGCATCATCATATGATAGGAGTCACTGAAAAGCGTATCGAATGGTTGCCTACAAAATACTGACATATCAGATAGCGAAGCGTGCTTTGGAAGTCCTCTTCAAATAATTTAGGTTGGTGGCATTACACTTGAGTTTTTCCTTAAGTGGTTTAGAGATCAATTTACTGACGTTCTCAATCTCAATGTTGTTTTCGTCACAGTAATGACAGATTGCCTCGATGTAATTCATCCCAGCATTTTCTTTTACTAACTGCTCGATCTCATTGGAGAACTTGTCTTGACATAGGAATTTGCTTTTGAGGATCAACTTGACCTCACTTTTGGATTTCATTTAGTTTGTCCTCTACGAACTTTTGGATGTACTGAACTAATAGTTTCATATAAGTCATTTTATCATACTCTTCGTAAACTTTTACCTCACCATTCGCACATGTCATAATGATGACGAGTTTCTTTACTGGAATACCTGTAAGTTCATAGAACATGCAACCATATGCTGCTGCCTGAACAAAGTAATTCTCAATCCAATCTCTTGGTTTGGGTTTCTCTGCGGTCTTAAAGTCAATGATTGCTAACTCAGGTTCACCTGACTCACCAGTATACTCTGCTATACAATCAACCGTCCCCGCTACACCTAACTCTTTGCTGTAGAGTGATTCCTCTAGGGCGTAGATCCTATTTATATTGCCAAGGGCTTTCTTCGCCTGAAGGAAGAGCATCTTGGGTCCAGGTTGCTCAAAGTCAACCTCTTTATTAAGTAGGTGTGTCTCAATTAGTTCGTGTGTTTGAGTGCCTCGTGTGGTAGCTCGCTTTGAGATACGATTCGCTTCCTCGTTTCCAACACGAGCACGCCACTTCTTAAAAATCTCCTTATTATAATGGGAGGTCACCGAGGTGATAGACACCATCGGATGATCCTCTACAGTATAATATCTTACCCCATCAATAGTCTTCCTTCTCAGTTTAGGAAGATCAATATCAACATGTTCAAACATTAAAATCCAAGTGCAATCTTATTAAGAATGTAACTCTTAACTAGACCAGATCTCACAATATCATCAACACCGAACTCGATAGATTCGAACTCTGGCATTGCAGCAAGGATCTTCATAAAGTCAAGGATACCATTACGTTCGTTTGTCTTGACAAGATCCGTCTGAGCAGAATCACCGCAGAAATGGATCTTACAATTCTCACCAACTCTTGTTATTATACTATCAAGTTCATGAAAATTCAAGTTCTGTGCTTCATCAACGATAAGAATACAATCATCTAGTGTAGTACCCCGGATGAAACTGGTAGACCAAAACTTAATAGACTCCTGTGTCTTCAGGTTACCCCACAGCATATCAAAGTCATTGTCCGTAGGCAACTCGAACATGTATTTGACCATGTTCTTATAAGGAATCTGATAAAGAGATGCTTTATCTTCGTGGTCACCTGGTAGGAAACCAATCTCCCTTGTAGATACTAGAGATCTTACAATAACAACACGAGTATATGGTGTAAGAGGATTGAGAACTTCCTTCAGTGCCAGATAAAGCATGATGAAAGTTTTACCTGTACCAGCAGCACCGTAAGCATAGACGTTTTTGTCTTCATTATAAGCATCAAACACTCTGGTTTGATTTTCTGTTAACGGTTCAATGTCAACCATCATGTCTGCATTGAAAGGTTTCTTTCTCTGCATTTGCTTAGAGGACATCCCCGCACCAACTTGTGTGGAAGTTTTCTTCTTTCTTGCTGGCATATCAAAAGTGTGTGGTTTTCTGTGCTTTTACTTTAGATCCTGGAGTTTTGCTTACCTTATGAAGAACTTCATTCCACCCACCATCAGTTTTACTATAGCAATCTCCCGTACCAGAGACAGCACCGGCACATCCTTGCGACCAGTCTTTATCCCAGTCAGGATTATCTTTTCTCCACTGATCATACGACACCATAGTCATAGACAACTCTTTAGTTTCACCAGTTTTGAGATTTTTTACGGGATACGAAGGCATAATAATGATGATGTTTGAGTATTTAGAAAAACCCTATGGGCAATTTTTTACCGGAGAATTTTCCCCGGTTTTTATGGAAACTTAAAACGATTTTAGTTTTGGGTCATGATGAACCAAGTATGCTGCTCCGATTGCTGTACCTCCATCATGTGACACAGGTTCAGCATAGAATTTTACGTCGGGGAATGTCTTGGTTAACTTATAGTTTACCACACAATTGAGAAAACATCCACCCGTCAACACGACATTCTTTTGCTTGGTGGTTGACAGTGCCTTCTCGACCAACTCAACTGACCTATCTTCCCACTCCTTCTGGACGCGGCTAGCATCAGGGTGAGTATTGTATGGGGCGAGACCCATTACCTTTCCTGCCTCACACTCACCCAACTCTAATGACTCCGCTACAGCATCAAACTCTTTACCAATACCCCAAGTAGCATACTCTCCTGAGTTATCTTCTTTGTAGGTGTTGTATTCTTTGTGCTTTACCTTCCAGTGGAAGCGACGACCTGTCTTACAGTGAAAGATAGTCTCACACTCGTCACCCTTATCAGAGTTCGATCCACTACTATCAACAACAATCACTGCCGCCTCCTCAAACCCAGAGTTATAAAAACCACAGGCAGCATGAGTTAGGTGATGTCTATCCCGGTAATCTACCTTCGCAGCATCAGGAAAAAGACGTTTGATCTTTGAGATACACTTTGTAGAGTGCATCGTCTTACTTCCCATGTTCCAGTAAGCATCAGCAATAGCGACAGCATCAATGTTGTCTACCATATCCAATAACTTACTGACATCAGAGTCTCTTTTAACTCTGGTCACACGTTCTGCTTCCAAATAAAAATCTACCTGCCCGTCTTCGACGACGCAGATAGATCCGTTGTTCGATAAATTTACTCCAAGGATTCGCATTTTTTTATCATACGATTGATCTCTGGAAACCATAGCACCTTGATATCAGAACGTTCGAACGTGTCGATAGCATCCTCAGGTGTCTCAACCAAAGGTTCCCCTGCTAGGTTGAATGAAGTATTTAACACCATTGGTATCTTAGTATACTTGTAAAACTCAGAGATCATCTCATAATAATGAGGGTTGATTTCTTTTGTCACAGTCTGAATTCTACAAGTGTAGTCAACATGTAGAACAGCAGGAATCTTATTCCTAACCTCTTCCTTTGCTTCTACCGCATACATCATCTCCCTTGAGTGCTCCAAGGTTGACATATCAAACCAGTCAGCAGCGTGTTCTTCCAAAACACTAGCAGCAAAAGGTCTGAACTTCTCACGGTTCTTTACTGTGTTCACTCTGTCGGGTCCCAGACCATCCCGAGGATCGTATAGGATACTTCGGTTACCTAGTGCCCTAGGACCTGCCTCAGAGCGTCCCTGATAGATTGCTACGATCTCTTGCTGGAAGATGTAAGTAGCAATCTCTTGTGGGGTTACCCTAGGCAGGTGACGAAGGTGCTCCAGACTGTGAACTGGACCAGTGTACATCACCATCCTGCCGCTTCTGCTACCGTAGGAAACTGTTCTTGAAAGATACGCTTACACTCGTTAGCGATATCCATGTGCTCCTTCTGTGTACCGTTAGCAGATCTCAAAACGATGTAATGATACCATGAACGGACTGAACCTGTCATGTATAATCTAGTTGGACACGCCAAAGGTAGCACAAAACGAGCACACTCTTTAGCAACACCAGCATCTAACATCTGACTGTAAAGAGCAGAAGCAGAACTGAATAGAGTAACCATCTGACGATTTAATTTATCTACAACCTCAGGATCAAGATCATCAATACTATTCTGACGGTTCTTTGTATCCTGACGACGTAATTCAGGCAACTCAATATCCGCACTCAGCAAGTTGGTGCTGGCATAACGTTGTGAGAACTCCTGATAAGTAAAACTACGGTGACGTAGGATTTGAGCTGCCAGTCCTCTTGTAGTTTCAATCTCAAGGGTCATGTGTGCCTGCTCAAAAACAGACCAATGCCCATGTTTAATACAATAACCAAGGAGTCCTGCGTAGTTTGGGTTCTCTTGGTTATTAGGGTTGCTGACTCTGGCGACATACGCCATCATCTTCTCCGCATCAGGAGTTGCTGTTATTAGACTGACTTTCATTTACAACGCCTTTAAATCCTTGTTTCTTCTTAAGAAGTTTCTTTGTCATTTTAAGTTGCAACCGTAGATATGTCAACTCAGTAGGAGTATACCTCCATGGTTGCTTTAATGCCTCTTTAATAAGGCGGATAGAATCTTTATACCTCATTTTAAAACAAAAAAGGGGTGCTTAGCACCCCACGATAAACCTATAGAGGTTGTTTACTTACTGTAAGTACGACCACGATAGCAGAAAGTCCCGTGAGACTCTTTACTTTCTACACAACGGGTATCATACTCAACACCACGATATGAGGTGTGAAGAACTTGTGCGTCATGCAGTGCAGATGCTTTCTGGATCTGCTGTTTCACCATTTGAAGGGTGTTCATGTTGTTACTCCTAAAGTAGTTGGATTTTTAGGTCCGTTCCTTTAGTCGTTTGCGTCCCAATAACACTCAGGAGTTGCCTCCTTCATGGCTTCTACCAATTCAATCTTAACTTGATGGTTGAGATTTTCATGGTTTTCCATCCGTAGCATAATGCTATCGGCTTGCTGACATGTGAGTGATGAATATAAAAGAAATTCAATCATGGGATGAACGGTTCCGTTCCGCGACTTACTTGCGTCCCACCCAAAAGTGGGATGAACGTTAGGTCTATTATAGACCTCATACACTATTTAGTCAAGTGTTTTGGTATTAAGACAAACAGTTACTTTTTCTTGGAACTAGGGGGTGGTGCCTGTTGTGCTCCCCAGAGTTTAGGATTACTTCTACCTTCTGTCTGGGTCATGTTGACGAAATCTTTTTTATATTTGTCATAGTAATGATCAAAGATTTCGGATTGCTTATTGCCTAAGGCAATATCATAATATGTGGTGTCACCCTCAACATACTCGATCATGTATGCCGTGTAAGGCAGAGTACGATCTAGTGAGACTGAAGGGTCACACTTTTCATGGAGAAGTTTCATTTGTCTCGCCAAACAATCTCGGGGTATGCCTCCTCGACAACTTGACGGGTGATGCGATACTTCTTCTGGAGTTCTTTATCCTTGACCAGCATAAGAATGTTCGCTTCGTCAGCGTGAAGTGACTCTAGAAGTTGAACAAACATTTGCTCACGCTTCATCTGAGACAGCTTATTATTGCCACCCTTTATATAATGGTACAGAGTTCTCCATTCATGCACAAGTCGTGTATGACCACCACTGTTTGCTGGTGCTTCGTTTGGTTTAAAAGGAACTTCACCCTCGGGTAGAGCACTGCGGATGCCTTTATCATAGTTCCAAATGATAAGTGCTTTAACATCGTCACGGATGTTATCTCTCAGCAGTTTAACCTTGTCTGTTTTGTTCTTTTTACCATGTACAGCAGTAAAAAGTTCAGAGACCAGAGGATTGTCAGGAAGTTTGTTCATAGTTAATCATCAAATTCGTCTAAATGTGATCCCTCAAATCGAAATGCGATAATTTCATCGGGGAGTGGATTGCCATTCTCATCAAAACATTCTGGATGAGAATAAATTGGGGTGATGTCTGTAATATACTGTCGGAATAGATATCCAACAACTAAACTTAATCCCGTTAAAAGCATTACACAGACTACTGCTAGTCCAATAACTGCTGCTAACATTTTCTTACTCCTACTAACGTTTCCTAATTTCTAGGTAAAAAGAAACTTCCTTGTCGGTAAAAGGAAGAACAATCTTACCAAAACTCAAGCGTTTTGATGGTCTCTTCCTCCTCAGTAGTAGTTCTACGCCTTTATTTAGACCAAGCCCCGCTCCCTCAATACCTTCACTGTCTCTGTGCATCCGCCCACATTCTCCTGGTCGATAACAACTTGTGGAAATGTAGCACCTTCACCAAATTCATTGTAAAATTGTTCTTTAGTGAAATGCTCTCCATATGTATACTCGGTAACCTGTGCCTCAACCATCGTCAAGACTTGTTTAACCTTAACACAGTAGGGACAATCCGTCCGTGTGTAAACTGTTGCTTTCATCATTTCAGGATTGTAATTCGTCCCAGTAAGGTAATGGTTCGCCTTGGAATTCTGGCAATTCCTTTTCCATTATAGCAGATGGTAGACCTAGTTGTCCAGGAAGTTCTAGGATCTCTTTGACCGCTACGTCTATGACCTGACCAGGAATGATATTTATCTTATGACAAGATCTTATACCAGGTTTCATACGAACCAAATCCCAAGCGGTCTCCTGCTTTCCACAGTGACAATATCTTTCGCCGTTCTCACGGACTTCCCAGTATTCACTCATTAGTCTATACAATTAAAATGTTTAGCACGGTACCATTTATACCAGTCATAGACTCGTGCTTTTGCTTCCATGTGCTCAGGATCTTTTGCCCATTCCTTGACTGACTCTTGATCTTTCCACCTACTAACAGTTACCTCAATTCCATCCCTGACTTCGGTAGTTATGGAAAGAAATCCAGGTAGATCTTTAGCACTGGCATACAAACTATCATTGTATGCCTCATACTCTGGTGTCAGTTCTTTAATCTCACCAATAAACAAAACCTGAATCATTTAAAACCAAGAGCACTTACTACTTCTTGCTGCTTATAATAAAGTTTAGCAAAAGACTTAGCAACGTTACGAAGATCTTCTACGTCACTGACTGCCTCAATTTCACGGGCAACCTTTTCATAAGCAAACATTTTGCCCATACTATCGATGGTGATATCGTCTGGGTTCATATGGATACTGACAGCATGTTATATGTAGCAAACTACTTAGTCATTAAGTAGATAAGACCGGGGATGATGATGAAGAACTGAGGAAGAAAGTTCATGACGATAGCACGTTCTTTCCATCTTACTCCAACATATGTCCAACCTGCGGCACCTATTAACTGTAGCAAACTATTCCAAGGT
>Ga0181412_1000795_pt1 | contig 12719 bp, 10 predicted proteins | sample 35SPOviralmetaG_FD_130113 | JGI IMG/M metagenome (GOLD analysis project Ga0181412, IMG submission 130113) | Marine viral communities from the oligotrophic San Pedro Time Series (SPOT) site, San Pedro Channel, CA, USA - 35 SPOT_SRF_2012-08-15 | ecosystem: Environmental > Aquatic > Marine > Strait... | reverse complement strand
TGTTCGAATAGTTGTTGTGATGTTGCCATAACGTTTTCCTTTTTTAAATTAATTATTGTTTTATATCGATTATTATTTCTAGCATCATCGCCATAATATTAATCTCTTTATCTACTACAGATGTATCTTTATACTGTGCATCTGCAATCTTCAGTATTGTATTACCCACTTTACCATTTGCGTAATCATCTACATTATCATACATAAATCTGTAAAATGGAGTAAAATCTTTAACCTTTGAATCAGCTATCACTTTTCTAACGGATGTAAATGTATCTTTTACACTTCCATTCGATTTTAATAAGTTTAAAACTTCATCCATATAGTTTGCTTGAATTGTTGATGTTTTATCAATCTTCAACTCACCTTTCACTACTTGTCTTTGAGCGGCATTGAGAACTCTACGAATATCAGGATACCCACTATTCACTAAAGTTACCAAATCACCCATCTCATACTTCACTTCTTCAGTATCTAAGATATGTTTCATTCGGATTGCCACCTCTTTCTTAGATGGTGGTGTAATTCCAAATGTTTGACATCTACTCTGAATCGGGTCAATCACTTTCTCTACATAGTTACAAGTCAAAATGAATCTTGTAGATGTTGAGAATGTTTCCATTAGATTACGAAGTGCCGCTTGTGCATTTGGTGTTAGATAATCAGATTCATCTAAGATGATAACCTTCCATTTTCTAAAACCAATTGTTGCTGCAAATCCTCTAATCTTATCTCTTACTGCATCTACTGAGTTTTCATCAGAAGCATTTATATACATAACATCACAATCAATCTGATTTGTTATGATTTTTGCTAATGTTGTTTTCCCAGTACCTGCCTGTCCATAAAGAAGTAGATGTGGTACATCTTCATTCTCTATATAAATTTTTACTTTTTCTAAGATATGTTCATTACCAACATACCCTTCCAATGTATCGGGTCTGTATTTTTCAACCCACAATGTGTTTTCTTTTCTTGTCATTTCTTATTTTTTATGAAATACAAATATTGGTTCAAATTTGTATGATTTACCATCATACTCTACTGCATTTTTAATTCCACTCTTAGATGGGTCTAATCCAACCATTCGTGTCATTAACATTTTCAATCTACCTTTATACTCACATCCTAATTCTTCTAAGATATCAATTGAATCTTGTTCCAATGGATAGTAAGTACTTTCACCTATTTTGATATCAGCAATATTCCATAGAATATATCTATCATTCTTTAGATACTCATATATTGTAGTTAGAGTTGGTTTAAGAAAATTATCTCTCCAATCCTCATACTCTCCATATGCTCTAAATGATTGTTTTTCATCTTGTGAATACTGTTCTCTATTAAAGTAAGGTGGTGATGTAAATGATATATCTAACTTACCCTTATACTTTTGAAACTCAGGATTGTTTTGAATCAACTCAGAACCATCTTGGAATATTTCAAATGTATTTGATTGTGATTTAACATCAAAAAATGATGTAAGTTTATCTGAGAAGTCATCAACACAATTTTTGTTGTAGAAGTTTGCAACATACTCATATCTTGTGATACCTAACTCATCAATGAAATTATCAGGATTAGGGTCTGTACCGATATAGTGTGTTTTCTTTCTACTACTCATTGCTCCTATGATTCTACCACCCCAACCTGCAGATGAATCGTAAATATGTAACGGTTCATCGGTATCGATATGTGATGTGTAGTTTTCATAAATCCACTTCGCAGTTAATGCTGGGAAGTTTACCGCAGGTTGTCCACAACTTAGTCTGAATACTTGGATAATCTTTGGAAATATTCCTACTTCCTTTTCATACCAACGTATCTGATAAACATAATCTGTAGTTGTTCCCGCTTCGGATGTATGTGATGATTCGATTCTATCAATATTAGATAACTGAGTTTTGTTTAGATAACCATCATCTTTTAATTTCTGAACCTGTTCAGATGTAAGGTATAAGTTCTTTGAACCTATGTATTCTTGATTAAACGTACCATAGTTATCAATAGTACGTGTCTTAACTTTTGAAATCCAAATATCAAAACCTTTCCACCTTCCATTGAACACTTTACCATTATGAGCATCTTTAATGAAATCAATAGCACCCTGCCCATTCCAAAAAGGATTTTCATCTTTCTTATCAACTATTGAACGAGACCAAGAATACATTGAATCTCTCTTAACCGCTCGTTTCATAATTCTAACAAACTTTTCTTCTAAATCTGGTTCTGAGAAGTGGTCATATATAGATAACCCACCATCTGCAGATTTACCTGTAGAAATCTTAGTTTTCAACATTGTTGGAAAGAATTGATTTACTACCGAAGCATCTTTGTTAAAATTCTTAATAATACCTAATGATAAATCATCCCCACTTAAATCCTTTTCCCAATAATCAGCGGGATTAGATTTAAGTTTTTTAAACTTTGTAATAATACCATCCTCATTCCTACCAATCACAGGTGGTGTTCCAAATACATCCCACTGCTCAGTAACTTCTTTTCGTAAAGTTCTGGCCCAATCAGTAAACTCATCATCAGTCATTTGTAGTAACTGATGATAAGTTGTGTTTGATTGAAATTTGGAAAATTGTGACCGTTCGTAAAAATGATTCATTCTTATGATTGTATTTGTACTAAGTAATAATCTGAAATGTAAGAATCAACTTCGAAGTGAAGGTGGGCCAACCCATCTGTTGAAATCTTTAAACTTGCTGTTTTCGCATCTCTGTTAGAATTTAGGATTTCTTTTAGGAAATCAGCAGAGAATGAAATAGGTGATACATCTCCATCACATTTACAATCTACATCAATAGAAATTCTGTTTGTGTTTATATTGGAATGTCCAATGATAATTTGTCCTTTACCACCCTTACACTCAAATGTAAAGTTCTTTTCATCTGCCAAAGCACCTTTTGCTTTGTTGAATCTTGTGATAAATGTAGAATCAATTGTAACATCTACATTAAAGTTAGGTAGTTGTTTCAAATCTGGTACTACAGGAATAACAGATAAATCAGCCAACATATAAGTTGCAGATGTCCCTTTATCTGATATATTAAGTGATGTTGTTTTACCCTCAACTTTAGTAGTTGATAGCTCAATATCATTTTCTAATACTGATAACATCTTTGTGAACTTTGTGGTATCGTACACACCATAACTACCTTGTTCAAAATCAAATTCTGATGTTGATACTGTTCCCAACACAGATTTATCATCTGATATAAAAGATGTAGTTAAGGTAGTTCCCTCTACATCCCACTTTACTGATTCGATAAGTCCAGAAAGATTATACTTTTGAACGAATCTGTTAATACGGTTTTTTTCCATAATTTACTGTTTTTTACTTATTATTAATTATTGTTATACAAATATACAAAAACTTTTTGAATTATCCAAATTAAAATCCAAAAAATTGTGATGCCTTTTTTAAATTAGGAGATGGCTTCTCCCATTTCATTGCTAAGTAGAAATCATCTAATTTGTTTTCTAACTCTTTTTGCCAGATTAACTCATAATCTATATACTCTTTTACTAAATCTAAAATCTCAGGTGGGTCGTTGTAACCAGTCATTCCAACTGAATCTAATCCTAACGGATTATTCTTTAGATATACCCACTTAATCTTATCACCATCTTTCATCGGTTCATATTTGTAAGGTACTTTATAGTAATTAAGTAATTGATTGTATGTTAAGGCGGCCTTTACGTGAGCTGGTGTACCCTTTTGAAATTCACCAATTGCCTGTTTCTTAAAGGTGTATTTACTCATACCCTTAACTGCTGAATTCTTTGCGATATCAATGAAGTTTCGTTTAGTCATCTCATCTCTCTTAGTTAAGATATACTCATCTATATTAGTTTTATCCTCATCTTTAAGAATATCCATTAGTACGTTTTCCATCACTTCCTTAAAGTATGTTGGGAATGAACTACGTTTAACATCAAGTCCTTTCACATCTAACTTGTCACAAGGTACTGTGTTATCGTTGATAATCCATTGCGCGTATCTTTTCTTTGATACCCAAAACCCACCTTTGGCAATAGTTTCTTGTTTGATATCAAATCTATGTGAATGGATATTAAACATTTTTAATGCCATAGCATCATACACCTTATTGATATGTCCCTCAACCTCTTTAGCAACTGATAGAATTGCTGGAATCATTTGTTCATCTGAGTTTACATCAATGTTAGGATTCCTTGCCTTTACCAATGGAGTTGCTTCATAGAATACAGAATCAGTATCAACATAGATGTTGTAATCTTTTTCTTCTCCAATGTTTTTACTATAGTATTGATTAGCAATCTTCTCAGTTGTTTTAATTACGGTTTGACCTGTAAGTGTTACTGCCTCAGCATTATCAATATCATAGAATCTGAATGATGGTAATCCCAATACTCCGTAAAGGGAATTCAACATAATCTTTTGTACCAACTGTCTTTGAGCAAAAAACTTATACTTCTCATCATTACCAGCTTTACCAAACTTCTTCATTTGGTCTTTATACTCTACCCTCTTATCAAACCATACATTAAGAATCTCAGGTATGATACCAACCTTATCCGTTCTATAAAGTACACCGTTAGAAGCTACTGATAGTTTCTGCTGGTCTATAAAACTCATAAAGTTTTCTTTTGGTATTGGGTTGGATTCATTACCCTCATTATCTATGATTGAATAACTTTCTAACTCACCTTTCATATGAGATTCAGCGGAATATCCTTTTACCTTACCCATCTTAGTTTCAGGTGAGATATTGATACTCATAATGATTGATGGATATAGTGATGTTAAATCTAAATCATAAACCCATTTGTAAAGACCTGGTTTTGGTTGTTTTACATATGCTCCGATGAATTTATCTTCACCATCAGAACCATCATTATTCCTCAACGCACGTCGTGGTTTATTAGGAGCTACCCTACCATTCCTTCTTAGGAATGTTAATATCGCACCCTCTAACCATTTCGATGAGAATAAGAAATCCTCATAGAAAACGTGTCCTGCGTGACAGATTGCTCTGGCCAAATCGATGAACTGTAGTTTCTTATCCATATCCACTACCAACTCAACATCAACTAAGTTATACTCACAAAACTTTTCAATATCATCTCTGAATAATTGGTCTAAGTTTCCATCATACTCAATCTTACCTCTACTCAACTCTTTTTGTGCCACCGTATCTAAACGATAATTAGGAAGTTGTGTATATGTAAAGTTCTTATAAAGTGCGATGTAATCTAATGCGGATACACCTGCGATGATATATCTCTTACGATATTTGTTCCAATGAACTTTACCGATTGGTGATAATCTATTTGCTTGTTTAGTACCTAATACTCTTTTCAATCTGTTGTAAAGATAAGTAACATCAAAGAAATCAATATTCCACCCAGTGATAATAGTTGGTGAAATCTCTTCCCAAGCATTTACAAAAGCGATTAACATATCCTCTTCGGTTCTGAATGAACGAACCTTAGCTCCTTTGATAGTTTTGTTTATTTCTTCTCCATCACTAATTACATATACGTGATAATCGTTAGTCGCTGAATCGTGGAATGCTACAGATGTCATAGTATTCTTTGCCTCATCTGTATCAGGTAAACCACTATTCATTTCCACCTCAATATCAAATGTTAAGGTAACGTGTCCTACTGATACTTCATCAGAATCACCGTACTCATCTATAAGGAATCTAGTAACCTCATTTACATCTGATTCATAAAGTGTGAGATTATCTTCTTTATTCCAAAAGTTAATCTTCTTTAACCTCTCACCGTATATAGATTCATGTGAACCATTTCCATCTCTGTAATATGCGTAGTTTCTGTACTTCTTTGTAAAGTAACCTTTCATATCATCCCAACAATGGATGATTCCTTCATTCTTCTCGTAATATAAATTTTGATACATTAATTATTTTTTAGTTCTTTGATACAATATACGAATTATTTTTTAAATTACCAAATTTTATAGTAATGCATCTAAATGTTTTTGTTCACATTCTATATCCATAATAATGTGGAATCTGTAGTTATCAGATTTGTTCTCTACCCAATGTGGTTTTCGTTTATCCATATAATAATAGTTACCAGTCTTCAATCTATGGTCGATTTCCTCACCATCCAATTTAAGTTGAGTAAATACACAATCATCATCTACCTGAATTGGATAATGAATTCTTAAAGATTGTCCTACTTTTGGGCCATTCTTAGTTTTATACCCCCAACTATCGTTACCTCTATCAGTATGCCTCATAATTAATCCATTCTTAGGTTCTACTCTCGTTATAACCAACCACGTACATTTACCTACTTCAGTAATTGTATCAACAACCTTTTTTAGTTTAGGTAAACTTTCTAATATTTTCCAATCAGTTTCAGATTCAGGTCTAATAGGAACTATCTCAATAGTGTACCAAGTCTTTTCAGGACCACCATAATTTCCATTAATACCATCGTATGACCAAGGGTTTATTGCATCTTGATAACTCTTTACCTCTTCCACCAACTCAGCACATTCAGATTGAGTCAATGATTGAAAATTCATTTTCTTAATAGTAATATCTTCGTATTCGGAAACACCAGGTTGATATTTACTACCAATGTAGTATATCCCCCTAACTTCAGAACCAACTGCAGTAATCTTAGAGGATAACCACTTCGCACCCATCTTCTCCATTACTAACTTATCTGATGGTAATTCCATATTAATTTCTGTAAACCAAATATCAATTGGGTCTACATCTATAAATTTGTTATATGAATCTGTACGATGTGTATAGATGTGTTCAATCATATCATCCAAGTATTCTGTTTGATATGCAAATCTGGTTATCTGTAAATCACCCATTTGGATAGTTCCAACGATATCATCTGCAAAATCTTTTATACCTCTTTTACCTTTTGATTTCTTCATAAAATAGGCCCATAACAAATTCCCATCATTATCTTTTTTAGTGTAGTATTCACCATTTTCATTAGAATCAAATATGTTCTTCCAATTAACTTTTTTGAAAGGGTCTAAGTTCTTTTCTTTAGTTGCGATTGGTTGATTCTGATGTTGTGTTGGTACATCATAATTTTGAAAGAAGTTTGCTTCAATCTTTAACTGTTCTTTTATTGTGTCTTTTATATCTGCCGTTTTCATATTATTTTATTTTTTCCAAATCCACACAGGTTCACAAAATGTTTTACCTACGTTTTCATCGTGTTTTCTCAATTCTTCTTCTGTATATCTGTGTCTATCTTCTTCGATAACCAAACCAGCTCCTACAGAACCAGGTCTTTTGGCCATTTCCATACCTAAACAACCTTCGTAAGTACCACCCAACGATTTAATAAAATCATTCATTGGATTTGTGATTTCTAAGTACTTTCGTTCACCACCCGATGAACCATATACATCTGCAATGTTTATCGCCATATAACCACCTTTTTTGATTGATGGCCATATTCTTTCTAATGTTGCGTGTAAGAAGTTCTTATTCCATTCATCGATTGTTTTATATCTAATCCAACTTTGAGTATCATCATATGAATATCTTTCTACTGAGAAATACGGTGGTGATGTGAATACCATATCAAAATGATTCTCATATGGAGTAAAATCAAAATCCTCAGCAGGTGTACAATGGAACTCCCACTTTTTATCTTCTTCAAAGAATCCTAAATGTTTGTTATAGAACTCACCTTGCATTTGATATAATGGATGATTCTCTTTACGTGGGTCTAACCCAACATAATGTTTAGTGTTTGATGCACCCATAAATCCAGCGAATCTATCACCCCAACCTGCACTAAAATCTAATACGTTCTCAGAACCCATCATCTCATAGAATACCTTCGCAACATTTGGTTTGAATGCTGAACATATATACTTTCTTAAACTTAAACAAACTCTTAGTTCGTTTCTTGTTACCTTTGGGAACTTTAGAGAATATAACCCACCCATAAGTGTTACCATAAACTTTCTCGTTTCCCAAGTTCTCTTTGGACCAGGTGATACCGTTCCATCTACACCCCAACGGTTTTCTTGTTGAAAGTAGTTTGATGCATTGTTACCTGTATTCAATCTACGGATGTATTGTGGTTTACCTCTAAAGGTTAATGAATACGTTGATTCACTTGCCTTTCTCTGAAACCACTCATCTTCTCTAAGTAATTCATTCCACCTAATACCTTTAAGTTTCATAAAATCTTTGTATGCATCCAACTCAGATAATTCTGCAGTTGGTAGTTCGTAATCCATAAGGATATCAGCTAAACATTCCTTTACTTCATCCTTCGGAAATGTTTCTTTGATATAAGTCCATTGTTCTTCGTTGATTGCGAAGTATGGCTCCATATCTTTAAATTGTTCAAAATACTGTTTAATTTCACTCATAACGTCTAATATACAAAATTATTTTTAATTATACAAATATTTTCCACCTATATTCCAAAAGAGAATATCACCATCTATTTGCTCTATATTGTTTTCTAACCAATGCCATTGTTTTATATCCCAAAACTGATTACATGGAAATGGTGTTTCATACCAATCCATTCTATCATCAAAATCGTATTCTGATTTACGAATATCAATTGGTAATTGTCCTAATCCGTTTTTAATTAACATTTTACTAATAGAACTATTTGATGATACACAAGTTGTATAAATCTTTCTATCGGTGTTTGGCCAAAATTCTTTTAATTCTTCCTCAAAAAAACCTTTTGCTAATCCTGAAAGTGATACACCACTTCCACTTGAAACTATCAGATTTTTAAAATGTTTATATGGTTGAATTCTATTTTTTAGATAATCTTTATAAAAATTATGGTCAAATGCATATGGTAACATCTGCCACCCCTCTTCTCTTGCTTGTTTTTTAAGAGCATTATACATAATGGCCATCATATTAGGTCGTATGGGGTTAAACTTACAGTTAGGGTAATTCTCTTTAACCTCACTTAGTAATTGTTTTGATATTTTTTTAGAATCTGGATGTGAATAATGAAATTCTATACCCAAATCTTCACATACGGCAGCAAGTGTCCACCCACTCCAACTTCCATCTACTGATAAGTGGGTTAGTGGTTTAGATTTATCAACGTATTTATCTACCAATTCGTAAATAGCGGCCATTTTACCCCAAGGTGGTAAATTAGTACCATCACCCATAAGGTCATCTCTCTTTACCCAAACACTTCTACCCTTTATAGTATATTCTTCTAACGGTGTATCTTTATTTAACCCTAAAACCATAAATTATCTAATCTTTTTAAATGTGGGTCTTTAACATTATTATCTAAACAATTATCTATAATCTTTTTAAGATTATCTGCGAACTCCACATTAACATAACCACCTAACTTACCTTTAGAATCTTTGGGTTGATTATACTCCCACGATGTATGTTCATAGTATCTTATATTTTTTTGTGATACTAATGTACTTCGTATATCTGATGATAACATATCAAAATGTCCTACCTTTAGTTTACCTGATGATGAAAACTCTAACAACCCACCATTATCAATCACATCACCTCTGGCGATAGATATAATAGTTACTTCATTCTGAATCTTAGAAAATAAAGTTCTATTAAAGTAATTTTTAGTATTTTTATTAAGAGGCATTGTAATAACAATAGTTTTACAGAACTTTAAATATCTATCAATCTCTTTTTGTTCTGTTTTACTATTCACTACATTGAAATTACCAATTCTACTTTGAACTTCTTTTGAAATAGAACCATTCCCAAATATTAGAATTGCATCATCATCTGTAATCTTATTACAAATCCATTCACCACAAGGTTTAGCGGTTGGTGCTGTTGCAACTACACCCACATTTCGTTTTCTACATTCTTCGATATTAACTGTATCAACACCATGTGCTCTACAGACTACCCATTCTAAGTTTTTATATCTATCTAATGTTACTTTACCTACTTTACTGAATTTTGTAGATATTAACTTTATGTTATCTACATTTTCAGTATCAACCTTACCATAAGCACCTAATACATTAGCTGATGGAAATCGTTCTAATACGACTGGTGTTATGTCCGATTTGTCTTTTAATATAATGTTTTGGTATTTCCCCATTTACAAATAATTTTTCAAATATTGATTCTAACTTTTCTTTTTCTTTTTTGAGATAATCAGTATGTGCTCCAACTTGGAATGTTTTTTTCTTTCTCCATAGTAACTCATCTGAAATCTCACCTTCAAATGCCTTTCTAAGCACATACTTCATAATTTTACCACTACCACCATTTTCATCTCTATACTTAGTTGGTATTCGTAATCCGAAATCAATCAACTTTTTGTTTAAAAATGGTGTTCTTAGTTCTACCTTACCACCATACATCATTGCTTTGTTGGTTCTAATAAGGTTTGTTTTATGTAGATTATTTAATAAATTAACTCTACGCTTATGATAATCTAATGGAACTGGCCAACAGAATCTAAACACATCACCATATGATGCAAATATCTCATCTGAACCCTCTCCACCGAATACTACCTTATAACCTTTATCTCTAACTTCCCAAGATAAAAATAGTTGAGCTACTGATGGAGATATCTGAGTCCACTTGTGTGTTTCAGATGCCCATATGGATTCTTCTAAATAATTTTCAACATCAGATTTTGTTATGTTAACTTCATGTAGTTTAATTCCGAACTCTTTTGATGCGATTCGGGCATAGTGTAAATCATCTTTTCTTTTTAGATTCTTTTCACTTTGTACATTAACAACAAAAGATTCTATATTTGGTATTTTTTTAGAAAGTAGATATGTAATTACAGTAGAATCAATACCACCACTTAGTATAGTACATACAGGTACATCAGCTATTAATTCATCATCAACTGCTTCTTCTAAATACTTTCTAAATTGTTTTGCATAATAATCAATTCCCATATCCTCACCCTCAAATTCCACTAACTGTTCATCGGTTGTTGGATAATATTCAGGAGTTTTAAAAGAGAAATACTGTGTTTTGTTTAATATCCCCAATTTATTATATGTTATGAATGTACCAGGTTCTACTATATTTATGACTTCTTTATTTTTAAAATCAGAATTAAATTTAGAACCTTTATCTATATTATAATATGGTAAATTCAATGAAGTGGTTAATCCCTTTATCTCAGATGAGAAAGCAATGTACTGACCATCGAAGTAGTAGTACAATGGTAATCTACCAATAAAATCTCTACCTAAAGTTAGATTGTCTTCTTCTTTATCATAAAATGCAAATGAAAACATTCCTTCGATTTCATTCAACATCTCTGTGAGATTATCTTTGTATTCTATTAAAAAATATAATAATAATTCTGAATCAGAACTATCTGTTTTGAATTCATACTTCTCTCTTAGAGATTTATCAAATTTTTCAAATGTAGATTTCCACAACTCACCATTAAATGCCAGATAATATCTACCATCCGATGATATCAATGGTTGGTTTGCGGATTCTGATAAATCTTGGATTGATAATCTGTTATGGGTCATATACATATACCCATCATTTGTTTTAAATTCAAAAATAGTATTACCATCCGTTCCTCTATGAAACATAGATGTTAATCCATTTTCTACTTCGCCAATATCTCCAAAGATATTACCACCTAATATACCACACATACATAACTATTTATTTTACTAATATACAAAAACTTTTTGAATTATCCAAATTTTATCTAACTTCATTTAGATAAATCTGTTTCTGTTGAACTCCTACAAATCGCTTAACTTCGGTAACACCATCTACCAATATAACTGTTGGGATGTTTCTAACACCGTATTTTTGGGCTCTTTCATAATCTAAATCAACATCAATCTTTTCTACTGAGATTTGAGATGATACTTCATTCATAATAGGTGATAAGCTCTTACAAGGGCCACACCATTGTGCTGAAAAATATAAATATTTCATTCTTTCTTCCTTCTTTTAGTTAAACAATCTATACAACTTTCTGTGACTGGTAAACATATTGGAATTTCTTTTCCACAACGTTTACATACTTTTTTAAATTTACCCATCACAACTTAAACAATCAGGGTCCATCGCTTGTTGAGCAATATCACCTCTTAATACTGATTCGGTTCGAGTGTAGTATAAAGTTTTTACACCTTGTTTCCACGCTTCCATATGAACTGTGTTCATCCACTTCGGAGTTGCCTCTGATGGGAATGCTAGGTTCAATGATACCGATTGGTCTATGTATTGTTGCCTAACACCCGCTTGTCTAACTAACTCTAATTGGTTAATCTCTTTGAATGTTTTAAATACATCTTTTACTTTATCACACTTAGTGGTATCAATCTCACTATCTATTTCAGTTAGTTTACCATCACAATATACCCATTTATCTAATTCTTTAATATCTTGTACAGAACCACCATCAGCTAATATCTTATCCCAAGTATCTTTGTTATTGATACCCACTTTTCTAAGTGCTTTTTCTAATTCTCTATTTTTTCTAATGAACGTACCTTTTGCGGTTTGTTCCGTAAATACGTTTGCCGCCCAAGGTTCAATACCCGGTGAAACGTTACCTGCTAACTTTGAGTTGGATACAGTAGGTGCAACTGCTCTTAGGTGAGTATTTCTCATACCACTATCTTTACACCACAATGGTTCACCTAATTCTGCACCCATATCTCTACTTGCTCTTTCGGATTCAATCTTTAATTGAGAAAAGATTCTACGAGTTTC
>Ga0181412_1000790_pt1 | contig 12751 bp, 7 predicted proteins | sample 35SPOviralmetaG_FD_130113 | JGI IMG/M metagenome (GOLD analysis project Ga0181412, IMG submission 130113) | Marine viral communities from the oligotrophic San Pedro Time Series (SPOT) site, San Pedro Channel, CA, USA - 35 SPOT_SRF_2012-08-15 | ecosystem: Environmental > Aquatic > Marine > Strait... | reverse complement strand
TCAGGCGACGTGGTTCCAACCCCCACATTGCCGCTGAAAGGATTTAGCAGAAGAGATTTTGAAGCACTTCCTATTCCATTCGCACCTTGAATGTAAGGATTGGCAGCTGCTGTCTCTACTCCCATCCACAAACTATCAGAACTATTGGTTGATCCTTTAACCCTGAATGCCGCTTTTGTTGTTGCTGTTACAAGAGAATTAGCTGAAGAAGTGTAGACATTCTGCCCTTGTACTTCTAACGTCGCTTGATCAGCAGAATCACCAATCCCCACGCGGCCCGAGCTGTCGATGACGAATCTAAAAGCATTATTAGTTACATCACTAATTCCAAAGAAAGAACGAGCTTCAATTTGCCAGTCTTGGTTATCATTGTCATCTTCAAAACGAATGTAAGGAGTGTCACTTTTTAAATGCAGCAGTGCTGCTGGCGACGACGTACCAATTCCACATTTGCCCGAACTATCGATTCTCATTTTCTCGCCCCCATTGTTTACACCAAACGCCATTGCATCAACGTCGTGTAAATACTGAATGATTCCTTCGTACTCTTCTGAACCACCTGAGCTGCCATCAGAAAAATAAATGTTACCTTGACTTGTTGTACCGGATCGGATTGTTACTCCACAATGGCCGGAATCGGCAATGGTCAAGTTATCGCCATAAGTTGCATATCCTTCAGTTATAGTATTTAATAACAGCCGCCCCGAGCTGTCAATTCTTAATGCCTCGGTATCATTGGTTCCAAATCTATAACTTCCATTTGCTGTGTTGTAGTTATAAACATCTGTGCCATCTGTAAAATAATAGGCTTTTCTTGCTCCGCCTACATCTAGATTTATCAACGCACTTGCCGTACCGCTGATTTCAAAAATTTGCCTTCCTGAGGAGGCTGCAGTAAAAGTACTTGTCCCCAGCCCCAAATTACCCGAGCTGTCGACCCGTAATCTTTCAAATCCGTTCACCAATGCAATTAAGTTATCTCCAGTTGCACCAAGGCGTACAGTTGAAGTAGCTGTAGTCCCGCTTGCTGCAAAAGAGATAAAAGATTCCGTTTGATTTGTTTGAAACAACCCAGCAATGGATGAACCGTTTGTTTCATAAGAGTGAAACTTAAATACTGGGCTAAAAGCCCCCAATCCCAACCGGCCCGAGCTGTCGAGGCGCATCTTTTCACTACCACCAATGCTAAATTGATGGCGCGTACCATTGATATTCATATCGAAACCACCACCATCACCAAATTGAACGTTTCCGTAAACGTCTAATTTTGTGTCAGGCGACGACGTTCCCACACCCAACCGGCCCGAGCTGTCGATAACTAGGCTGTTGCTTGGTGCGCTGCCGTTAAAACCGACAGCTGGTGAAACACTAGAACCGCCGCCAATATGACTCAGCTGGCCGGTTGACGTAATGCGTAAACGTTCGCCGGCACCCGACGCAAATAGTAAATTATCATTAGCATGGTTATATGCGATATAACCCCTATATCTCTCATTGCCTACGGTGCCATCGGCAAATGCTAGATAACTTTGACCAGTTGTTAGTCCGTTAATAGTAATTCCATTTTCTGCGCTGCCAGAAACTACTAAGTCATTAGCGTAGTAACTACTAGGCGACGTACTGCCAATCCCCACGCGGCCACTTGAGTCAACTCGCAATCTCTCAACGTTCCCAGTTTCGACAGCAAATGTATCTGCTGCAGGAAATCTGATCGCTGTATCAGTATCGCCGCTATGAATAATTTTGTCGGCAACTGTTAAATCGCCATTAACGTCTAAAGCAGTGGCGGGTGTTGCAGTTGCAACGCCGATTTTGCCATCAGCAGCGACAAACAGCCTTCCATTGCCTGCTGTAGATAATGCAACCTGATTGACCCCAGGTGAATACACACCCGTATCAGTATCGCCCGTAAACGTAATCGTTGGTGCGGCTGCAGTACCCAGCGGGTGGCTAGCAATACTGCTAAACGTGGCCGTGCTAGCAAACGACGCGGTGCTATCAAATGTTGCTGTGCTAGTAACAGCAAGCGTTCCAGGGACATCAATATTGTCTGTCCATTCGACGCCCGTACCAGCGGCGTCAGTTTGGATTAGTTGGTAAGCACTTCCATTTTGTAATTTACTGACAGGCAATTCATCAGCAACAACGCCTACCCAGGCGCTACCGTTCCAAACTTTAAGTTGTGCTGGGGCAAGGCTTGTGTCAAGCCATTGCTCACCAATGGAATTGCCGGTGCTACCGGCAGGGCTTAGGTTTGGGGCAGACGTGCCAACATGCACAGGGCCTACTTTTACAAGTGCCGTTCCATCGGAATCCTTGAAAAATAAACCGGGGCTTGCAACATTGGTGTTGATCGCAATCTGACCATCAGCCAAGCTTGCGGTGGGGCGCTTGCTGTCAACGTTGCTGCGGATGTGCTTGTATGTGGCCATGCCTTAACTCCTTGCCGGACGGCTTTATATCTCATTCTAATTAATCTAATATTCGCCTTCGTCTATCTCCACATCGTATTCAGCGATAATTTCAGTCAGAGTTTTGTACTGCACGTAATAGTCGGCATTGCTTATCTTGACCAGCAATTCACCGATCTTGCCGCCTTTCGGCAGGTTCTCGCCGTTATAAGTAAAGATTGACATTAATAAGTGCCTTCATCAACAACTCCTACGGCCATAGCGCCCGTGATGTCGTCAACAGTTACCTCAGTGCTTTCACGAACAATGCCTGTAACAGTAAGCGTTGCAATTTGAGTTCTGCCCCATAGCGTGTCGATGGCTTCTCCGGCATCTGCAACACCAGAAAATGGCGGATTTAAGCCAAGACCGCTATAGGTGACACTGCTTGCGTTAATAACGCTGATGCCTGCGCCAACAAGGTTGACGTGTGTCCAAGTCGCTCCAACTCCTTGACTTAAAATCCAGTCACCTACGTCAAGCGCAACGGCAGGCGCTGGGGCTGTACCTGTTCCAGCAGTGGTAACCAGTAAATAAACACCAGAACTTGTAACTGTTGGTAGATTTAAATCTTCATTAACATTTAAACCAGACTCTGAGCCGAAGCTGTTCAAGCTTGCAATCTTGTTTGTGTTGGCGTTATAGGTGCCACCAAAACGAAGGTTAGCTCGTGCTCCAAACTGATTATTCAGCGGCAAGTAATAACCGTTAGTCGGTTCAACACTACCGACCCAAACATAAGCTGTGCCGTCATTTGGGTTGACCCAAAGCTGGCCCGCAAATTCTGGTGTAGGCACCGCAGTGTCAATCAGCGCAATACCGTTATCAGCAAGCTGTGATGCTGTGACGCTATTTGGAGCAAGGAATCCTGCCCCAAATGTTCCACTGGTAATTTTCCCTGCATCAAGATCAGGAATATCTGATGCCTGTAAATTAATGCCCGCTGTTACAACGCCTTTTGCATTGACTACTACCTTGGGGTAGGTGCCAGCTGTTACGCCGGAGTTACCCAATGCAAGCGCACCATCAACATCAACTAAGACTTCCGGGCCGGGTGCTTTTACGCCGCCAATTGTGCTGTTAGTAGCAAGCGGGATTCCAGCAACTGGAACGAGATCGGTGACGCTAAGGATGCTTCCATGCTCGTCGTATTCAATGCCGCGTTTTGTGTCAGCAGTAATCGAATTAGCAATTGATGCCCCACCACTGGAATCAACAGCTAAGCCGCCAGCAACAGGGGCCGAAATAGCCCCTACTTCAGTTGCCGTTGCTAATGGCAGGTCAGCCGATGGTATCGAAGCTGTCGCTGCAGTAATTAGTCCCGTTCCATCCCAGGTCAGTCCGCCTAGCGAGCCAGGGGCAACGGTGTTTGTGATGCCAATGTTGCCGGTGGCCTGGTCTAAACCGCGATCAGTTACGGTGCCTAGGGCTGTGCTTGGAACGGTGCTAACGCTTAGCTTTGCCCCGTTAATGAAATTACTTATCTTGGCGTCAGAAACTGCGCCGTCTTGAATCTTGGCTGTAGAAACGGAATCTGTGCCTAATTGACCGTTGGCTACCGTACCTCCTGTAAGTTTTCCGCCATCAATTCCTGAGGCTAACTTAGCGTCTGTGATTGCAGAATCAATGACAGCTGCAGTATCTACGCTGTTATCAGCCAGTTCTGAAGACCCGACTGCGTTTGCTGCAATCTGAGTAGCGGCAACAGAACCTGCAGTTAATTTCGCTCCATCAAGATCAGTAATCTTGGCGTTGCCAACAGTTGCGTCAGTTAGCTTGCTGCCGCTGATACCTGAAGCTAATTTAATATCTGTAATCGCAGAATCTTGTACTGCTGTAGTGTCTACTGATAAATTGGCAAGTTGAGATGAGCCAACACTATTCGCCGTTAATTCAGTTGATGTAACTGAGTTCGCTGAAAGTTGCGTCGTGTCTACAGAATTGGCGGTTAATTTAGCTCCATCAAGGCCAATAATTTTGGCGTCGCTAACAGTTGCGTCAGTAAGTTTTGTCCCACTGATTCCGGTGGCAATCTTGGCGTCTGTTACTGCTGAATCTTGAATGGCAGCAGTATCGACCGATAAATTAGCAAGCTCAGATGAAGTAACACTGTCAGCGGCTAGCTGAGTTGATGTCAATGATCCCGAAAGAATCTTAGCGCCATCAATATTTACGCCTAATTTAACGTTCGTAATTGCTGCGTCAATTACAGCAGCAGTGTCAACAGAGTTGCCCGCTAATTGTGTTGCAGTAACCGAATCTGTACCGAGCTGGGTTGCGGTAATAGTTCCGGTAAGTATCTTTGCGCCGTCTACGTCAACAATTTTTGCATCACCAACCGACAATGCAAGGATCTTCGTGCCATCAATACCGCTGGCCAGCTGGACATTGGTCACCGCTCCGCTTTGGATGGCTGCGGTATCTACGGATAAATCAGCAAGCTCACTGCTACCGATTGCGTTTGGCGCAATCTGACTTGCTGTGACCGAATCCGCTACAAGCTTCGCACCAGCCAAGCTGACGATTTTGTCACCTGGAATCGTTCCATCAGTGATGAAACTGATGCCAAAATTCGCTAAATCACTAACCGTCAGCCTCTTAGTCTCAGATGCTGAGATGTCTGCTATCGCTATCGGGTCAGTGCCTTGCAGGTCAGAACCTGCCAGCTGCGGCAACCCAGAAATTTCTAAATCAGGCATTTAGGTTCTGCACTCGTACTTCTATTCTAGGAATCACTCTTGCGTTTCTTCTTGTAGCAATGCACCGCTTTGATTACTTTCCAGCAAGATCTTGTTCGAGTCCTCTTGAAGAATGTAGCTGATGGAAGAATCCTCACGAAGCGTAATCAATCCAGTCGTTACAAAATCAACTTCAGTCGTAATCAATTCAGTTGGTTCAACAGAAACCTGAACGCTGCTAACGATGCAATCACACTCGTACCAGACGGAAGAATCGTTTTGCTCGTTTTTGTAAATATAGAATTTGCCTCTGAATCTTGCGCCCTGCTGCAGCCGAAGAACTAGACGCGCTAGGTAAACCGAAAATTCAAGCGTATCAGAATTAGAGCTTGATGATAAGTCGTTGCAAAGTGCATATTGGTGTTCCCAAAAACAAGACATCCGGCCTTGGCCGCTGATCAACCCAGCCTCGTACTGGCTTTGAAATTCTTCAGATAAAGATGTTGTTTGTACTAATTCCCTACTTGTGGTCATGTCGAAGCTCTTGACCTGAGCAATACAATTAAACTGATCAGTTTTGGTCGTGATCTTTATTTGCTTTGTGGCGCTAGGTGCAACCAATGCCAATGAATTAACGACTCCACCTGCCAATGCAAGCGCAAAAGTGCTGTAAAGCCTTATGCCGCCAACCTCGTCGATATGAACGTATCCTGTCCAGTCCGGGTAACTATGACCGCTTACCAGTTCTAGCGTTGAGCCGTCATCGGTTGCAATCGTGATCAGGTCGCCAGTAATTAACGCCCCAAGCGCAAAATCTACGCTGAATCGTTTACGGGCAACATTGACATCAGATGGCGCTAGCTCACTACGAAGCCCGCGACCTGTTTCGACACGTTGCAGCTCAACTTCGCCTTCATTGCCTAGATAAACGGACATGGATCACAGGCCCATATTAGTTACAGCGCCATTCGACTCGAAGCTGATGTCCACAGAAATAACCTCACCAACAGCGCAATTCATTGAGGCGTTACTAATAAACGCAGGAATTGTAATATTCTGTCCGTCTACTTCAAGCTTAAACGTAACCTGTGTGGAAGTATTGCCGCCAGTTTTTACGATATTTTTAATCAAGCTCGATGCTGATGAGTTTGTTCCGTAATAGTGGAGGGTGCATGAACCAGTGGTCGTGCGGAGGCCAGGGGCAACAGTCTTGTCTGTATCGGAAAGATAAGTGGTGTCTAAAAGAGTTTGTGCAACGGACCATTGCCAATTTTTCACTTGCCCCAATGTTGTTGATCCGACAACCAGTTTTCCGTTGATGCCACTAGAAAAGGCCATGAGCTGAATGGAACCTAATACCTACATTCTAATTACCCGTCCAAAAAGGCAATAAAGCTGCAGCTAACATCACAGCGATTACGGAATTTATATGTGACCGTTGGTGGTTCTTTAAAACGCCATTTCAGCGGATTGTCTTCTCTCATTCGCCTTTGCATGGAGCTACCGGCACCATCCATGACCTTTCCATATCTAAAATCAACATAATTCCAATAGCCATTGGCGCTTTCGTAAACAGCGATAATGCTATCTGCAGCACTGTCATCAATGTTGGAAAACTGCAACGTCAATTCAGCGTTAGACTCTTGTGCTCCAAATTGGACAACGCTCGTTGCACCATTTATTGACTTAAAAAATGTCTGGGGATATTGCCCAGGTTTATAAGATCTAGCAGAAGGTCTAAGGTTTAAAGGAAAATTAACTGAATTAGCCATTAGGAATAGGTCACAGCAAACTGCCCACTCCACTGTAAGACTTCTAAAGCGCCGCCACTTGTCAGCGGCGTAAAGCTACCGGCAACTTCCACCAGTCCATCCTCACCATACGTCAAGCTTTCCACCTTGTACGTTCTTGTCTGGGAGCTGCTTTGTGAAGACAGGGCAAATACCGCGCCTCGAACGTTGTTGTTATTAACTCTTCCTTCATTTACCTGAATGTTAGTTTCTTGGAGACCTTCAGTTCCTGGCATCCAATATTGAATATTGTAATTTCCATTTTTTAGGTTTAGCCCTGACACACTTCCAGAAGAATCTATTGAGCCGTTTTTGAAGCGGCTGGAACTTATACCGCTGCTAGTTGGATGAGCAACGGCTGATGCAACTTTAAAATATTCGCCAGGCTCTAAACCCATGGCCATCTGTGGCGTTGTCTGGAAAGAAATGCCGTGGTCTACTTTTTCCCGAATTTTGAGCGCATACTTGGCAAAAGTCACTGCGTGCTCTTCGCTTGTGCAAAATCCTGACATATCAAATGTTTCTTCAGGCACATTTTCCGAACTAGCATTAAGCCTTACTGTTACTGTTCGTGTCTGCGGAAAACCATTAACAGTGTCTTGCCTCCACAACACTGTGGCTTTAAATAACTGTCGCTCTTCAGGTGACAAGAATGACACTTTTAGGTCAGACATTGTTGAATCAGTAAATATCGTAGATGTAGTTATTCTTCCTGTGTACGCTATGTTGCCATTGCCATCAAATGGTACATCAGGGTATAAGCTAAATCGTCCGCCTTTAATCCTAAATTGCAATAAGCAGTAACCAGCGTTTTCGTAAATCCATTCTCTTATGTTGGAGCGATCACCAATTACGCCGTCCCAATAAAAGCCGTTCGCGTTGCAAAAGTCTGCAGCCTTCTTCATTTCATCGTAATCAACTTGGCTTGACCCCACCATTGCGCCAACGCCGTAATCCGTGTTTGTTAACAGGTCATAAGCAATTTCTGGCAACACTGACCCCCTCTGGCTTTCTGCTTTGGTTGTAATTTTTGTAATTTGGATTCCATCTTTGAAATAGGCTGATAGTTCATTAAAGCTAGACCACTCAACGCCGCTATTTAGCCTGATGCCTGCGTAGGCGAGATCAGTATATTGCGCCGGGCCGCTGCGTCTGTACTTGCCTGAAAGCTCATTTATCGCGACGATTTCGTGCTCAGGCTGAATTGAATTACTTAGTTCTTCTTCGTTAAACAACACAAAATCTTGAATTGCGTCAGTGTACCTTAAATTATAATTTTCCGGGATATTTCCGGAAGAGTTATAGCCTTTAATTACCCATTCGCCATTGCTAGACATCTCCGGGGTAAGAGTTCTAGGCTGACCGGTATAGTAAATAAGAAATGTTCCGTCTGGGCTAGAGTATTGAAAAGATTGAGTTTTTGGTAATTTTGTGTTGTTGTCAAAAGAGGAAGCCGCCTCTAAAAAATAAAAATTAAAGTACATTTTATTTGCTTTAATTACATTGCCAGCGAGTGGCTTTAGTTGGTATTCAAATTGTTTTGTTGACGGATGATAAATGCTAATCATGTTATAAGCGGCCTCAAGTGTTCGGCCAACTACGCAAAAGCCTACATCGTTAGCAATCATTTTGCGCCAAGTAGTTTCGCCAATGTTCCTATACTCAAGCCCGAAAAATGACAAACGTTTATTGTAAACATTCATTGAACCCAACGTTATTGGGCTGTCGTTGCGCTCGTATTCGACAATCATCCCGTCATCTGGTTCGCTATTTACGTTTGTAAAACCGTTAATCTTTCGGTAAACGGTTGATTTTATTAACAGGTCGGTTCTGTCGCAGGCTCTGTTATTAGAAATTGTGGCAACAGCCGCTCTTTGGATTAAAAATTTGTCGCCTGGGCCGTTTATTTCGTTGGGGTTGTCGAACGTATCGTATACAGCCGATGTGGTTAATCTAAACTCAGCTGAAAGGTATAAGCCTGGACCCCAAGGTCTATTACTTGGGTTGCCGTTAACATCTATGCACTGTTTCTTGATGCATACACCAAACCCTGTCCCTATCATGTACGTCTCGCCAACAATTAAATTGCCGTCAGCCTCAAACCTACCCTCATCAAGAGCTTGCTGCACATCGTTAGTGCCCCAGGGTAAATAACGCCCCGTCGGGTACTGATAACCATCAATAATGTATGTCACTACATCTCCAACATTACTTTGTTTTCTTTGTGCATTAACTGGACCATAAATGTATGCATATCTTTGGTATAATTTATTAATTTTTGCTTTCTTAGCATCATTAGAATCTTGGACCAGTTGGCTTGTGCTTATGTTTAAAACAAGTTCATAGTTGACTTTAAAAGCTGTGCCATTAGGCATGGCCGCATAGGTTCCAAATGTTGATTGTGTAGTTGGTGTTCGACTACCGCTGAAATATTGTTGCAGCTCTGTCCCCCATTCCACAGCAAATGGGTCACGTGTTGTACCACCTGCCAGCTCTTCCATTTCGCCTTTGCTGTAGGCGTCGCTCTGCAAAAAACGGTTATTTGATGGATTGCCTCGCTTCCCAGCTCCTGTAGCAAAGAACAGTTCGGCCTTGCCTAGTGCATAGTTTTCAATTAACAGGTCGCCAATTGCGTAACCTGCGTAATCAGGCTTGCTTGCTATCGGTCCATGACTGAATAACATCAATGCACGAAGCTGCTGGTTGCGTCCCAGCGTGGTCATGTATGACCACAGCAACGTACTGTTAACGCGAACGCCGCCTCGGCCATCTCCTGTTCTGTACTTGCAATAAACAAGCGGGATTACAGAGCCAAGAGACGCTAATTGTTGAATCGAATCAAAGCTTGACTGTGGTGCATACCTATTGCCGCTTGTCTGGTCTTCTGTTTGTAATGCGCCTGGCTGCTTTCGATCACCACGGCTACTAGGTGTTCTGGGTTTTGGTGCTAACAGCGAGGCAACAGCTGATAACGCAATGCCAATGACAATATTGACGATAATAGTAACTGGCTCATTTCTTACATCTGGGATATGGGCATAAGCTTCAGACCGTTCGCCGTTATACGCCTCATTGAGCTGTACAAAATCCCAATATTCTTGCTCGGTAAGTCCTACGGCCTCGCAGAGTTCGATTTCCGCTGGCAGTAATACCCGCATGCCTGCAGGTGCTCTATGGGACTCCAGCGAACCACCGACTCTCCGAATCCTTGGAAGTTCAGCCATCCGTTCTCGAACCAAACCGCCATGCCAAAGCCATTTTCAGCCTTACATAGCGCAACTACTCCATAGTCTAAGTAAACCGTTTCTTGCCCCCATTTTTCTAATTCCTCTTTAAACACTGATGTGTCTCCACGTCTTAACCGCCTGTACCAATCACGCTGCGGCTTAGGGGTATTAATGCCGTAGTACGAAAGCACAAACCTTGCCAAGGCTAAACAATCGCCTGCATCATGCTTTATAAAATCGCCTCCAAGCCTATAAGGGCGACCGATTAGATCAAATGGTGTCAACGGTTAAAAATTGATCCTGATACTGGCAGGTCTCCGACTAAATCTCGGGTCAGCACGCGGTTGGGTGTTGTTGCCCCAACTGCATCAATGGCGCTGCTTAGCAACACCTCAATTGTTTCTGTGTCATAGCTCATGCTTGCGGCTATCCAATACTCAACTGTTAAATCTCTTTGTTTCCTTGAAAAGTCGTCTGCCATCAATCGTGTTGTAACAATTACCTTTCTTTGGTTCGCTACCGCATCGCGCACCTCGTTCATGCTTATTTGATTGGCAGACAGCACCAGTGCAGATTCGATGTTGTCGCCAGTGCGGTTTTTTGCTGCGCCTTGATAGATAAAACTTAGATAGTCAACACCAAGAAGGCTTCTACGACCGACCTTTGCATTTTGAAAATTTTTGTACGTGTTTTCTCTGCTTTGTTCTATAGCGATAAACGTGGCGATTGCTGCAAAGCTCATTAGCGAAGTCCGATCTTGGAACGTTGTGATCTGCTATTCCTTAGCTTATTCATCGTCATGGCGTTACCTGCAGCGGCACCTTCTTTTGCAGATGCCTTGCCCATTGCCCGGACCTGATCAACGGTTGCATACTCAACGTTGTTAATGACTATTGTTTCTAGTCTGAATGTTTCATTTCTGCCGCCGCCACCTTCGCCGTTGTTGTTAGGTGCATAGCGGTTCATTGCAGCACGAGACTGGCTGTTGCTTAATACAGTGCCAGGACCATCGCTAACGAAAAGTTCTGGTCCGTTTTCGCCCACGAGACTTACTCTGCCTGGTTCTGGTCTGCCGCCTGACGCAAAACCAGGAATCCCGAGTTGGCTGAATGCTGAGTTAACAGCAAACTGAAGGAACATCTTGCCGAGATCCTTCAGAACATCAGCCAACACTTCTTGTAGCTCTTTGGTGCCATCAATTGCGGTGGTAATACCTTCAACCAGACCATCAGCAATGCGCCGTCCAATCTGTGCATATAGCTTTTCAAGTTCAGCGGCTTGCTCCGCCTGCTTTTGCAGTTCAGCGTTGCCACGTACTAATCCTTCAACTACTTCCTGTTGTTCCTTTGGCAAGCCTCTCATTATGGTTTCAATCTGAATCAGCAAGCGCTCTTCTTCGGCTCTACCGTTAAGCGTTGCTTCAAGGATTCGCTTTTGTTCCTGCAGTGGACGCAATGCGTCTGTAATTGCAGTGGCTTCAGCTGTAGCAGCTTCTTTTGCTTTTAGTGCCGCTTCAGCGTTTGTATCCTGAATCTGTTTGGCAACATCCAACCGGTTTTGTTGTGTTTGAAGCAAGCGCCCTTCCTCAGTGTTTAAACCCGCTAAAGCATCAAGCCCACTTGCTTGTAATTCACGCAGAGCAATTTGTCCATCAATTTGTGCAACCGCTAAATCATTACCGGCCAATAGCTCTTTATTTCTTTGAGCTTCAAAGGTTATTAAATCTCTGGTTAAGTCTAATTTTCGCTGTAACGCTTCTAGATCGTCTGTCAGAGGCGCTGCCGCTGATGCACCACTAGCGCTGTTTGCAGTTGGAACAAGCGGGGGTTCTTCTATTGTGTTTTTTGGCTTATCTGGCAACCCTGGTCCAAAAAATCCACGGTCTAATGCTGTTGAGTCTAATCCTTTATTGTCTAAAAATGTTCTTATTGCTACTTGTATTTCATACTTCCCTCTCATCTCTTTTAAAGCAGTCGTTAATAATTCAACTTTTTTCTTTAGATAGTCAGCGTTTCGCCCTGCTCCGTCAATCTGGCTTGATATTTTATTTATTTCGTTTTGGGTGTCAACCATTTTACTTCTTAGTTCCTTGAAACTACCTGAGGAATCAGTTAATTTTTGGTTTAGTTCCGAAATCTTTGCTTTGGCTTGCATTGCCCCATTTGCAACATAAATTAAGCCAGCAGCCGCCAAAGCATACGGGTTGGCCATCATTACTTTGTTTAAAAGTGCCTGAGCTGTAGTCAATGCCTTGGTTTTAAGGATAAACGCAGCAAAAACAACATTTCCAGCTTTTACCGCCGTAACAATTGGCAGGAACCATTGGACAAAGGACGTTGCAACTAATGCAGAGACTGCTGCGTTTAACGCGATAAAAGCAGCCGTTACAAGACCAACCTGAAGAATCGCACTACCCAATGGGCTATTTAATGCGTTTACTGCATCAGCAACGGCTTGCAAGATTGGAATAATCGCTGTTGCTAGTTCTGATTGTTCAGAAAACAGATTGCTAAATGCAGTCTGCACTTCTGTGTATGCTCCTTGGATTGTGTTTGCTGCTTGCTGTTGAGCGTTAGCCGCAACTCCCGCAACATTGCCTTGATTCG
>Ga0181412_1000769_pt1 | contig 12971 bp, 20 predicted proteins | sample 35SPOviralmetaG_FD_130113 | JGI IMG/M metagenome (GOLD analysis project Ga0181412, IMG submission 130113) | Marine viral communities from the oligotrophic San Pedro Time Series (SPOT) site, San Pedro Channel, CA, USA - 35 SPOT_SRF_2012-08-15 | ecosystem: Environmental > Aquatic > Marine > Strait... | reverse complement strand
GATAAAGAGTGGTTCAGAGAATTAGCAAAACAAATAAGTGATATAATCAATGGGTAAGATAATATTAGTATCAGCTACACCATTAGAACATGGTGGGTTGAAGGATATAAATGGTGTGCCAATCTTTCAAGTAGGAATTGGTAAAACCAATGCCGCAATGAATATGACTAAAATCATTATCGAAGAGAATCCTGATTTAGTTATAAACTTTGGTTCTTGTGGTAATTTACAAAAAAATAAAGTAGGAGAGATAATAGAAGTTGGTGAAACTTACAATAATATAGATGTTAGACCTTTCTCTGAATATGGATGTACACCAGAATCAAATGAATGTGAGATAAAACTTTCAGAGAGTGGAATCAAATGTTTTTCCACAGACCAGATTTATGATAATACTCGTACTGATTATGCAGAGAAGTATTTAGAAATGATTAAGGGATGTGATATCGTAGATATGGAATGTTATCCACTTGCTTATGTTTGTATGAAGTATGATGTTAGTTTCAAATCCTACAAGTGGGTATCCGATGATGGAGATGTGGATAATTGGGAAGAAAATGCAGCAATTGGATTCCAAAACTTTAGAGAACATTTTGGACAAACTTTCTTTGCTGAATATTAGGATATTTCAATTATTTTTTGTATATTGTATAATATAAAACTTAAAAACTATGGCATATAATCCTTTCAGATGGTACACAAAAGGTTCTTATAGAAAGAAACCACTTAAATCTAAATCACCTTTTTTGCTTAAAATACAAAATGGTGATTTTGATTATTCACCATATCTTCGTGAATCTATTGATGAAGAAAATAATTATCAGAATAAGTTTGATAATTTTATGAAAACTTCTAAACAACAAGATGGACCAGAAAAACAAGTAGAAGCTCATCAACACGCAAAATTAAGAAGAGTTGCATCTCAAAAACTTATGGAGAAGGGTTTGGAGGAAGAACAAACTAGATTGAATGAGTTAAAGAGATTATTGAAAGAAGAATTTGGAAAGTGTCTTTGGGATAAATGTTTAGAAAAACAAAGAGGAAAAGGTACTACTGAAGATATGTATTGGTGGTATAAAAAACAAATGGGTTTAACTTATACTAAATCAGAACTTCAAATTAGAGGAATTAAACTATGAAAGAAATATATTGCTTTGGAACATCACAAACAGCAGGTGGTGGTTATGAATTTGATGCACCATCCAAATGGGATTGGCCAGAAGAGTATTGGTTTATAGAATATGAAGGAGAAAAAACCCAAAGTAATTTTTCATATCCTGGTAGATTACAATCTATATCTGATGAATACAAAGTATTTAACATGGGTAAATCTGGTCATGGTAATGATAGAAGTATAAGAAAAGCATATGATGTTATAAAAAGTAAAACAAATGAAGAATTAAAAAATGTTTGTTTTGTTTTTGAATATGCATATGTGGGTAGAAAAGAAGTTTTTTTAAAAAACTTAGATAAATATGCGATATGTAATTACTCTTTTTTAACTGAGAAAATGGATAAAGTAAAATTAATGGGTTTAGCTATTGATTATTTTTATGATGATGAAGATACAGATAAGTTATTGAGAATGAATAGAGATTCTATACAAGATTACCTTTCCAAAACTCTGAAATATGATGTGGAAACGAAAAAGTTAGAAAGAGAGTTTAGTATATTTTTATCATTTTTAGAAAATATGGGTATAAAATTCCTTTTACTATCAGGTTGGCCTGATTTTAGAGATAATCATTTTCAAAAAAACGCAATAGCATGGGATAAATTAACTCCTTATAAAGCTAACCCTTTCGGTATGGCTGCCCATGAAGAAACAATAACATCAGAAACTAATGGTGAGATAACCGATGCACATAACAATTACACAATAAATAATTGGATATCTAAGGTAGTTTATAATAGATTGATAAATGATAAATTCCTAAATAACCTATCGAGAATACCAGATGAATATCCATACAAAAGAGTAACCATCCAAAATCCATAAAGATGGTAAATAAAGTGTAAATATATTTATAATAATATGAGAAGATATAAAAAAGAGGTAATGGAAAAGCTTTTAAAAGTTATCGATTCAATGGAGAAACCAGAACACATGGAAGGTGTCCGAAGATACATTGATTTATATTACCAAGAGTATGGATTGCAAAATAAAGGAATATTAGAAATATATTTCAGAACAAGAATAGAAAGATTCATTTAGTTATGGAAATAGTAAAAAACCGATATGGTGTAGATAGAGTAATTGAAAAGATTGATTCTACAAGAATTCGAGTAATGGGAGAATCTCTAATTTCAAGAGGTTCACAAGATGATGATGGTAATCAAACTATGTTTGATTTTGAAGGAGGACCTTGTTTAAACCTTGGTGGTAAAATAAAGTACCAAGGTACAGATTTTAAAATCAATTCGATTACACCAGAAAAAGTAAGAGAAGAAAGTGTAGCATCAGTACTATTGGAGGTATCTTTATAGTGAAAGAAGAACAATTATTTACAGTTCATATTGGTGAAACTGATATTTTTGAGTGGAGCCAAGGAATTGGTAAATCTATTCTTATGCCAATATTACTAAAAATTTGTAAAGAAGTTATTGATGATAAATTAGAAGAAAAGGTAGCAGCAAGAGTAAATTTTTCACTTAAAGGTAATCCTAAGATTTATGATTTCGTAGTTAAGTTGGATGGTGTTGATGATACACTTTCTAAAATAATGAATTGGGCAATAAGTGAAGAAGAATATGAAATGTGTCAAGAAGTAAAAGTTATACAAGAAAGGTTATACGATGAAGATTTTAGTTATAGGGGATAGTTGTACTGATGTATTCATCTATGGTAGATGTGAACGGTTAAATCCAGAAGCACCCATACCTGTATTTGAACCAACAAAAACAGTAACAAATCAAGGAATGGCTGGTAACGTAGTTGCTAATCTTACTAAACTTGGTGTACAAAAGGTAGAACTTATTTCCAATCATGAATTAATTACTAAAACAAGATATGTTGAGTATAAATCCAACCAAATGTTACTCAGAGTTGATTCTAATGATTCAGTAACAAATTCATTTGATATTAAAAAAGTAGATTTCAATTCATATGATGCAGTTGTGGTTGCTGATTATGATAAAGGATTCCTTACCAATAATGATATAAAAAAAATTGGTGAGAAATCTAAATTATCTTTTATTGATACCAAAAAAACTATTGATTTAGAAAACTTCAAAGAATATACATTTGTTAAAATGAATGAAGTTGAGTGGGAGAGATGTGAACGATATGGTGCATCGTATGATGATTGGAAAGAGAATCTAATTGTAACAATGTCCGAACGAGGATGTATGTTTAATGGAAGAAGATTTGAAGTAGATAATTCAGTTGAGGTTAGAGATTTAAGTGGAGCGGGTGATACTTGGATGGCATCATTTGCATTTAAGTTTACAGAAAATAATGATGTAGATGAATCAATACAATTTGCTAATGATAACGCAACCTTAGTTGTACAAAAAAGGGGAGTTACAACAATATGAATTACTCAGAAATAGTAGATAATTTTGTAAGTAATTACATATTTTGCACCTATGATAAAGAATTCCATCATGTAGGATATGGTAATATAGATTTTTTAATATCAGGTAAAAATTTCATATTATCTGAATATCTTAAATCAGATTATTACAATATATCTAATACAAATAAAACTTTTCACTACAAAGATATTGTATCTAACTTAAAAGCTAATGGTGGTGTAACCCAAATGAATTATAAAGATGCATTGGGTCAAGATAAAAAAATAATTTTACAAATGGAGTTGCATCCTGGTGAACATAACTTTGATGCTATGTACGATAATTATTTTGTAGAATTATTTAAAGATGTATCTGTATTAAATGGATTGAAAAGTGGTAAGGTTCATTTATTTTTATATTTTGGATTTGAAGCTGATAGCTTCTCTTCAAATGAATTTTATACTATCGGTAGATTTAAAAATTACTATGAAATGTTAGATAGTGTAATTGATGATTACAATCTACCAAAAAATAGTATAATACTATTATCAAGTAATCAATTGGGAGAAGAGCAGGATGGTATCTATTATAAGAACAAGAATAAAAAATTAGGAACTATATTTGATAACACATATGAACCACTAACTTTTACATTTACCAAAGGAAGTATTAACTTAGATTATAGTTTTGATGAACATATATCTAATTTAAAAAAATCAAGTAAACGTTTTTTAAGAGTCAATAGAACCCAAGATTATGCTAGAGATATTATGTTATATTATTTAATAAATTCTGGCTTAATAGATTCTTTTATAGTAGAACAAAATAAATTCTTCGATGATACTAATCTAAAAGAATTCCTAAATTTAGGATATAAATATTCTTCTGAAATGAATTTAAATTTTGGTAATTTTATAAAATATGATATCGATAAAATACAGAATGTAAAAAACAATTTACCTTATATAGCTAGTAATTACGAAAAAAGTAATTCTATTTCTAAAGATAGAATATATTCAAATGAAGTAATACCACACGATATTTATTATAATTCAATACTATCTTGGGTTTCCTCTTCACTACCTTTCAGAAATTCTCAGGTATTTATAAATTCATCAACATTCAATCCGATGTTATATTATCATCCTCTAATTTATCATGCAAACCCAAGAACAATTGAAAGATTAAAGCACTGTGGATTCAAATCATTTGATTTTTTATATGATGAAATCACAATAGATACTGAAAAGGATTACATAAAAAGATTATTACTTTCAATTAAGGAAGTAGATAGATTATTGCATATGAATAAAAGTGAATTGATAAACATACTTGAGGATAATCACAGCACGTTAGAGTATAATAGAAATTTATTGTTTGAATGTAACAGTATTAAAAGAATTCTAACTAAAGTTTATCAATTAACTAATGGATAAGATATCATACATAAACATAGAATCAACAAACCATTGTAATTTAGATTGTTCATTTTGTAATAGAAGAGATGTTGTTGGTGATAATTTACTTCATATGAGTTTATCTAACTTTGAAATGATAATGTCTAAATTAAAAAATGATGGACATTATTTAGAAAATGCAAAGTTAATGGGATTGGGAGAACCTATGCTACATCCTAAGTTTGATAAAATGAGTGGTATATTAAAGAGGTATTTTCCAGATTGTAATCTATTAGTTGCAACTAATTGTCAATACAAGATGCCACCATGGTTTGAGAAATCACTTGAACATATTGATAATATGTACTTTAGTATTGATGGATATGGTGAACGTTATGAAAAAGATAGAGCTCCAGCAAAATGGAGTAAATTAATAGATTTTTTGAATTCTTTTAGAGAAATTGATAGAAAAAATACTAATATTGTAATAAATTATGTAGTAAATCCAGATAATATTGAAGATATAGTAAAAGTACAGAAGTATATACAAGAAGAATATAAGTTAGATGGATTATCTTTGAATATTGCTCAGAATTGGAACGAAGATGAATCTATGATTGGTGGATATACTAAAGAGCAGATTGGATATCTTAAAAAAGAATTTCAACCATATGTAAAAGGAAAGGCTATTTGGGATTATAAAGATTGTTTTTGGGTAAAAAAAGGAATGAATATTGATGTATTTGGAAACGTTAGAGCTTGTAATATGAATTCATCAACAACACCTATGGGTAACATATTTAAACAAGAATTACAAGAAATAATAGATTCTAAAAGATATAATACTATACGAGAATCGTGTAACAATAATACACCAACTGAACATTGTGAAAAGTGTTCGTATAAGGAATTAGTACCAATTTTAAAAGAAATTTTGTTATGATAAAAAGAAGAGCAAATCCATATAAATCACACGATGTACTTAGACTACATTCATCAGAAGTAAATTCATCCTTAAATGCAGTTTATAATACATTCATAAAAAAAATAAAAGAAACTGATTTCAAGTTCTATCCAAATATGAATGAAATTTATGATAAAATTTCTAACTTTCTAAATATTCAGCATTTCATATTGGGTAGTGGTAGTGATAGATGTTTAAAGTATTTTTTTGAAACATACCGAGATTACAAAAATCTAATAATTACTTCACCAACATTTCCAATGTATAATGTGTATGGAAAGTTATACAATTTTGATATAAAGGAAGTAGATTATAAAGACAACAAGGTAGATGTAGATAACATTATTTCAAATATAGATACAGATTCTTTAGTAGTACTATCAAATCCATCTTCACCAATAGGAGATGTTATTGATATTGAAGATATAAAAAGAATATTGGATACTGGTACAAAAGTTCTTATAGATGAGGCTTATATAGAATTTTCTAATGCAAAAACTTCCTTAGAATTGATTGATTCGTATGATAATTTATATGTAACGAGAAGCTTTTCAAAAGCTTATGGGAGTGCTGGAGTTAGATGTGGAGTCATTATATCTAATGAAAATAATATAAATGAATTATATCAATACAGAGATATGTATGAGATAACAGGACCAACTATAAAATGGATAGAATCTGTTTTAGAACACTTAAACATATTTGAAACACATATAAGAAAAGTAATATCTAATAGAGATAATATTATTAATTTTTGTAAAGATAATAATATTGAAGTAGTAGAATCTCAAAGTAATTGGATACATATACGAGGAGATTTCGAACTACCTGATGATATAATTTTTAGAAAAAATTGTACTATTCCTGATATGGGAGATGGTTGGGTTAGATTACAAATAACTGATGATTTGAATAATTATAAATGGATACTTAAATAACAAAAAAATGACACTTACAGAACATTATAATACTAACGATATAGAGTACGGTAAAATGACCGATAAAAGCACTATCCATGATTATATTGATGGATATTACTCAGATGAGTTTTCATCTAAAAAAGATGATAATTTAAAGATATTAGAAATAGGAATATGGGAAGGTGGTTCACTTAAAATTTGGAGTGATTTTTTCACCAATGCAGAAATACAAGCAGTTGAGGTTAATAATAGAAAGTGGATATATAAACCAGAGCATATAAAGGTTACTAATAAAAGTGGATATGAACAAAGTACATTAGATTTGTTTGAAGATGATTATTTTGATTATATTATAGATGATGGACCTCATAATGTACAATCACAAATTTATGCTATCGAAAATTGGTTATCTAAAGTTAAAAAAGGTGGTAAGTTGATTATTGAGGATATTCAAGGACCGCTTGCATTAACTAAATTAGAAAATTTATGTATTTCCAAGGATTTAGATTTTAAAATATTTGATTTAAGAAAAAATAAAAATAGATTTGATGATATAATCATCAGTATTACAAAATAATATGAGAAAATACTTACCAACATTGGGAGAGTTAATTGATAGATTATCAATAATTCAAATAAAAGAATTAAAAATCCCCAATCATAAAGAAGAATATTCACAGGAAATTCAAGATATCATACATGATATTACAGAAATCTTAGATACTAATAAACAATTAAAAGTTGATGGAGATTTCATCAGAGCAATCGTGGTACTATCTCAAATGAATTTACATATTTGGGTAAATGAAGATAATGCTAGAAGTGGTGATGAGCAAGGTAACCAATTAATGTTAACACATGGATTGAATGGAATCAGAAATACTGCTAAGAATAAGATACAAGAATTAGATGGTGGTAGAAAAGATTATAAAGTTGATTGTATTGCTGATGAATTCAAAGATTGGGAAGTAAGTTGGAAATAAGCTATTAAAAATGTATATTTTATATAATTCGAAGTGGAATACATTTAGAACAGATGAGATTTGGAATATAGATAAAGATATTTTATCTTACTTTTCATCATATGAAATTACTAAATCATTTTTTGATTTGATACTTCCAAACTTGAAAAATGGAGCTAAATTTATATTTGATTTATCTCATGAAGATTGTGATGTTTATACCGAATTTATAAATAGAAAATATCATTACTTGAATAGAAAAGAAGATGATTATTTAAAATCTGATTTTTTAGATTGGATTTATGATTATATTTTAGAAAACGAATTAGATAATTCAATACAGATATGGACTGGTCTTTTGAATATAAAAAAACTAATACCTAAAAAGTATAATAAAATAGTCTATCCCAAAATAAGATTTAATAACTATCCACATAAATCTACTGATTATATTTTTTTAAATCAAAGAAAGTTTGATAATCGTTTTAGTTTTGTAGCTGGTAGATTGAGCCAAAAACCCGAAAGAATTGAAATATTTAATTTTTTTAAAAATAATAATTTATTGAATGATTCTACCTATGCATTTAATACCATTGATATCAATTCAGAATACCCAACTAAATATTTAGAAAATCCTACATTCCATACTAAAACGAAAAAAAATGATAAACTATTGTATAGTAGATATGGAGAAATGTTTTTTTCAAAATCGTTTTTACATTTAGCAATAGAAAGTAGGTGGACAAGTGATAAATATACTCGGTATGGTTTCATATCAGAAAAAATATTTAGACCTATAAATTCTATGAATCCATTTATAGTAGTTGCATATTCACACTTTATAAAAAAACTACATGAACTTGGATTCAAAACATTTGATAAGTGGTGGGATGAGAGTTATGATAATGAAAAGGATGATGAAAAACGATTAAATATGATATTTAATTTATTAAAAGATATATCAGAAAAACCTATGGATGAACTTCAAAAAATGTACAAAGAAATGATTCCAATATTACAACATAACTTTGATTTAGCTACAAATCTACACGAGCATACTGATTTAGCTACACCATATGAAAGTATTTTTGACCAATTTTTTGGATTCGATAGAGTTTACCTTCCATTAACTACTAAAATAAATAATGATATTAAAATATAATTCCATAGGAGATATTCCTCCAAAACAAACAATGGAGGGTGAGGGTACTATATATTTTAATCCCAAAGAAAAGTATTTTAGAGTACTTTGTGGATTTTGGATAAGTTGGTTTTTCAAAACAACGTTTTGCAAAACATCATTAAATACTAAAGAAAAGTTAGAAGCTTATTTAAACCATTTTTTACCTTATCTAAAAAAAGGATATGAACTTAGATTTGATGGTGGACTTGAACCCGATTTAATATGGATAAATTTAAAATCAACTAATATTTTAGATACAATATTAGAATATGTAGAAAGAAATAAAATACCAAATAAAATATTCCTACAATCAGGTGATTATAATTTTAAAAACAACACACCAAAAAAATATCATAGTTTATTGAAACCTACTTGTAAATTTGTTCACTTTCCTTACAAATCTTTAGATTACCATTTTTTAGAGAGTAGAACTTTTTATAGAAAGTTTTTCATTGCAATGAAAAGACCATCGGAAATCCGTATAGATATTTTTAATAGAATAACATCATCTTCTGAATTGGAAGAATCTTTTTACTATTCATTTAATGGTACGGATGAAGGACCTAATCTAAAAGTATATCCCTTAGAGAGATACCTAAATAAAAAAAATGAGAGAAGGAGATACGGTTCCCATGGAGCTCATGAATTACATAAAACAAGTTTTTTACATTTAATAAGTGAAACATTTTTTTATAAGGAATATGAAGTAAGATTTTTTTCAGAGAAAACATTCAGACCTATATTATCATTTCAACCATTTGTAATGATATCACATTCACATACACTAAAGAAATTGAAAGAATTTGGTTTCAAAACCTTTTCAGATTGGTGGGATGAAAGTTATGATACAGAAGAAGATGATTCAAAGAGAATAAATAAAATTTTTGAATTAATTGAACATATAAATACTAAATCGTTAGATGAACTTAAAGATATGTATATTAGTATGATTCCTACTTTACAACACAATTTTGATTTGTTACATAGGGATGATATTGATGAGTTTTTAAAACCAAGAGGATTTTTTATTAAAAAGCATTCTGACGAGCAAGAGCTAGATTTTAAAATCAATTATAAAAATTTAAGATATTTAATGTAATGGATCCAGAAGAATTTTATCACTTTAACAAACTAAACAATCGAGCATATATGCGAGAAATTCGTATAAAATCATTCGGATGGTTATTGGATTGTTTTGATAGAGGTACGATTCGAAAAAGAACAATCACTAATTTAATACCAGAACAAAACTTAATAGAACTTCTTAAGGAATTAGAAAATGAGGAAAGATATGAGGATTGTGCTTTACTCAAAGATATATTAGATAAAATTTATACAGTATGAAAAACGTATTAGTAACAGTTGGATGTTCTTTTACAGAAGGAGTTGGGTGTTACGATTATTCAGTTTTGGGTAATAAAAATCCAAATGAATTATCAAAAAAAGAACATGAAAAATATTATGGAACGCAATTAGATAATTTTTTGATGGGTAGTTGGGGTACTCACTTACAAAAAATGTTAAGGTATGATTTACATATAAATTGTGGTATAGGTGGTTCTTCTAATTCTCATCAAATTAAAAACTTTATGGATACTATGAATTCATGGCCAGATTTATCAAAATCAAATGTTTTGGTAATTTGGCAAATGACTTATTCTCATAGATTTAGTTTTTATAAAAATAGTTCACCTCAAACATTTGGATTCAATAATCACGATAAATCTAATCCTAATCATTCTAATTTTATAAAAGAATTCATAATGAATATGAGTAATACTGATTTTGATAGAGATATGGCATTTGAAAGTTTATTCTATTTGAGGTGTATGAGAGATATATGTAAAGTTAATGGATATAATTTTTTATTTTCAACGGTAGATGAACCTGTATTTGAAGGTATAATAAAAAACTACTTAGATAAAAACACTTTGGAAAACTTCATAAAGATATATGATGAAAAAGAAGATGAATTTGTTTCCCCATTAGCTTATGGATTCGCAAAAGAAATGGCTCATTGTGGGCATCCAATGAGTGGAGGATATCAGGATATGGCAGAACAATATCGTAAATGGATTCGCAATCATAGAAACGAATTATTATATAACGGAGATATTAATAAATTTGAACAAATACCAATGAACAGAGAATATCATATACAAAAAGAAAAACGAAGATTAATATGAATAGAAAACAAAGACAAACCGAAATAATAAAAAATCTATCAAATACTATTTCTTTAGAAAAGGAAAAGGGTGGTGGTGGTAATCAAGAACTTATTAAAGTATTAAGTAAAAAATTAGAAGAAGTAAAGAGCACTTTGTAATGAATTTAGATAAAGATAGGATAGCAATATTACTTTATGGTGAATATAGAACATTTGATATTGTAAATACCTTTTGGAATTTTAAAGAAAATCAAAATATAGATTTTTACTTTTCTACCTGGAACTTTAGTTACCAAGGTAATGATGAATTAAAAATTGATTATAAAGAAAAAATAACAACAAATTCCTTTACCAAATATTTCAAACAAAATATACCTTTTCTTAATATTATGGATTTGGAAACGGAAATGGGTAACTATAATTGTAAGCATGAAAAATATATAAAGTATAATGAAAAAGCAGTACCTATACATTTAGGATATTTCTTAGAAATGATGGATACAACTTCTTATGATTATATTGTATTAACAAGACCAGATGTTTTCTTTGATTTGAATAACCTTCAAAAATTCAGTTTAAAAGAAAATGAAATCGGTGTAGATTCTTCTATTACTCATAACGATATCATACATGATTTGTTCTTATATGGTAGAGGTAATATAATACATGAATTTATTAGAAAGGCCAAAAATTACAATAAATGGGGACATGAATGTATTCAAGAATTCCATGATAATAAAACCTTTAAATTTAAATCAGTAAACGCAAGTTCAGTTATCGTAAGACCAAATTGTAGAAATGTAGATAATCTAACATATGATGAAATAATGAAACTAAAAGATGAGTTTAACAATGAAAAAAACAGAATACTTCTATTTTAACGAAGAGTGGAATACTCCCCATAACATAAGTAGTTTATCTACATATGATTCAATAAGTAATAACTCCTTTAGATATAATAGAGGAGATTATTTATCGGACTTATATTTTTTTGAATAACGATTCGAACCCCCTCCATGAACAAACGGGAACTAATGTACTTATTGTGGATAATAGCAGCTTGGATACTTCTTCAAATTGTAGTATATAGATGGATAATCTCATTTTATTTATAGTACCCCTACTCCCCCTTTCGTTCTTTTGTCGTGGGGGGTTCGAAGAGTCGTTAAGAAATTTTTTTCCCTTCTTTTTATTGATAGTACTTATAGGATATGAAGATATGTAAACGATGTAACATAGAGTTAAAGTACTATAAACCAACAAGTGGAGCATATTATATATGTGTTAAATGTAATGAAGTATCATATCCATCGCAAGATATCGATAAAGTAGTGGATAGAGGTAGAGATTAATATTATGAGTAGAAGCAAAGATATACAAGATAACAAATTCAAAGTTCTTATTTCAACAAGAGGAAGAAAGAATAAACAACCTCGTAAGGAATCTTCGGTAAAAAGAATAATAAAGAGAATAATACAATGGAGATTAATAGGGTATATAGTAATAGGGATATCTCTATGGAAGCTCAATAAGGATATAAACACTCTATCTATTCAGATGTTTCTATTAATAGTATTCACAGAACTACAATCAAGAGGAGTATCTAAACAACGTATAGATAACTTAAAAGAAGAACTTAATATAGATGGGAGTATGGAAGTAGAATACTCTCAAAGGAAAGATTTAAAGAGAAAGGCTCTTCTAGCTCAAGAAGAAAGAGATTTAGCTTCATCAAAGAGAGATATAGAAGAGAATTACAAGCCTTGAACTAACCCCAAAGCTCCCAATAATGAATATAGTAGGGAAACGAACTAAAGGGAAGAGTAGCTCACTTTTCCTTTTTTTGTGCCCTAATGTTCCCT
>Ga0181412_1000768_pt1 | contig 12979 bp, 10 predicted proteins | sample 35SPOviralmetaG_FD_130113 | JGI IMG/M metagenome (GOLD analysis project Ga0181412, IMG submission 130113) | Marine viral communities from the oligotrophic San Pedro Time Series (SPOT) site, San Pedro Channel, CA, USA - 35 SPOT_SRF_2012-08-15 | ecosystem: Environmental > Aquatic > Marine > Strait... | reverse complement strand
TGTTTTCCCAACTTTTTGTCAGGAAAATGAAAATTGGACATTTTAAAAATGTCCAAAAGTGCAAAAATCTCCAGAGAGTTGGGATTAAAAAAACACACCTTTTTTGACTCCTTACCATAAAATAAAAAATACTGTTGGTTTAGTATTCTTACAAGGCATTTATCAAGTTGTTTATTATACAAACATTGTTCTAAGCATTTTAAATGTGTATTTCTCAGTCATTTCGGCGATTTTATTGGCACGAGTTTGTTCACGGAGGACGGCGCGGAGCGCCTTTTCTTGGTCTAATTGTGCCTTCTTGTTTGCACGTTCTTCTTTTAATCGTTGTTTGTCCTCCTTTTCCTGAAGTTTTTTCACTTTTACTTCTTCGCGATTCAACTTTCGCTGTTCTTTTGCATGTTGTTCTCTGATTTTCGCTTCTCGTGTCATGAATAATTTCATATGAAACAATTCGTTCGCCATGTTATATCTTTCTTGTTCCTCTCTTACCAATTCATTATTTTTTGCGTAATACGCCCATCTGTTTTTGTCTATTTTGATGTCTTCTGGTGTTCGCTTACTCAACAACTGTTCTACTGGTGACTGTAAATATTGTTTCGACAATACTACTAAGGCTTTAAAGAATTTCAATGAACTCATTCTGATTGCGTAATTAAACTCTTTTATGAATGATGTACAGTTATCGAAATCTTCTAACAATTTAGCTATGCTATAAGATATGGTGTAATGATAATTCTCCATTGCGCGGGTATGTCGCGATGTGATCCGCTCATTTATATAGGTTGGTTTAACAGGTGGCGCTAACATTTTAAAACGGCTAATTATACTCTTCTCAAGAGGCGTAATACAAGGTTTCATTTTACCATCCAAATCGATTACCATCGGTGCGTTTTCTTCTGCCTTTTTCAATGCTTTCAACATTGGTTTATGAATATTGATCTCATACATATTCGCAATAACGTTACCTGGTAATTTGCAATCAACATAATAAGTTTCAATGTGTCTGTTTCCGAATTCATCGCGAACTGTATTTGCAAATTTGGTTTTTTCTTTTTTCAACCCTCTCCGTAAAGCATTCATAGAAGGTTCCTTCAAGAATGCGTTTACATATTGTTTATTTACAGTTTTTTTTACATTTGCATATACACTTGGTTTATTCTTTAACAACATAATTTGTGTCTCAGGATCAAGACTATATTTGATTTCACGAATCAGTTCAATAGGCAGATTTTGGACGCATTCAAGGATATTCTTAGTGGTGGACATTTTGCTTAGTGTGAATTATTTTAAACTATAATTAACCAATTAGGGACTTTCATAATCAATTTTTCATACCATTATGTTCTCACCCTTATTGGGGGGGGGTAAAACATAAATGAATACCATATAAATAGTAATCTACTGTTATTATATAACGAAGTTATAACCAATTCATAAATCTATGCATCCACTGAGTCAAGAGCAACAACATATATTAGAACTCGTCTTACAAGGAAAGAACGTCATTGTAGATGCGGTAGCCGGAACAGGAAAAACAACACTTGTTTTGGGAATCGCTGCTGCGATGAAAGAGCAAAAAATCCTACAAGTAACTTACAATGCGGCCCTTAGAAAAGATGTTCAACAACGGGTAGCCGAAGAAGAACTACCTAATTTACAAGTTCATACGTATCATAGTTTGGCAAAACAACATTATTTGGATATCGGATATACGGATAAAGAAATTCGCAAAGCACTTATGAATCAAGTAGAACCACATAACAAAATTCGCGAAATTGATGTATTGGTGGTAGATGAGTGCCAAGATATGACCCATTTGTATTTCCAATTGTTGCTGAAATATTTGTATGATATGAACAAACGAGTTCAATTAATCGTTTTGGGGGATTATAAACAAGGATTATATGAATTCAAGGGGGCAGATACACGGTTTTTAACGATGGCGAAGGAATTTTGGAAACATTCTGGGTTTTTACGAACTCCTGAAATTGAAATAGTGACAATGAAAATGTCATTTCGTATTACAAACCAAATACGCGAATTTGTCAATAATGTTATGTTAGGAGAACCTCGTATGAACGCATGTAGAGATGGAATGAACGTGTTTTATGTCCGTCGTGACCCCCGAAATATGCTGAATATTATTCATTATCAGATTAAAAGACTTTTGCAAGAGGGTGCGTTTCCATCAGATTTTTTCATATTGGCATCTTCAATCAAGGCAACAAGTATGAACGTATGTAAATTAGAGAATATGTTAGTGGAAATGGGGCTTCCTTGTCATGTACCCATTATGAAAGACGAGAAGTTGGATGAACGAGTGATTGACGGGAAAATTGTCTTTTCCACGTTTCATTCTTCCAAAGGTCGTCAACGAAAATACGTATTTGTGGTAGGATTTGACAATAATTATTTCCGGTTCTTTGACCGCGCCGCACCGAAAGAAGAGTGTCCAAATACACTGTATGTAGCGGCTACGCGAGCAACAGAGGGGTTATTTGTATTAGAAGGACAAGATGACGAATATAGTCGTCCATTAGATTTTTTGAAAATGGATCATTTTGATATAAAAAAGCAAGAATATATTGATTTCAAAGGTTATCCTCAAACACAGTTTTTGGTAAAAGATGATGACGATTCTACGAAAGATACCCGCAATGTCAGTGCGACAGAACTCACTAAATTCATTACAGAAGAAGTAATGGATATAATTTCCCCCATGATCGATAACATGTTTGTTCGTGAAGAAACGGATTTTGCCGAATTGGAGATTCCTACAATTTTTCAAACAAAGAATGGATTATATGAAGAAGTGAGTGACTTGAATGGCATCGCTATACCATCCATGTATTATGATTATCTGAATGAAATGCATGGAGGTAAAAATGAAGGCAGGTCTATCAAACAAGGACAACTTTTGTTAGACCGCATCATGGAAGATATGCAAGAAAAAAAACATGTGCCAGAATTCATACGAAAAATCATTGTGGATTTGCCAACTGAAATTACCACTATTGAGGATTATTTATATATTTGTAATGTAAGTATTGCGCTGAACGAGAACTTATTGTTCAAATTGAGGCAAATTGAACGAGATGAATATACCTGGTTAGATGGGAGCATGGTAAACAGTTGTAAACGCAGATTGAATGAGGTTTTAAAAGACGAATTGTCGGATTATGCACCTCAAGCAGAAGTAGCCATTGTAAATAACGACATGATAAAGGTGAATGCGAAAATAGATGAAATTCTTGGACAACATTTGGAACAATATGACCGTAGAATCCGCTTTGGTGTGCGTGTGGATTTGATTACCCGAGACACTTTATGGGAACTAAAATGTACCACTGAAACGGTGATTGAACACTATGTGCAACTGGTTTTGTATGCCTGGCTATGGCGTTTGCGATATGAAGAGAGTGATGACCCAGAAAAAAACAAACAATTTCGTTTGTTCAATATTAAAACGGGGGAGATTTATAGATTGAATGCGACCACAGAAGAAATGGGCAATGTGGTGATTGAAATATTAAAAGGGAAATATACTGAAACTCTCCCCAAAAGTGATGATGAATTTTTGGAGAAATGTATGAATGAAGTGGAATATTATAATATGCGCGCGGAAGATAAGCATCGTGATAATTCGGATATGAATCAGTTATTTTCCATGGTGGAGTAGAGTTTTCTTATGGAGATGGCATGCTTGACTATTTTGACAATGCTTGCCGTTTTTGAGTTTTGTACCACATACATATATGTACATTCCATTACCGACCTTTTTTTTGTTGGCATTCCATGCGCGACTGGCTTCGTCAAAATCAATTTCTACTTGTTGACTACGTGTAAACATGTTTGGTTTCTATAATTATGTATAAGTAATTATAGAATGAATTCAATTTTCAGTAAGTTTTGTTTATTTTTTGGTGTTTTTGGATTTAGAATTCTTTTTATTTGTTTTATTGGAGGTTTTTTTAGATTTCTTGGTTTTGTTAGAGGGTTTTTTAGATTTCTTGGTTTTGCGTTTTCCGCCAAGGAATTTTGTTATGTCTTTACCAACTTCTTTGGGTAAACCTTTTGTCTTTGCTACTTCTTCGGTACCTTTGCGTTCAATTAGTCTTGTATACATGTTTTTCACGCGTGGATGAGCGTCGCTTGTAGGTTTATAGTCTTTGTCGCGTATAGCATAGGTCATTAACAATTCCAACATGTCATCATTCTTACCGAAAATAGAGTCAAGATATTCGTCGGTAAAATCTTCATGTATTGCAAGTATCGGCTTGATGTCTGCTCCTTTTTTTATGAGCATTTCAGCAATTTCCTTTTTTGTCGCAAATGGTACTCTTGTTGTTAAATTCAACGCTAATGGTGTGTCATTTAAAGTATTTTCTGTATTCATGTCTACGTTTTTCTCAAGGAGAAGCTTAATAATATCTAAATTACCTTGTTCAACAGCATAATGGAGAGGTGTGGATTTACGGAAATCAGGACTGTCCGTAGTATGTACATTCGCTCCTTTCTCTATATATACTTTGACCAGAGTGTCATAGCCGGCTTCAATTGCCTTAAAAAGACCTTGGTCAAGTTGCTCTTGAGTATATTGTATTTGTTTTTTCGGCGTTTTTGAATCTTTCATTTTCAGACAAATATATATATACCCATATATTTATCTAAAATAGTTACCCTTCTACAATGTTGAATGACGCTAATTTCGCACGTAAAGTTGCTGAAGCAGATACCAACGATGTCTTCTTGGTTTTCAAGTCTTGACTATATTGCTGAATACATTGAATATTTTCGTCATTGGACATCGCAATACTGACTCCATATTGGGCCATGTTATTCCAATTATCAATAGTATCCACTGATTTCTGAATAATTGCTTTTTCTTCAGTAGATAACGCTGCCTCATTTAATGACGGGTCCAGAGTAGGATTTACAAAATGGTCTATGTATTGCATAGCACAATTGATTTCGTCCATCACGCCATCCAAAACAACCTTGGTATCAAACGCAGATTTGGGTAGTTGAATAGCACTGGTAGAGAAGACGGTTTGTTTGAAACGACCGAATGTTTCCGATAAGTTCACGATGCGTTTAAGAGCAGAAACTACACTGGTCAAGAAGGTCACGTCAGTTATCACGCTGACATTATTTAATTTCAAAATGAAACCTTCAAAAAGGGAACTTAGGTCGTCGGCTGCTTGAGCGAATTCATTGAAACCCTCAATATCTACATCCAATTCAATTTGTTTGGTCTCGTTCGCAATACGGGAAGCGGCTTCAAAAAGAGCATTATAATCTTCAATAGAACCCTTTCCGTGGAAATCGGAACATTGCAATTGCGAGGCATAGTCTTTGATTTCCTCATATAATGCGTTTGTTTGTGAGGGGTTACCAGACAAATCTACACCGGATAAATCGTTGTATGTTTCGATGGTTTGATTCAAATCTTGGTGAATCTGTGGGTCATATAATTCGGGTTCGGTGGTATCAAACGTGGTTTTTTTGAGGTCATCGCCATCTTCGTCTTTGCCTTCGGCATGCTCAATCTCATATCCAGTGCCAGTAATAGTGGTACTGGACAAGTCAGATACAATCTGAGGAGATGTGTAAGTAACTCCACTGATGTCGTAGGTAGTAACTCCACTGATGTCGGTAACATTTACATTGCCGTTAATAACTGTGTTACCACTGGTGTCGTTTATATAGACGTTACCGGTAGTTTCGTCTTCGCTGTCGCTGTGAGGCATTTTTATTATAGAAAATATCCATAATATAATAAACACAAAATAAATAAATACCTAAAGTGAACAAAGCATAAACGCAGTGATTATAATATTTTAATTACAGTTTTATATTTTTGATAGTGAAATTACAAAGTATGGTATTATATACGAGGTTTCTATTTCATCTTATCGAAGAATAAAATATGAGTAATTTGTATACAATGGCTGATTGTACAACTGGATTTGAATATATTTTAAAACAAAATGGCGACCCAACAGATGTTGCTATGAACTTATTGAAACAAATTGAGGAAAAAGAAGAATGTAAAGATTCTAACAAATATGAAATGGCGTTAACCATTGTGAGAAATGACCAACAAAGGATGATGCGAATTGGTGCCGACACAAATTCTATGAAAAAACTGAAGATGGTTTCTGAAACAATTGTATCTCACCAAGAAGAAGAGAAGCGGAAAAAAGAGAATTTAGAATTTGCGCGTAAATTCAAACAGGACCAAGCACGTTCATCTATCGCTTCTGATGGTTCATCTACTCAACCTCAAACCGGAATGAGTAGCATGTCTGATGAAGAGCGTCAGAAAAAAATAGAAGAAGATAGGAAAAAACGTCTTGCTGAATATGAAGCAGCACAAGCATCAAAGAAAAGTGCTGTGAAAAAGAAGAAGAAATACTTTGGATTGTTTGGTGGAAACAAGACCAAGAAATCCAATAAGGGAATGAGTCTCTGTGCCAAGAAAACTGCTAAGAAATGTACAAGAGTTCGGGGATGTAAAATTGCGTCTGGAAGCAAACGCACGTATTGCCGTAAGAAAAAGAATCATACCAAGAAATCCCATAACAAGTAAGCGTATACCATAACAAATAATAAATCTAACATGTATTATTTGCTATTAAATCTCCAATTTCAATACGTGCTTGTATTTGGTATTCATCAATTCCAACATTTTTTCCGATGTCAACAGTTCGTCGCGCTTCAAAATCTGTGCACCCTCTTCAATAAGGTCTTTAGAATTCCGAATAATAAACTCCGCATACCCGTAAGCATCTTGGATCAAAGTCGCCACTTCAGAATCGATCATTTCTTTATATTTCTCGCTCATGCTGGGGTAAATCAATTGTTTACCCATACCATAATAACAAATCATTTTTTGTGCCAATTTCAATGCCTCTTCAAAATCATTAATGGCTCCGGTGGTAACGGAAACGTCATAAAATACTTCTTCTGCAATGCGTCCAGCCAATAAAATCATTAGATGCTCAAACAATGCCTCACGAGTTGAAAAACTATTACTTGACGTTTCAAAGAGAGTATATGCGGGGGTATTAGGTGCAGACAAATTGATAACCACTTTCTTCATTTTACCGTGGTGCTTGGCTAACATACCTACAACTGCGTGACCTAACTCGTGAATAGCAATCTGGTCAATTATCGCGGGAGTGAACTCGTGCTTGGTCGGTTGCCATCCACCGATGACACGATTATAAACCGCATCTACATCAGCAAGAGAAAATTTATCACGGTCTTCACGAAGGGCAAGTAACATTGCCTCATTCACCAAATTCTCTATTTGTGCTCCAGAATATCCTTGTGTAGTTTCTATCAAATCTGGCATATTCACAGTTTCATCACGAGGCTTACCTTGTAAATGAATATTCAAAATGGCTTCGCGGGTTTCCTCATCGGGGTTGTTGATAAAAATGCGTTTGTCTACGCGTCCAGGACGGATGAGAGCAGGGTCTAACAAATCGGCTCGGTTTGTAGCGCCAATTAAGAATACGCCAGACGTATTTTTAAATCCATCCATGGCGACTAACAACTCATTCAAAGTGCTATCGCGTTCATTTCCGGAGGTGTCACCATCGCCAGAACGCTTACGTCCAAGGGCATCAATCTCATCTATAAATATGATACAAGGAATGTTATCTGTCGCTAATTTGAATAATTCCCGAATACGACTGGAACCTACGCCTACGTATTTTTCTTGAAATTCTGAACCAGAAACTGCGATAAAACTTGTATTTGCTTCTCCGGCCAATGCCTTAGCGAGTAGTGTCTTGCCATTACCCGGAGGGCCTTCAAAAATGAGTCCTTTTGGAGTGCGCACGTTGTAATTCGCATATTTGGTATAGTTAGAAATCACGTCTATACATTGTTCTAATTCTAACTTAATATTTTGGTATCCACCTACGTCTTTGAAACTACAAGGTGAATTTGTCACTATTTCAAAATTCTCGGATTTGGCTTTTTTATTATTATGGTTGCGATTACTGAAAAAACGTCGCTGAGAAATATCGTCGTCATCCAAGTCTTCTTCGGGTTGACCGAACATTCCTGAATTTCCACTAATAATAATACGTAATCCGCCTGTTTGAGTCATCGGAAGTGGACTTGATGTATTAAGTGAACTATTTTGAGCATATTGTCTATATCTATCGATTTCTTCACCTCCTCCTTGAAGAAGTGCTTGATTTTGAATAGTAATATTTCTGGAATTCAAACGTCTCAAATAACGTTCATGGTGATATTTCGATAGAGGATAATTGCGAAATTGGTAATTATTTACTTGATTATTGTTGTTTTTTTCTCCGTTGGGCATGTAACAATATACACATGAGTGTTGTCTATGAAATGATTTTATAAAAAATGATTGCACAAACAATGGAAACACAAAGAATACGTACACGAACATATAAACTATTATTTTAAAAAGTTTATATGTTGTTTTATTTATGTATTTATTAATCTAATCATAACGAGTATTGTGCCTATTGCTATAAATATTATGATTAACGTTTCAGACATACCACAAGTAGAGTTTTTACTTTATATACATACAATGTAGATTTAAATAATCTACTATCTACTATCGACTATCTACTATCGACTATCTACTATCGACTATCTACTATCGACTATCTACTATCTACTATCTACTATCTAACACCTAATACCTAACGAATCAAATTTGGTTTCATATTCTCCATATCTTCACTCTTCTTGTTGAAATTAGGATGTTTACGCAAACATCCTCGCTTATGAGCAGCCAATGCCTTCAAATTGTTAGCACTGTAATTTTTACATACATCGCATTTCAGACCGCACGTGGCGACTGGTGCTGAAAATTTGGTAGACAAATATTTATCCAGACAAGGAAACTTGATTTCGTCCATTTGGTTAATCACCTTCTTTTGGTTTTCTTTTAATAAATCAACAACTGCTGTTTTCTGTGAAATAAACAATTGATATTCATTGTTGATTTTTTCAAGAAGGTCTTGTGTAATGTGCACTCCAGTAGTGTTCACATTAGATACTTCATTCATACGGGAAATAAAACCGTCTACAATATGGATGGCCATTTGTAATTTGTCCTCATTTTTCGCGAAATTGTGGATGTATACAATGATATTGTTGTTGTGAATGTCAATGTGAAAATCTTTCTTACCTGAAAATCCAGAATGGTTGGATAAGATAATGCCATTACAGTTTTGTTCACTTAAACAAGCAAGCATATCTGTAATTTGTTCACTGTTTACATTTTCGTCTTGAGAAATGAGTTGGAAAAATGTAGTTGGTTTGCGAAATCGTTTCATGAGCACGGATTGCTTATCTTCGTCACATGCAATATTACGAATATCAGCAGTATTGTATAGTTTGGTGAGTTTCTTTGATAATACGTCTTCACTGCAAATACAGTCTGGTAATCGTGATAGCATATTAGATATGTCCTTTAACATCGTGCGAGATTCATCATCCAATGATGTCTCTTTTTTGATGGCAGAAATACTTTGTTGCAATCTATCTTCGGAAGAAGACAAGAAAGAATAGATGGGTTGCTGGGCATTTTGTAGCAACATAGACGACTTCATTTCAAAGTTGTTGATGTATTCTTTGATGCTATCCATATGACTCGTATTTGGTTTATCGGAATCGTTCAATTCTTTCAACAAGGTTTTGAGTTCGCTCATATTCTTCTCTATTAACTCTTGTTGATGATTTTGAACCACATCAGAACATAATGCTTTTTGTATGTTCTGCATAATCACATTGTTTGTTGAGTCAGAATCGTTCTGATTCTTATTCACTAATTTCAATAACTCAATTACTGCCAAATTCACCTTTTCCAGGTCAAATTCAGGATGTTTTGAATAGAAATCACATATAGTCGGATGGGTGATTTTCAGTACAGACATAATATATAAGATAGCGATATACTATATATTAATGATTTTGACGCATTGTATTTATATTGTTGTAAAAATGTATTAATCCTGGCTTGAACATTCCTGTATGAGAAGGTACGTAAGCATTTTTGAAAATTACACTTCGTTTCAACTTCAACTTCGGCCACAACAAGAAAATTCACTGATTTCAGATAATTGGTCAACTTGCATGGAACTCGCCGATCTGGGTGAAGTCACATATTCATATTTCGACGTTTTCAAAAACCCAATTTGTTTGTTTTTATTCAGCAATTCTCGGTTCAACAAAGCATTTTGTTTTTTCAACATTTCCACAATATTCGAAGAATCCTGTTTGGGGGCGGCGCAACGACAAGAAGTGAATTCAGAAAGTGCCTTTTCACTGTATGTCTTTTCACTGTATGATTTATTTAATACATCCACTAACTGATTATAATGATGTTTCAGAGCATCATTTTCTCGTTTTACGTTGTAATATTGCTGAGCAGTATACATTGTATAAAATAGTGAGTTAATTATTATTATCCAAAAATAATGATTGTAACTACTAAAGTGGAGCGATGTTTTATAGAAAAAATACAATATTGTTTACATGCGTTGGTTTGTAATTTTGTAAAAAGTTTGTAAACAGAATTTTTCACAAAATGAGAGGTTGTGTTGTAACGCATTACAAACTGATACAATTGTAATTACAAATAATTATTTTGTAACCACAGCATATATGCTAATAGTTTTAGAAGAAAAGGAAATAAAAAATTGGTGGAAATAAATTTATTCGTTTATCGTATAGTATGTCTTCAACTACGACAACTTCCTCTAATGGTGCGCCATTTCAACAATGGCAAAACTTCTACCCTAACGGTGCCGCCGCTGCTGGCGGTGCTGATATGCCGTATGCTTATATGCCCTATGGTGATACCAAAGTGCAAGACTCAGTTATCAACGCTGAGCGTAATTTGACCAAGGAGGTCACCCAGTCTACTCTTGGTCTTCGCGATGCTATCGAGCGCGGAAATCTTCAAATTGTAGGCGATGTCGAGAGAACCGCTGGTCAAGCTCAGACTACAATTGAGCGTGTTGGTGCTAACGGTTCTGCGACTACTGAGCGCGCTACCGGACACGTCAACGCCGCTGTAGAGCGCAATGGTGGTAACATTATGACCGCTATTGAGAAGGTTGCTGGTGAGAATCGTTTAACTACTACCGTAACTTCCGCTGCTGGTCGTCAGGCAGCTGCGGATAGTGCTCGTGATTTGGCTATTGCGATTGAGCGCAATGGTGCTAACGCCGTTGATGCTTCCAAAGATGCCCAGACTGCTTTGATGGGTTCCATTGAGCGCAACGCGGGCGAGGGACGCGTAACTACTGTCTCTTCTCAAGGTTTCCTTGATAGCAAGATTCTTGACGTGCGTCACTCTGTCATTAATAGAATTAATGATAGCACTAACGAGTTGGTTGCAGTGAATACCAACAATGCTAATGTGGTTGCTAAGGCAATTCACGATAGTGCTATAGAGACCCGTCAAGTGTTAGGCAGTGGTTTTTCTGGTCTTCAAGGAGGACTTGCTGAAATTGCTGGAAAATCTTCCGAACAGTATTCCAACTTACTTTTGGAGCAACAGAAGATGGGACAATTCCTTTCTTCCAAGAGCGACAACCAGTTCGCTATGACCCAAATGGAGATGCAGAAATGCAAAGCTGACTTGGCTTCTCAGTCTGCTCAACAGTTCTCTATGAACCAACTTGAGAACCAGAAATTAGGTTCTTCTATCTCGGCCCAACTTGCCGAGGCCAAATACGATGCTCTTAAGAACACCCAAGAGCTCGGCAACAAGATCGAGAAGTGCTGCTGCGAACTCAAAGAGAAGAACGACCGTCTTGAACGCGAGGGTCTTCGTGATGAACTTATCAAGGCAAATAGCGATAACAACCTTCTTAAGACTCCTTATACCCTTGGTTCTGGTATCTTAGGATACCCCGGCGTTGGTGGTCCTGGATTTGGTCCTGGATTTGGTCCTGGATTTGGTCCTTATGGTGGCGGATATGGTGGATACGGTGGATGCGGATATGGTGGATTAGGTAACGATGTAGGATATGGTAACAATGTCCACATCCACAGTTCTGAGCGTGAAAACTCTCCTGGACCTATTCGCGGTGGTCACGGACACGGACACGGTTCTCCTTGAGGGTGCGGGGGACTACCTGTAAATCCACATCCACCTCATGATTGTAGTCATAATATTCCTGATCCAAGTTGTAATATAGTTCATATGTTTTGTCATCAATGCTATCGTAAACCGTGTGTTTGTAAGATAATTTGTGGTCCGCCTGGTCCCACAGGTCCTACGGGCTGTAGAGGTCCTACTGGCGCTACTGGATCTACTGGTGCATCGGGAATTGCTGGTCAACAAGGCGCTACAGGTTCTACTGGTCCTACTGGTGCAACTGGACCTAAAGGTTGTCGTGGTCTGCAAGGATACACGGGTCCAACGGGTCCTACCGGCTCAACTGGCGAAAAAGGCCCTAAGGGATGTAGAGGTCCAACTGGGGCAACTGGTGCGAAGGGATGTAGAGGACCTCCAGGTCCAAAAGGATGTAAAGGACCTCCCGGAGTGATGGGCCCTCCTGGACGTGATGGACGTGACGGCGAGGATGGTTCTGATGGCGAGGATGGTTCTGATGGTTCCGATGGACGTGATGGTTCTGATGGTTCTGATGGTTCTGATGGTTCTGATGGTTCTGATGGTTCTGATGGTTCCGATGGTTCTGACGGCGAAGACGGCGAGGATGGTTCCGATGGTTCCGATGGTTCCGATGGTTCCGATGGTTCCGATGGTTCTGATGGTTCCGATGGAGAAGACGGACGTGATGGTTCTGATGGAGAAGACGGACGTGATGGTTCTGATGGCGAAGACGGACAAGATGGAAAGGACGGCGCAACCGGTCCAACTGGTCCCACCGGCGAACCAGGTTCTCCTGGAAGACGAGGTCCAACAGGTCCTACTGGAGAACGTGGAAGACGAGGTCCCACA
>Ga0181412_1000766_pt1 | contig 12988 bp, 13 predicted proteins | sample 35SPOviralmetaG_FD_130113 | JGI IMG/M metagenome (GOLD analysis project Ga0181412, IMG submission 130113) | Marine viral communities from the oligotrophic San Pedro Time Series (SPOT) site, San Pedro Channel, CA, USA - 35 SPOT_SRF_2012-08-15 | ecosystem: Environmental > Aquatic > Marine > Strait... | reverse complement strand
GTGCTCTTCCGATCTGGAGGAAACATCAGCAGACTTCCAAGTTGGAGATTTCATTACCATCACATCAACCCGTGATGCGAATCATGGTGGACCCGGATTTACAAAAATTGTAAGTCTTACTGATTCCGATACCTCTGGACTCACTATTGAAATGAATAACAACGGATTTGGATATGGTGTAATGCCATCTGGTGCTGGAGTTACTGCCGATGGAACAGAAGTAATTACGGTTGTGGGACAAGTAACCACAGGAACTACTTTCTCTGACGCAGGCATTACTGCCGCTAGTGTTCTATGGAAGTATAGCGAAGAGTTTGATAATAAACTTCCTGCTACTAGTTCTTCTGTTGCTGCACATGGTGCATCATTCGACCTTCTACATGCCATTGTGGTCGATGAAGATGGTGATTGGACTGGAACCAAAGGGACTGTTCTAGAACGATTTGATTCACTATCGAAAGCAAAGAATGCCAAGAGAGAAAACGGAACTTCTCTTTACTTCAAAGACAATATCAACGCATCCTCACAATATGTGTGGTCCGCTGATGATCCCGGTTTTGCAAGTGTAGTTGGTGGTAAATTCGCCTTTGGTGCAGAATCAACTTCTGAGGGTGGTACTTTTGCTAAACTATCAGGAAACTACTACGAGTCACTCGTTGGTGGTGTCGCTGCTGCTCCAGCAGGAGACGACTACTACACCAATGGATATGATCAGTTTGCTGACAGTGAAACCGTCGATATTTCCATCATTCTTGGTGGAGAAGCAGAAGGCATTCAGGCGAAGCAACTAATTGATCTTTGCACAGCAAGAAAAGATGCAGTGGCATTCCTTTCGCCAGCAAAACTCGCAGTTATAAACTCTGCCGGGAACGCATCTAAGAGTGCGGCAATTGCAACAGCGAATGTTTCAGCGTATCGTCAAGGACTTAATGGTTCGGATGCAGGTGGTGACGTAGACTTCACCAACAACAACCTAAACACATCTTCGTCCTACGCAGTCCTCGATAGTGGATATAAGTACATGTATGATCGATACAACGATGTCTTCCGATTCGTTCCACTTAACGCGGATATTGCAGGCATCGCCGTAAGATCAGACAACGAAACCGAAACATGGTTCTCTCCCGCAGGATTCAACCGTGGTCAGGTTCGTGGTGTCGTGAAACTTTCTTACAACCCACTCAAAGCACAGAGAGATGAACTCTATGTTAACAACATTAACCCTGTTGTTTCCTTCCCCGGAGAAGGTACAGTCCTCTTCGGTGATAAGACAATGCAGAGTAAACCAAGTGCGTTTGATAGAATTAATGTAAGACGACTCTTCATTGTTCTTGAGAAAGCAATTGCTACTGCTGCCAAGTTCCAACTCTTTGAGCAAAACGATGCGTTTACCCGTGCATCCTTCCGACAACTTATTGAACCATTCCTTAGAGACGTTCAGTCTCGAAGAGGTTTGATTGACTTCAAGGTTGTGTGCGACGAGTCAAACAATACTGGCGAGGTAATTGATAGAAATGAGTTTGTTGCAGATATCTTTATCAAACCAACTCGTTCGATCAACTTCATTACACTTAACTTCATTGCCACACGAACTGGCATTAACTTTGACGAAATTGGCGGGTCTTCCTCGTAAAACGCCCTACATAGAAAAGGAGATATAACACATGAATATCGAAAGATTTAAATCAGCACTTTCTAGCGGTGGCGTTCGACCAGCATTCTTTAGAGTGCAGGGTGCTATTGGGAAAACAACCTTACCCGATAAAGTTGGATTCTTAACAAAAGCAGCGTCTTTGCCTTCCTCTGAAATTGGGGAAATTCCCGTTGACTACCGGGGAAGGAATCTTAAACTTCCCGGTAAGAGAACATATGGTGATTGGGAACTTACCATCCTATCCGATGGTGAATTTCAGTTAAGAAATGCTTTTGAGCGATGGATGAACGATCTCAACGATGCTGTTGAAAACGTATCTGATCAAGAGCATAACTTAAACAATGTTCTGTTCCCCAACTGGAGCATTGACCAACTAGATCGTACTGGCAAACCATTAAAAACTTATACCATGTTCCACTGCTGGCCAAAATCAGTTTCCGCTATGGAAAACTCGTATGATAATGAAACACTAGCAGAATTTTCCGTGACGCTCGCCTATTCTTACTTCCTCACGAACGACGGAACTGGTAGTAATCGAGTACCTCTCGGTGATGCTGCGTTCCCCGGTGAGTGATAAATAAAGAAGAGGTGATATATGCCAATAGATATTTTTGGTTTTAGTATAGGAAGAAAGCAACAATCGCCTTCGCCAAATTTAGATCCTTCTTTGGGTGTAAAAGAGGCGAAGTCGTTTGTTCCTCCCCTATTAGATGATGCAGGTTATGTAGATGCTGGTGGTTACTTCGGGGCGTATCTTGATCTCGACGGTTCACTAAAAACAGAAGCAGAGTTTATTTCAAAATATCGAGAGATGTCTCTCCACCCAGAAGTGGAAAGTGCCATTGAAGATGTTTGTAATGAAGCGATTGTTCTTGATGATGAACGCAAACCAGTCGAGTTGATTCTCGATCAGGTTGATGCATCAGATCAAATCAAGAAAAGGATGCATGAAGAGTACGAGCAAATTCTAAGACTTCTTGATTTCCAAAACAGAGGATATGAAATCTTCCGGCGATGGTTTATTGATGGTAAGAGTTATTATCATATTATTATTGATAAGACTAATCCCAAAAAAGGAATCGTTGAACTTCGACCGGTCGATGCCCTCAAGATCAAGAAGATGGTTGAAGTCCAAAAGGAAACAGATCAAGATACTGGAACCAAATATGTCAAAAGTGTAAAAGAATTTTACACCTATAGAGAAAACTCAACAGATCAAACCGGTCTTAAACTTTCTCCTGAATCTATTTGCTATTACCACTCAGGTCTTTTTGATCCCCTATCCAACCGTGCGATCAGTTATCTTCATAAAGCAATTAAACCACTAAACCAACTTCGCATGATCGAAGATGCCGTGGTGATCTACAGAATCTCGCGTGCGCCAGAACGAAGAATCTTTTATATCGATGTTGGTTCTCTTCCAAAGAATAAGGCAGAGGCATACGTTCGTGATCTTATGAACAGATACCGAACAAAACTAACATATGATGCGTCTACAGGCGAGGTTCGTGATGAGAAAAAGCACATGTCCATGCTCGAAGATTATTGGTTACCTCGTCGTGAAGGCGGCAAGGGAACCCAGATCGAAACTCTAGACGGTGGACAAAACCTCGGTGAAATGGAAGATGTTGAATACTTCTTAAAGAAACTTTATAAGCACTCAGTATTCCTCAGTCTCGAATGGAAGCAGAAAACGGTTTCAACATGGGTAGATCTTCTGAGATCACCCGAGATGAATTAAAATTTCACAAGTATATCGAACGACTTCGCACCAAATTCAATGCTGTATTTTCCCAACTATTAAGAACACAATGTATTCTTAAGGGGTTAATGAAAGAAGAAGATTGGTGGAAGGTCGAACAAGATCTTAAGTTTGAATATGTCAGTGATAATTACTTCACGGAACTAAAGGATCATGAGATACTTTCAGAAAGACTAGATATATTACAGAGTGTACAAGAACACATTGGTGATTATTACTCTAGAGAATGGGTCAGACGAAATATCCTACAACAAACCGAGAAGGATATGAAGCGGCAAGATAAACAAATTCAGAAAGAGAGAGAACTCGGACTGATTAAGGATGACTCCGGAGGATTCTAATGAGATTTCTTATAGATCTAATCGAAAATAACGACAAGAAAGAGAGTAAGGTTCTAATCGAATCAATGATCTCTGATGTTGTTACTTCTAAATTTTCAGAAAGACGTTCTTCTATCTTGAATATTTTTGAGGAAGAGGGTGCAGCAGAGGATCCAGAGGGAACGATAGATGACCCATTACTACAACCGGGTAGCATTGTCTCTAAAGAATACTTCTTCAAGAGATTCTCGTATGGTGATCATGAAATTCTTATGAAAAAGGTCGGCATGGGGCAAAATGCACCAACCGTAACGTATATTGATGGTGAGCGATATGAGGTTTTCACCACATCTAAGCAGGCAGAAAAAGAAACCATTCGTTATATTAAGGATGGATCATTTGAAAAGGTATCTGCGGAAAAGAAATCAAAAGAAGATGCCGCAGCGAAAGCAAAAGAAGACGAAGCAAACGCTGCTGCCAAGGAAGAAGAAGACAAAGCAACTGCTGAGACCCAAGCAGTTGAAGATGAGAAAAAAGAACAAGAAGAAAATCACGAAAAAATCACAGATTCATTCGAGTATGTGGTTTCTTCTGATCGCCCCAGTATACTAACCTTCAATAGTGGAGAAGAGAAAGTTATCACAGTTTCCGAGGCGACAGACGCATTGGAAATATTAAAACTACTAAATAATGAGAACGGAATAGAATTTTTAAATCGCTTATCTCATAGCAAAACATCTTATCTAGAAACAATAGACTTCTTTCTTGATAAGATCCGAAAAGGAGTAATCTAATGGAAGTTGAAAATATTGTAAGAGCATTGGAACAAGGAAAACTCAATGATGCCAAAGACGGCATTGGTGAGGTTCTTCTTGGTAAAATTGCCAATTCACTAGAAGAAAAAAGAGAAACCCTCGGTGATACCTTAGTTACCCCAACAGATGTGCAAGAAGGTGACAAGGCGGAATATGAGGCATTCTTCAAGAAAGCAATGAAGAAGTTTGGTATCTCGTCTCCTGCTGATCTCAAGTCAGACGAAGAGAAAAAGAAGTTCTTCGATTATGTTGACAAGAATTATAAGGGCGAAAAGAACGAAGAAACTGAAATCGAAGAAGGCAATGAATTCAGTAAAGCACTTCGCACTGCTCGTAAAGAAGGCAAGTCAACCTTCAATGTTGATGGTAAAGAATATACCGTCGAGGATTATGACGAAGAAGAGGAAGACTAAATGCTACTTATCACCGAAGTAAATGATAACGTCAACTTGATCACAGAAGGAACCGATGGTTCTAAAGAATATCATATTGAAGGTATCTTTATGGAGGCAGATAAGAAGAACCGTAATGGTCGTGTCTACCCTCAGAAGATTCTTTTCAATGAAGTCAAGCGTTACAACGAAGACTTTGTTTCCAAAAACCGAGGCATGGGTGAACTAGGTCACCCCGATGGTCCTACCGTTAATCTTGAAAGAGTCTCCCACATCATCAAGGAACTTAAGACTGACGGCAACAACATTACCGGTAAGGCAAAGATTCTTGATACACCATATGGTAAAATTGTAAAGAACCTGATCGACGAGGGCGTTAAAATTGGCGTTTCCTCCCGTGGGATGGGTTCTCTTAAAAACGTAGACGGTATAAATGAAGTCCAAGACGACTTCATGCTTGCCGCAGTAGATATTGTTGCTGACCCATCTGCTCCCAACGCATTTGTTGAAGGAGTCATGGAAGGCACAGAATGGGTTTGGAACAACGGAGTTCTCGAACCTAGACACATTGAATCGTATCGTGACAGGATTCAAAAAGCATCGACTCGAAGTGAGATTCAAGAAGCGAAGTTGTATGCCTTCGCTGATTTCCTGTCAAAGTTAATTTAATTATAGATATCAAAGAGTTAAACAAGGAGCAGACCATGACTCGTAAAGACCCACTTGAAACAGCGAAGGCAATCTTAGAAGGTAATAGATCTTCGCTTACTGAAATGGACGATAAAGAAATGAAGAATGAAATGGCAGCAATGAAGGAAGCAATGATGAAGGAATTATCCGACAAAGATGCTTCTGAAGAAGAAGTTGCTGAAATGATGGACAAGATGGAAGCAATGTCCTACAAAGAGATGAAGGAAATGATGGCAAAAGAAGGCATCAAGTACGAAACCTACGTCTCAGAGGACGAAGTTGAAGAGGAAGTCGAAGTTGATGACGACCTTGAGGACATCGAAGAGGAAGAGGAAAAGGAAGTCGCTAAGACTAAGAGTGACAAACCTGACTCAACCCGTGGTGACACCGAAGGCGATCTTGAAACTCTCAAGAAGGCAAAGACTGCTAAGAAGGTCGATGCTGGTAAGATTAAACCTTCCGCTGCTTCTGGTAAGATCGAGAAACCTTCTATGAAGGAAGATCTCGACGCTCTCTTTACTGGCGAAGAACTCACCGAAGACTTCAAAGAGAAGGCATCGGTCATCTTCGAGTCTGCTATCAACATGCGGGTCGAAGCACTCGTAGAAGAAATCGAAGCAGAACATGCTGCTCAACTAGAGGAAGATAAGGAAGAGTTCCGCAACGAACTATCCGCTAAAATGGATGACTATCTTTCCTACGTTGTCGAAGAGTGGATGAAGGATAACGAACTCGCCATCGAGCGTGGTCTTCGTGGCGACATTGCCGAATCCTTTATGACTGGTCTTAAGGGTCTTTTCGAGGATCACTATATTACTGTTCCTGACGATAAGTATGATCTCCTCGAAGGTCTTTACGAGAAGGTCAGTGGTCTTGAAACCAAACTCGACGAACAGATTCAAAAGAACACAGAACTCAACAAGGATGCTATGGTTTCTCGCTGCATCAACGTCTTCGCTGAAGTCAGTGAAGGTCTTACCGATGCAGAAAACGAAAAACTACAGTCCCTCGCTGAAGGACTAGAATACGATTCAGAGGATCAGTTTAGAGATAAACTAACTGTCCTCCGCGAAAACTACTTTAATGATGTTTCAGAAACAAACGAACTTGCCAATGAAATTGTGGGTGACACAATCAATGAGTCGGCAGAAGAGGTACACGCCCCCTCCCTCGACGGTTCTATGAAGTTCTACTCTGATATGTTAAAACGGTCTGCCAACGTAGAAAAGCAGACGAACTTTAAGGGTTGATACCCGGTAAATTATCTAAAGTATTCCAAATTAATTCAAAGGAGAATTCAAAAATGGAAAAGCAATTTGTTACCGAACAACTCAGAACTAAGTGGGCACCTGTTATCGAACATGCCGACATGCCCTCAATTTCTGATGATTATAGGAAAAACGTCACTGCCATTCTCTTAGAGAACCAAGAGCAGTATCTCAAGGAAGCAGCACCCGCCAACTTTGGTTCGGGTCTTGCAGGTGGAGCAAACACCAACGGCAGTCATGACGCTGTTGCTGGTTTTGATCCAGTTCTTATCTCGCTCGTCCGTCGTGCGATGCCCAACCTAATGGCATATGATGTCTGTGGTGTTCAACCCATGAACGCTCCCACAGGACTCATCTTTGCTATGAAGGCAAAGTATCTCACTCAGGGCGGAACCGAAGCACTCTTCAACGAAGCATCCACTCACTTTGCAGGTGGTTCTGCTGATCATGTCACTAATGACGCTCTTGATCCGCTACTCACCGTTTCGCAAAGTGCAGGTATCGGTGGTTCTACTTTCGGTGGAGCAATGACAACCGCGACCGCTGAAGGTCTTGGTGATGTTGCTGCAAACAACTTTAACGAAATGGCGTTCTCGATTGATCGTCAGTCCGTTACTGCTAAGACTCGCGCCCTCAAGGCAGAGTACACCACTGAACTCGCTCAGGATCTCAAGGCAGTTCACGGTCTTGATGCAGAAACTGAACTCGCTAATATTCTCAGCACTGAAATTCTTTCTGAGATTAACCGCGAAGTCATTCGTAACATCTACCAGACCGCTAAACTCGGCGCACAGCAACCCGACCTACTCCACAAGGGTGCAGGTTCAACTGGTGAAGCGATCGCTGCTGGCGGTTCCGCTGGTCTTTCTGGTGCTTACCAGAGCAATGGTGCAGGACTCTTTGATGTCGGTGGTATCTACGACCTTGAACTCGATTCAGACGGTCGTTGGTCCGCAGAGCGTTTCCGTGGTCTAGTCTATCAGATCGAACGTGAAGCAAACGTCATTGCCAAGGAAACTCGTCGCGGTAAGGGTAACATTCTTATCACTACCTCCGACGTTGCTTCTGCTCTTGCAATGAGTGGTTTCCTCAACTTGACTCCAACTCCAAATGTTCCCAATATGCCTGATGATACTGGTAACACTTACGTTGGTACTCTCAACGGTAACATCAAGGTCTATGTTGACCCCTACTCCGTTGCAGGTAAGGATTACTGCTGCGTAGGTTACAGAGGTTCCTCGCCATACGATGCTGGTATCTTCTACTGCCCATACGTCCCACTCCAGATGGTTCGTGCGGTCGGTGAGCAGACCTTCCAACCCAAGGTTGGATTCAAGACTCGATATGGTATGGTCAGCAACCCATTCGTTTCGGATGGTACTGATCGTTCGGATCCAGCAAGCACTGCTGCGGTTCGTAGCAACCAATACTACAGAATCTTCCGTGTTGATCGACTACACGGCGTATACGGCACCAACGCCTGATACTAATTCTTAGGTAAACTGAACGGAACAGGGAGAGGGTAAAACCTCTCCCTGTTTCTTTACCTACATACTTGTATGAGTACACCTCCAAAAAGACAAAATCCTTTTGTGGACAGTAACTTTGTTGCTGGGTTTACTGGTGGCAGAGAGAATCTTGCAAAAGAATCTGTTCTTGATAGACAACCGGTTAGTCAAAACTACATCTATCCACCGTATTTTCAGTTTGTTGTTTCTGCTTTGCCTCAGATGAATTATTTCATTACAAAGGCAAACCTACCAGATTTTGGTTATGACTCTGCTTTGATTCAAGATAATCGTTTCGCTTCCATCAAGCATCCTGCCAGTAAACTAGGTTTTCAGAACTTAGAAATATCTTTCTTGGTAGACGAAGACATGAGTAACTGGAGAGAAATTTCAAATTGGATTAAACGAACTAGTGTAATAGATGATCATTTTGACATCGACGAAAACACCAAAGATCACTTCTGTGACGGTACTCTGATTGTTACGAATAGTGCCATGCAACCAAATATTGAAGTGTTGTTTAAAAATATGTTTCCTATCAGAATCACTGGATTTCAATTTGATAGTTCTGTTACAGAGTTAACTCCGTATGAATCAACGGTCACGTTTGCCTATGATTACTACGAAATTAAGAAACTGTGAATTAATTCCTTGACTTGACCAAAACCTCGTGTAGACTCTGAGTGTCAACGAAGGAAAAGGGAAGAAGTATTAGGACTACATTATGATAAACTTTAGAGATTTAGATAATCTGCTTGGCAGCACATCGGTAACCGTTAAAAATAAAAAGTACACGGTGGTTCTTCGTGATTTGATACCCGACCTATTGGGTAAAAATATCGAAGTCCTTCCCACATCAATTGATGAGTTTTTTGATTTGTTTGATGATGATGAACTTTTACTACATTGCAGAGATCCCGAAACTGGGTTCATACACAACGACAATTCGGTTACCATTAAATCAATTGAAGATGTTTTTGGTTTTGATTGTTATGTGTACCACTATAATAATCACGAAAAAAATAAACAAGATCTCGTAAGAGAGACACAAAAAGAAGTTTTAACTGATCCAAAGGATATGGAACAGTTCGAGCAAACGAATAAAAAACAGTCTTTTCTGAAACGAGATTCTTCGTCTGTTAATGATCTACGTTCCGCGTATATGTCTTGCTATGATCATTTTTATAAAATTGTTCTCTCTGGCAAGTATATCGATAATTTAGATATAACCCAGTCGTGGGCAGTCCATACAAAACCGAATGATATTAATAAAGAACAACACCCCATGAGATATCATACTCATTACATGTCTCCTGTATGTTCTGTTTATTATCTACAATACGAAAAGGGGACAGGTGGACTTTTTTCTCTTGAAAATCCTATACGCCACCGCTATAATGATATCATGCAGTTTGAGATGCTGAGTAATATCGGAGTTAATTCTGGGTGTAGAATGTCAAAGGAAATTGAAATAGAAGAGGGAGATATTGTTGTGTTTCCCGGCGGTCTCCGACATGCAATCACGCCATACACTGGAAATAAAACTAGGATATCCATTGCCTCGAACTCAATTGTTTCTCCTATACGGAGTGGTGAAAATAAATATCTCTTTAATGTGAGTGGTTATGAACTTTGATAAAATAAAACAGATGGTCTTACAAGACTGTGAAATCGACGAAACCCAACTGGACACGGAGTCACTACGTCTCCCCCAGTTACATAATAAATATCTGAATATCTACTTGGACACTAAACTTATTCTTGAGAGAAAACAGAATGAGTTCAATCGGTTGCGTCGTCTCAAGTGGGAATATTACACAGGAAAGATGGACGCTGAAGTTCTTGAACACATGGGGTGGGAACCATTTGATCTTAAAATCCTGAAACAAGACATTGCCATTTACATGGATGGTGACGATGACCTGATTACTCTACAGGAACAGGTTCGTTATTACAAGGAAATGTGTGCGTACCTTGATGCAACCGTTAAAGAAGTTACATATCGTCACAATAAAATCCGCAATGCTATTGACTGGAAAAAATTCTTAGGAGGACAATGATGAGTACACTTAAGTTAATGCAGAATTTGGATATGTTCGGGTTTCCTGTATGTGTGTTCAACAATCCCGTTCATGAAAAATATAAAGATGCTTTATTACAAGAAAAAGAAATTAATAAGGTATCATGTCCAGTGGGAAGTGATACTCCCCACACTTACATGACTGGCATACACGATGAAGTCCAGTTTATAAAAAGAGAGTCCGAATCAATGTCTTCCCTTCGGGAAGTTTTTAACGCCTGTCTTGATTATTATTATAATGATGTGCTTAAAACCAAATTTATTAAGGGTACTTCGTGGGAGTATCTTCGGTCTTGGTGTTTTTCTTCAACAGAACATTATCATTCAGAGAGAGAACAACACTTTCATGGACATTGGATGTCTTGCGTGACTATTCTTTATTACTTGGACTATCCTCCGGGATCTGGTGGTTTGTCTTTTAAGAGCGATAATAATAAAAATAGTGCTTTTTATTATGTTGAACATGAAGGATTGAATAATATAAAAACTGTTCAAGCACAGGAGGGAACTGTCATGTTATTCCCAAGTTGTTTACTCCACGCTGTAGAGAAGTCTTCATCAGAGGCATATTCAAAAAGGTCTACGATAGTGGCAGATACATGTCCAAGTGTTATCGATCCTTGCCCCCACGACCTTGCGATGAACGCTATTCGTATAGAGAGAGTTCCACTTTCACTAGTTTAGTTCCCTAAATAAAGGGATGAGTGACCTTTTAATAGAGAATGTTGATACGGTAAATGTTAGGGTTCGCTGTGAACGTAGTATCGCAAAAGAACTCTCTGATTACTTTACATTCAAAGTCCCCGGTCATGCCTATATGCCTGCGTACAGAAAACGCATATGGGATGGACAAATCAAACTCTACAACATGTTCTCTCAGCAGATCTATGCAGGTCTTGAGAAGTATGTCCATCGCTTTGCAACTGAGCGTGGATATAAGGTAGAGGCAGAACCAAGAAAACCGCATTCATTTACTACAGACAGTGTTCGATCCTATATGGAAGATCATTTAACACTGTCTATTGGTGATAAACCTATCAAACCCCATGAACATCAGGTGAACGCCGTCACGCACGCTCTGAGGGACGACAGGGCGTTGCTAGTGTCTCCCACGGGTTCGGGTAAGAGTCTAATCATTTACGCTCTTATGCGTTACCATTTGGATAAAATAGAAAATAACAGAAAGATCTTGATCATCGTTCCAACCACCAGTCTGGTTTCGCAGTTGTACTCCGACTTCTCGGACTACTCCAAGATTTCGTCGTGGCAGGTGGATCAGAATTGTCATAAAGTCATGGCGGGAGTCCCGAAGGATGATATCAAGCGAAGAGTGATTATCTCTACATGGCAGAGTATCCATAAACAACCAAAGGAATACTTTGATAAGTTTGCAGCAGTATTCGGTGATGAATGTCACTTGTTCAAAGCAAAGTCTCTAACGGGTATAATGACTAAACTAGAGGACTGTCCAGTCCGTATAGGAACCACTGGTACACTTGATGGTTCTCTCACACACAAGTTAGTTATTGAGGGGTTATTTGGTCCTGTACATCAGGTCACAAAAACAAAAACGCTGATGGAAAGAAAACTCTTGTCAGAGTTGAAGATAGATGGTATACTGTTAAGACATAGCGAAACGGTTCGCAATGAGATGAAGCGAAGCACATACCAAGATGAAATTGACTTCATCGTGCAGAACCAAGAACGGAACAAGTTTATCTGTGATCTTTCCTCGAACCTCAAGGGCAATACCCTCGTACTATTCCAGTTCGTTGAGAAGCACGGTAAACAACTGCATAAGATGATGGAAGAAAAGAATCCAGATAAAAGAGTCTTCTTTATACACGGTAAGGTTGAAGCAGATCTACGAGAAGAAGTCAGGCGTATTGCCGAAAAAGTAGAAGACGCAATCATTATAGCATCATATGGTACATTTAGTACCGGTGTGTCCATCAAAAGACTACATAATATTGTGTTCGCTTCACCATCGAAGAGTAGAATTCGTGTGTTGCAGAGCATCGGTCGTCAGTTAAGAAAGTCGGAGCATAAAGATGTCGCAAAACTCTATGACCTTGCAGATGACCTATCTTGGAAAAAACACAAGAATCACACCCTTCGCCACTTTGAAGATCGACTTAAGATCTACGAAGGCGAGGGTTTTGAACACAAAATAATCAGAATCAATCTGAAGGAGGATTCACATGTCTAATAATTACAAAGTCCTTAAGTTACGAAGCGGCGACAGTGTTGTCGCGGAACTCATTGAGAACTCAAAATCTCATATTCGTGTAAACAGACCAATGGAAATTAAGTATATGCATTTTATTGATGCACTTGGTCGCAAGCACGAAACTATGATCCTTGTAGATTGGTTAAAATCAACGACAGTAAATACAGTTAAATTAGAAAAAGACTTCATCCTTGGTATTTTTGTACCTAGTCCTGATGTTGTTCCATCTTACATTCGAAAAAAAGATCTAGACGATCATGGTGGGTAGT